>ERZ839741.926-NODE-926-length-34134-cov-5.901259_pt1 | contig 34134 bp, 22 predicted proteins | sample MGYA00519880_ERZ839741 | MGnify/ENA primary metagenome ERZ839741 (study PRJEB31850, sample SAMEA3708851) | human gut metagenome | biome: human gut; feature: human-associated habitat; material: faeces | place: China | collected 2014 ...
GATGTGTCAGCGCAAAGGAAGGTAAGGGGAGTCAAGAGGGGACAGGAAACCATACTTGGTGTCCTGTCCCCTTTTGTCTCCGCCGGGAGACCCCGGCAATCCCTCCGCCGTGGGTACGGCGTTCCTGCCGGTGAACACCGGCACTCTTCGGTTTACACCTGCTCGGAAATCCGTTATAATGAAACAAACAGCTCCGCTGACGGAGGTGTACGCCATGCCAAAAGCAAAATGGAACCTGAACACGATCTACATATCCGAGCGCTTGCAGGAAAGCCTGCGCCCGATCTCGCGCTGCGCCCTGACGACCGTCGTCGCCCCGATGGGCTACGGCAAGACCACCGCGGTCGAGTGGTACCTCGCCGAGCGCGCCCGCGCCGAGGAGATCTCCGTCATCCGCATCAGCGTCTATTCCGCCAACCTCGCCATCTTCTGGCGAAGCGTGCAGGACGCCTTCGCCCGCGCCGGCTTCGACCTGCTGCGCGACTACGACTGCCCGTCCGACGCCGCGGGCGGCGGCCTGCTGATCGAGGACCTGTGCCACGCGCTGGCAGGCGAACGCGCCTGCTATATCTTCCTCGACGATTTCCACCTGCTGACCAGCAGACGCGCAGCCGGCTTCCTCTGTGCGCTCGCCGCGCGTCTCCCCGCCAACGTCCACCTCATCCTCGCCAGCCGCGACGTTTTCCTGCCCGCCGCCGCCATCGTCCGTCTGGGCGCGAAGGTCTACCAGATCGGCGTCGAGCAGCTCCGCCTCAACCATACCGAGCTCGCCGTCTACATCAGCCGCTGCGGCACCGAGCTTTCCGACGAGCAGATCGAGTCCCTGCTGTATTACAGCGAAGGCTGGTTCTCCGCCGTCTATCTGAACCTGCGGATGTATTCCGAGCACGGCGTGCTCGCGGACCGCAGCGCCGACATCTCCTCCATCTTTACCGCCGCCATGATCGACCCGCTCCCCGAAAAGCAGCGCGAGTTCCTCGCGGTGATGGGCCTCGCCGACGAGTTTACCGTCGAAATGGCGCAGGATATCATGCAGACCGGGGACGCCGCAGAGCTTCTCGCCGCGCTGACCGGACAGAACGCCTTCGTCCGGCGCCTCCCGGACGGCGTGACCTACCGCTTTCATCATATGATGAAGGAGTGCGCGCTCCGCGTGTTCCTCACCCTGCCGCAGGAGCGCCGGAACGACTGCCGCCGCCGCTTCGGCGCGTGGTACGAGCAGCACCGGCAGTACCTGCACGCTATGCACGCCTATCGTCAGAGCGGCGATTATCATGCCCTGCTGCGCGTCGTGCAGCAGGACGCCGGCATCCTGCTCAGCTCGCTCGACCCGAAAAACGTGCTGGATTTTCTGGACGAATGCCCGGAGGACACGCTGAAGGCGCATCCGGCGGCGCTGCTCGTGCTGATGCGCAGCATGTTCAACTGGCGGAACATCCCGCGGATGCAGGCGCTGCGGCAGCTCCTGCTGACCGCGATCGACGAGGACCCGCAGCGCTCCGCCGAGGAACGGGGCAATCTGCTCGGCGAATGCGACCTTATCATGAGCTTTCTCTGCTACAACGACATCAGCGCCATGAGCCGCCTGCACCGCAGCGCGAGCGCTCAGATGTCCCGTCCCGCCGTCAGCATCCGGTCGAGCGGCGGCTGGACGTTCGGCTCGCCCTCGGTGCTCATGATGTTCTACCGCGCGCCGGGCGAGCTCGCGAGCGAGCTTGCCGAGATGGACGAGTGCATGCCGCACTATTACAAGATCACGGGCAATCACGGACAGGGCGCGGAGACCATCATGCACGCGGAGGCGGCGTTCATGCAGGGACGCTTCACCGACGCGCACATCGCGCTCGAACGCGCCTATGCGCAGATCGAGGGCAACGGACAGGAGAACATGGCGCTCTGCTGCGACTTTCTGGCGCGGCGGCTCAGCCTGTTCACGGACATCGGTCAGCGCGCGAAGCTCGAAAAGCGGCGCGAACGGCTGCTCGCGCATCACAATGTCTCGTGGCTCAACCTCTGGAACGCGGCCGCAGCCTATCATCATGCCCTGCTCGGCAGCCTCGACCGCATCCCCGAGGCCTACCGCCGCCACCGGCTGTTCACTGTCCGCACGCTCGCCCCGGGAAAGCCCATGATCGAGATGATCGAGAACCAGGTCTATCTCGCGCAGGGCGAATACGCCCACGTGATCGGCCGCAGCGAGGGCCTGCTGGCGCAGTGCGAGGCGATGCACTATGCGCTGGTCGCGCTGCACATCCGCATCCAGACCGCGGCGGCCTACGAAATGCTCGGCAAGCACGGCGAGGCGCGCGCGCTGCTCGAGAGGGCGCTCGCGGACGCAGAGCCGGACGGCTTCGCGCTCCCGTTCGCGGAGAACTTCCGCTATCTTGAGCCGCTGCTGACCGAACGGCTTCAGGACGGCCTGACCGGGCGCATCGTCCGTCTGGGCGGACTGGCCGGACAGCGGCGTGCGGCGGCGGAGCGGCCTGCGGTGCTCGCCGCGCTGACCGAGCGCGAATGCGCGATCGTCGGACTGATGACGCAGCGCCTGAGCAACCGCGAGATCGCGGAAAAGCTGTTTCTCTCCGAGGGCAGCGTCCGGCAGTATATCAACCAGATCTACGCCAAGCTGCGCATCGAGGGCGAGCCGCGCGCCAAGCGAAAGCGCCTGCTCGAGCTGCTCGAGGGCGCAGACTGACAGCAGAAACGAGGGCACGATCCACTATCTGAAAAGCGGTATCCATTCTGTGGCCGCTTGAAATGCTCATCATGTACCTGATGCACCGCCGCAACAAGAACAAGGGTGCTGAGGTTTGGGTACAGAAGGACGTCGGCGCGGTAGATCTGACCCCGTGGAAGTACAGCAAGATCGTCAGTGTTATCGTTATCGTGTGCGTGCTGCTGGTCTATCTGGCATTCTCTCCGCTCGGCATTGGCGTATAACCACTTTATGCAGATAAACCGCGCCGTCACGCATACAATGAAATAAAATAAGATTTTTTACGCAGAAAATGCCCCCTGTACAGCTTTCAGTGTTTTTATTTCACTGTTCGCTATATAGGGGGCATATCATTTCATGATGTCGACGCGCGCTCTTCCGTCAGTCAGTCAGCTGGCGGTACAGCTCCTGATAAGCGTTGATCAGCAGGAAAATATCCGCGCCGACAGCCACAGAGTCGACTCCCTGCCCGATGAATTTCCGGGCAGCCGTTGCATCTCCGGCGAAGATCATGCTCATTTTGCCGTTGTCCCGGCAGGCCTTCAGGATGCGCTCGATGGCATGAGCCATGACAGGGGAATCCAGCTGAAGCGGACAGCCTAAGGCGATGGACAGATCAAGAGGACCGATAAAAATGCCGTCTACGCCGTCGATCGAAGCGATCTCCTCGATATGCTCCAGGCATTCCCTGGTCTCACACTGCGGGATCAATAACGTTTTCCGGTTGGCTTCCTCCATATAGGATACCGGGGAAAAGGAGGGCGAAGAACCCCACCGGCAGTCCCGGGTAGGCTGATAGCCTCGGTTGCCGAGGGGGGCGAACTTGGCGTAGGTGACCAGCTGACGGACCTCCTCCGCGGTTTTGACGGCGGGAACGATCAGACCGGCGGCGCCTGCGTCCAGCGGATGCAGGACGGCGCGTCTGGATATCTCGCAGATACGGACCAGAGGCGTCAGCCCGGCGCTCTGCGCGGACGCGACGGCGGAGGCCATAAGATCGGTTCCGAACGCCTGATGTTCGGTATCGATGACAACAAAATCAAATGGCGCACAGGCGATGTTTTCTACGGCAGCAGCGCTTTTGAGCTGGGTAAAGGTGCCATAGGAGGGGATGCCCTGCGCTTTCTTGTCGGCTAATCGATTTTCCATATCAAAATCTCCTTGTCTGTTCCGGACTGCTGCCCCCGGTATGGTGCGGCGGCGCCGGAAAGCAAGACTGCCGGAAGCAGAAAGCATTCCGGCGGTCTTGAGTGTTTTTTTTATTCCAGACCTGCGCCCTTCATTGCAGAAAGCGCGTGGTCGGTGTACAGCTTGTAGAAGCCCTTGCGGGGTTCGCGCGGCAGGATGCCCGCCTTGGCGCGCTCTGCAAGCACCTTGTCCGCCTCCTCGAGCGTGCAGGGTACGCCGTGGATGCCGGTCAGGTTGATGGTACGGTCCTTGACGCTGTAGGAGATCAGGTCGCCATCCTCGATGAAGGCGATGGGGCCGCCGGCAGCAGCCTCCGGGCTGACATGGCCGATCGCCGCGCCGCGGGTCGCGCCGGAGAAGCGGCCGTCCGTGATCAGAGCGACCGAGCCGTTGATGCGCTCGTCGCAGACAATAGCCTCGGTGGTCATCAGCATTTCCGGCATGCCGCAGCCGCGCGGGCCTTCGTAGCGGATGATGATGACTTCGCCCGGGTTGATCTCGTTGTTGACGACAGCATTGTGTGCGTCCTCCTCGTGATTGAATACACGAGCCTTGGCGTTGACGACCTCGCGCTGATTGTTTGCGCAGGCGGAGTATTTGAGCACGCTGCCCTCGGGAGCGATATTGCCCTTCAGGATAGCGACCGAGCCCTTTTCCGGCGCCTTGTCCACCGGGAAGATGACCTGATCGCGCTCGAGACCGTAGTTATGCAGATAACCGAGGTTGCGCTCGAACCAGTTGTCCTTGTGCAGATCCTCGAGGTTCTCGCCCAGCGTCTTGCCGGTGACGGTCATGACGTCCAGATCGAGCATATCGCGCAGCAGCCACTGTACCATCGGTACGCCGCCGGCGAACCAGAACGCTTCGGTCAGATGGGTGCCGGACGGATTGATGTTGCCCAGATGCGGGACCTGATGGTTGATCTCGTCGAACAGCTCGATCGGCAGATCATAGCCGAGCTCTCTTGCGATAGACGGGAGATGGATGGTGCCGTTGGTCGAGCCGCCGATGGCAGAATGCACGATGATAGCGTTTTTGAACGCTGCGGGGGTCAGGATCTTGGACGGCGTGATCTGCTTTTCGACCAGCTCCATGATCTTGCGGCCGGCATAGCGCGAATACTGGAGCAGGTCGCGCATGGTAGCCGGAACGAGCGCCGCGCCGGGGAGAGTCAGACCGAGCGCCTCAGCCATGCACTGCATGGTAGAAGCCGTACCGAGGAACGTGCACGCGCCGACGGACGGACAGCCGGTCAGCTTGTAGTCGCGAACCTCCTGCGGAGTGATGGCATCCTTGCGCTTCTGGCGCAGGGAAATGTCGCCCGCGACCAGAGAGGTCGTCATATTCGGACCGGGGCGCATGGAGCCGCCCGGCATGAAGATGGCCGGAATATCCATGCGGGCTGCGGCCTTGAGGTGCGCCGGGATAGACTTGTCGCAGCTCGACGAGAGGATCATGCCGTCCCAGGGCACGGCGGAGGCGTGAACCTCTACCATGTTGGCGATGGCTTCGCGGGACGCCAGAACGACGTTCATGCCGTCGTGACCCTGTGCGCAGCCGTCGCAGATGTCGGTAGCGTAGTACTTGGCCGGCTTGCCGCCGCACTGGTATACGCCGTAAACCGCCTGCTCTACCATCTGGTTCAGGTGGTAGCTGCCCGGGTGGGAATCGCCGTATACGCTCTCGATCATAATCTGCGGCTTGAGGATGTCGGTATCCTCCCAGCCGGTGCCCATTTCGAGGGCGTCGAACTGCGCCCAGAGCATGCGGTCGTCATGGCTTTTTTGAATCATAATCTTATCCTTTCCTCCGGATTCGGAATAAAGTGAGGTGGAATACAGAATCTGCTGCCTGCTGGATCAGCAGGCAGCAGACCTTATTTGACTGAAAATGTTTTTCGGCTTTGTCTTTAGAACAGACCTACAGCAGCCGCGCCGCAGATCATGACGAAGCAGAAGATGCCGGCTACGAAGTCGGGCAGGGTGATGTACTTCAGGCCCTGCTTGAGGTCGAGGTTGAAGAAACGGCTGATAACCCAGAAGCCGGAGTTGTTGACGTGGTTGAAGATCATGGTGCCTGCGCCGATTGCCAGAACGGTGGAGATCGGGCTCAGACCCAGGGTGACCATCATCGGGCCGACAACGCCTGCTGCGGTCATGCCGCCGGTGGTCATGGAGCCGACTGCGGTGAACATGATAGCGCCGATGAGGAACGGGATCAGCAGACCCGGAACGCCGGACTGCTCGATGAGACCTGCCAGATCGTTGATGGCCGGAGCTGCCTTGATAACGGCTGCGAACGCGCCGCCCATGCCGGTGATCAGCAGTGCGGGGAGAGCGATCTCCAGGCCGCGTGCGATCCAGCTGTTCAGAACGACTTCACGGAAGCTCTGCGGGTTCTTGCCGGTAGCGTCTGCGTTGCTCTTGCGGACGGAAGCCTTGTGGAATACTGCGAGCAGCATGGTGTAGATAACGCCGAGGCCGAGCGCGACGATCTTGTCGCCGAAAATGTTGGCCCAGCCGTACAGAGCGGAATCCTCGGCAACGACCATCTTGAGGAAGGAGCTGCCTGCGATCAGAACGACCGGAATGAGGATGGTCAGGAAGGATGCGAAGGTCGCCGGGATGTCGCTGCCGGTGATCAGGATGTCCTTGACGTCGTTGGAGGAGGTCTCCTCGATCTCAGCGACTACCTCCGGAACCGGCTCGACAAATTCCTTGTCGGTCCACTTGCGCAGGACCAGCCAGGTCAGTGCGAACGCGATCAGAGAGATCAGGATGCCCCAGCCGATGACCAGACCGAGGTCGGCGCCGAGCAGGATGGATACAGCCAGGATACCGGGCGTAGGCGGAACCATCGCATGGGTCAGGTTCAGACCGGTCTGGGTGAACGCCGCCATCTTGCCCATCGAGATATGCTTGCGCTTGGACAGGACGTTTGCGATGTTGGAGGTCAGAATGGTGGTGATATCGCCGAATACCGGGATAGATACGATATAGGCAGTCAGCGCCGGAGCAAGCTCGAGGTTTTTACCGCGGAACAGCTTGATGAAGAAGTTCGCGATGGCCTTTGCAGCGCCGGTGTCCTGAACGCCCATTGCGAGGATCGCGCCGAGCATGATCGGGATACCCATACTGCCGAGTGTGCCGCCGAAGCCGCCGGTGATCGTCGTCAGAATATCCGTAAATCCGAAGCCCTCCGCTTCGAAGCGTCCAAGAACAAGACCCATGAACAGCGCGGAGATGAACAGCGCAAAGGTCGGATGCAGTTTGACTTTCATGATCAGTACCATCAGTATCGCGATGGAAACGATCAGCAGAACCAGAAATCCAGTTGCAGACATAGTTTATACTCCCTTTCTTAATCAGATGGCAAAGAACTGAACATTCCTGCCGCGTGGAGCCGGTTCCCTCCCCGGCTCAGGAAAATTCCCCCTCCTTTATTATTTATCAAGACAGCGCCGTTTCCCCTTGCGGAGAGCCGTCTTAATTTCAATACTGTGTATCATAGTCCCACGGCCTGCCGCCGCACAGGCAGCCGCCGTCAATATGATACGCCTGCCCCGTCATGTACGAGGAGGCATCCGAGGCCAGAAGAATGGCCATGCCCGTCAGCTCGTCCGGCTCTCCCGGACGGCCCATGGCGATCCGCTCGCGCAGATATTCGCTCCGCGTGGGATGCTGCCAGGTCACCTGCGTCAGATCGGTCAGGATATGACCGGGGCTGATCGCGTTGCAGCGGATGCCATATTGTGCAAACTCGACTGCCATGGAACGGGTCAGCGCGACCACGCCGCTCTTCGATGCGCCGTAGACCGAGCAGCCGCCCAGCATTCCGGTGTCGTTGTGAGAGCCGATATTGATGATATTGCCGGATCTGCGCCGGTACATCTCGCGCGCGACCGCCTGGCTGAGGAAGAACACGCCCTTGAGGTTGGTATCCATGATACGGTCATAGGTCTCCGGCTCGACGTCGAGCAGTCCCTCCCGGCGGTTGATGCCCGCCACGTTGAACAGAACGTCGATCTTGCCGTACTGCTGCATGACCTCGTCTACGCAGCGGTGAATGCTGTCCAGATCGGATATATCGAGAGCGTGCGCCGTCGCCGCGCCGCCATGCGCGGAGATCTCGTCTGCCAGCTCTCGGCATTTCTGCTGGTTTCTCGCACAGAGCGCCGTTTCAGCGCCCGCCGCCGCGAGTCCGCGGCTGATCGCGCTCCCGATGCCGCCGGTCGCGCCCGAGATCAAGATGGTCTTTCCTTCCAGACTGAACACGGATTTGAGATATTCGCCGATGCTCATGATGCTGCCTCGCTTTCAGATAAAAAAATTATGCTTGCCTTTTTTCCGTTTTTCCCATATCATCATGATTGAAACATCTGCTGGGAAAAGGAGAAAAAAGTCGATGATGATTGACAAGATGGATTATATTTTTGCGATCGCCAAGGAACAGAATCTGACCCGCGCCGCAAAGCGGCTGTTTGTCGCGCAGTCCACGCTGACGATGTATCTCAATCGCGTGGAAAGGGAACTGGGCTTAAAGCTGTTCGATCGCTCGAAGACGCCGATCCAGCTGACTCCTGCAGGCGCGCTGTGCATTGAAGAGCTGAAGAAGATCCGGCAGATCGAGACCAGACTGACCGCCCGCCTTCAGCAGATGGCACACCCGGAGGAAACGCTGAACGTCGGCATCGGTCTGATGCACGGCGCAGCCTGGATGCCGTCGCTGCTGCCGCTTTTTCATGAGATCTACCCCAGCGTCAGCATCAACCTGATCGAGCAGGGAGATGAGCTGCTGATGCAGAGCCTGCGCTCGAATGACGCTGACCTTGTCGTCGGCGGCATGACGCCGGGCTCACAGGAAACAAGCGTTGATCTTGCGCTCGAACAGCTTCTGCTGATCGTTCCGCGCTCGTTCAATCTGGTTCCGCCCTGGGCGTACAGCGGCAATTCAGCGGAAAATCCCTATGAGATCACGCCGAAGCAGATTCAGAACCTGCCTCTGATCCTGCCCTCGGCCGCCAATGACATCGGCGGCATCACCCAGCAGGCACTCGAGCATTTCGACATCAGTCCGCAGTCGGTCACGACTGTCAGCTCCATGCAGACGGCGGCCATGCTCGTTTCGCAGAACATGGGCTATCTGTTCACCAGCCCGGTCTTTCTCGGGATGCAGATGGAGTATCTTGCATCGAAGATCGTCTACTGCACGATGAAGGGCATTCCGGATACCAGAAAGATCGTCGCGGTCTATCAGCCGGATACCTGCAAAAAGGAGATGGTCGAACGGTTTATCGAGCTTCTGCACACAGTCGTCCTTCCGGAGAAGCCGGGACTGTTTCTGCTTTCGGAATGAGCTTCCGTCAAAAGAATGATTTTGTATTGTCAGTATATCAATTTCAGACGCAAAATTAAAATCAAAATAATTGATAGATACATCGTTGTTGTTGATAAATGCTGATTTATGAAAATTCCTCGACAGAGTTCTGTGGAATATGCTGCAATTCATCAGGATTACAATCAATAAAAATGATGATATTATCAAAAAAGTGAATACAGCATTGAAAAACCCGGCAGCGAGCGTCTGATATGCTCGCTGCCGGGCTGTTCTTATGATGGTTTTTGATAATCCTACCGGAAAAAGCCGTGCGTATAGGAAATTCGTTCTGCGGCCTGCCTGATTTCATGGATCATCATTTCCATATCCTGCTCCATTCGATAATCCGGTCCGGCAATGCTCACGGCCGCAATGACACGGCCGCTTGCATCACGCACGGGCGCCGCCACACAGATCAGTCCCTGCTCTACCTCGCCGTCGTCCATGGCGTAGCCGTTGATGCGCGCCGATTCCAGCTCCTTCAGCAGCCGGTCGGGCTGTGTGATGGTCTTGGGCGTGAGCGGCGGAACGCTTTTCATCCATTCGCAGTACTGTGCGAGAAAATCTGCGTCCCTGTCCGCAAGCAGGATCTTGCCGCAGCTGGTCGCGTGCGCGGCCACACGGCCGCCGACTCTCGTGCTGCAGGTAATAGAGCGCTGCGTTTCCACCTTGTCCAGATAGAAGATCTCGTTATCGACGAGAATGCTCAGATTGATCGTCTCCTTGACGCGGTCGGACAGGCGCTCAAGCTCCGGCCGGGCGATCTTGCACAAATCGGAGCCGCCGATGATCGCTCCTGCCAGCGCAAGCAGATTCGGCCCTACGTGGTAGACCTTCCGTACCGGATCCTGCGTCAGGTACCGCCGTTCCATCAGCGTGGAAACATGACGAAAAACCGTCGTGGTGGGCAGTCCGAGCTGGTTTACCAGCTCCTTGAGCGTCCATTCCTTTTCCTGATCCATAAAGCATTCCAGAATCTGCAAAGCGCGCAGAATGCTCGAGGTATGCTCCCTAGCCATAACAAACTCCTTCAAAAATTTTTTCAAATGCCCTCTTGACAAACCTTCGATAGTGGTCTAATAATATAATTATACGGCAAGGGTGAGCCCTTGTAAATATTTTTACCAACTATTCGGAATGCGTTTCCGCATAGTGGAAAGGGATGGTCATATGAACAAAAAGTCCGTTATGCCGACGATGGAAAGCGTGGATCGTTTCAAGGCGGCAATGGATTCTGACCGGGGCGCGCTTGGCCCGTTCATGATCTGTACGGACCCTGCGATGGTGGAAGCCGCAGGTCATGCCGGATATGATTTCGTGCTGCTCGATATGGAGCACGGCACCACCACCTTCCAGGAACTCCCCAATCTGATCCGTGCAGCAAACGTCACCGGCGTGTGCCCGGTCGTCCGCGTACCTCGCGGCAGCGATATCTGGATCGATCAGGCTCTGGATGTCGGCGCAGGCGCGGTCATGATTCCGCAGATCGACACCGCAGAGCAGGCGCGTGCCGCTGTTTCCGCCGCGAAGTTTTCGCCCGTTGGAACGCGAGGCACCTGCCGTTTTGTCCGTTCGGCCGGCTTCGGCGCGGTTCCCGGCAGCGAGTATTTCTCGCGTGCACAGGACACCGTGGTCATCCTTCAGGCCGAGGGTCAGAAGGCGATCGACAATCTCGATGAAATTCTGGACGTACCCGGCATCGACGTTGTTTTTGTCGGCCCCTATGACCTGTCCAGCTCGCTCGGTCATGTCGGTGAAATCGACCATCCGGAGGTCATCGCCGCGATCAAGCAGATCATCGCAAAGGCAGCTGCAAAGGGCGTAAAGATCGGCTGCTTTGCCGATACGGTCGAGGGCGGCAAGAAGTGGCGTGACATGGGCGTAAAGTTCATCGGCTACGGCTGCGACACGTATATCTTCATGCAGGCTGCAAAGGCTGATGTTGCTGAATTTGATGTATAAATCGAAGAAATAACGGGGTTTATACCGTTTTATTCTTCCGATAAGGCAAGAATGCAGGTTCGGCTTCATTCAATGTCTGTTACACAAAAACCAGGGACTGCATTTCGCAGGCGGGGTTCGGCTCCGCTGATGCAGACGCAAAAGAAAGGATCGTTATGGATAACAAAAAGAACTATGCTGTTATGGACGGCAACACGGCGGCGGCGTACAGCGCCTATGCGTTCACCGAGGTAGCGGCAATTTACCCGATCACCCCGTCCTCTCCGATGGCGGAAAAGGTCGACGAATGGTCCGCAAAGGGCAAGAAAAACCTGTTTGGTACCACCGTTGATGTCATTCAGATGCAGTCTGAGGCCGGCGCAGCAGGTACCTGCCACGGCTCGCTGCAGGCAGGCGCGCTGACCACCACCTTCACCTCCTCGCAGGGTCTGATGCTGATGATCCCGGCAATGTACGCCATGGGCGGCCAGTTCCTGCCGAGCGTCATGCACATCGCATCCCGCGTCGTCACGAGCAACCACCACTCGATCTTCGGCGACCACACCGACTTCATGACCTGCCGCACCACCGGCTACGGCATGCTGATGTCCTCCTCGCCTCAGGAGGCGATGGATCTCGCAGCAGTCGCGCATCTGTCCGCCATCAAGGCGCGCTATGCGTTCATGCACTGCTTCGACGGCTTCCGCACCTCGCACGAGATGCAGCGCATCGAGACCCTCGATTATGAGGATCTGCGCGGCCTGGTCGACCAGAAGGCGCTCCAGGAGTTCCGCCGTCAGTCGCTCAACCCGGAGCACCCGACCAACCGCGGCAACAACGTAAACCCGGACATCTACTTCCAGTGCAAGGAGGGCGCGAACGTCAAGGCCGAGATCGTGCCCGACACCATCCAGCACTACATGGACGAGATCAACAAGCTGACCGGCCGCGACTACAAGCTGTTCAACTACTACGGCGCGCCGGACGCAGAAGAAGTTATCGTTGTCATGTGCTCGGCTTCCGAGGCGGTCAAGGAGACCGTTGACTACCTGAACGCACAGGGCCGCAAGGTCGGCATGGTGCAGATCCACCTGTACCGCCCGTTCTCGGTCAAGCATTTCGCAGCTGCAATCCCGGCTTCCGTTAAGAAGATCGCTGTTCTCGACCGCAGCAAGGAGACCGGTTCGGTCGGCGAGCCGGTATACCTCGACGTCGTGACCGCCCTCAATCAGGCCGGCCGAAACGACATCACCGTCGTCGGCGGCCGCTACGGCCTGTCCTCCAAGGACACCACCCCGGGCCAGTTCATCGCGGTTTACGACAACCTCGCGAAGGAGCAGCCGAAGAACAACTTCACCATCGGCATCAACGACGACGTTACCCACACCTCGCTCGACTACACCGAGATCGAGCTGCCGCATCCGGGTCAGATCAGCTGCAAGCTGTGGGGTCTCGGCGGCGACGGCACGGTCGGCGCGAACAAGAACGCTATCTCGACCATCGGCTTTGTCGGTGGCAAGTACGCGCAGGCGTATTTCTCCTATGACACGATGAAGTCCGGCGGTCTGACGCAGAGCCATCTGCGCTTTGGCGACGAGCCGATTCTCAGCACTTATCTGGTAAATTCCGCGGATTTTGTTGCGGTTCACGCTCCGACCTACGTCAAAAAGTACGACGTTACCGCTGACCTCAAGGACGGCGGCACCTTCCTGCTCAACTGCCCGTGGTCGGTCGAGGAGCTCGAGGAGCATCTCCCGGCGAAGATGAAGCGCGACCTCGCGCGCAAGCACGCAAACTTCTACATCATCGACGCGGCAAAGCTGGCGGCTGCCATCGGCCTCGGCAAGCGCACCAACAACATCCTTCAGGGCGCGTTCTTCGCGCTGACCAAGGTCATCCCGATGGACCTCGCGATCGAGGATATGAAGAAAAATAACTACAACTCCTACTTCAAGAAGGCCGGTCAGAAGATCGTCGACATGAACAACCAGGCGGTCGATCTCGGCGTTCAGGCGACCGTCAAGGTCGAAATCCCGGCGGCATGGGCGGACGCGACCGACGAGCCGGTTGCAGAGCCGAAGAACATGACCTCGTTCGTCCGCGACATCGTCATGCCGCTCGACAAGCAGCAGGGCGACAAGCTCCCGGTTTCCGTATTCCAGAAGTACGGCGTGCTCGACGGCACGTGGGAGAACGGCACCTCGGTCTACTCCAAGCGCGGCGTGGCGACCAAGGTTCCGAAGTGGAATCCCGAGGCCTGCATCCAGTGCAACCGCTGCTCGATGTGCTGCCCGCACGCGGCAATCCGTCCGGTTCTGCTGACCGACGAGGAGAAGGCCGGTGTTCCGGATTCCTTCGTTACCGCTCCGGCAAAGGGCCTCGGCAAGGACGCGCCGAAGTACAATTTCCGTATGCAGCTCTCGCCGTATGACTGCCTCGGCTGCGGCGTGTGCCTGACCGCGTGCCCGGCAAAGGACGCGCTGACTTGGGCGCCGTTCGAGGAGATGAAGTCCGAGCAGCCGCTGTTCGACGACGTCGCAATGAACGAAACCTACCTCAAGAAGGACGTAATCAACGACAAGAGCGTCAAGAACGTTCAGTTCGCAAAGCCCTACTTCCAGTTCTCCGCTGCATGCGCAGGCTGCGCGGAAACCACCTATATCAAGCTGCTCAGCCAGCTGTTCGGCGACCGCATGTACGTCGGCAACGCAGCAGGCTGCTCGTCCGCGATCAGCGGCGGCGCACCGATCCTGCCGTACTGCCGCGACTGCAAGGGTCACGGCCCGGCATGGGAGCACTCCCTGTTCGAGGACAACGCAGAGTTCGCGTTCGGCTTCTATCATGCACAGGACGCTATCCGCAAGGAGCTGCTCATCCGCATCGAGGCGCTGAAGAACGCCGGCGTTGCAGCTGAGGAAGCAGCGGCATACCTCGCAGATTGGAACGACCGCGAGAAGTCCCGCGAAGTTTCCGATGCGCTCATCGCAGCGCTCGAGAAGGCTGAGCAGACCGACGAGGTCAAGTACATCCTCGACAACCGCGAATTCCTCGCAAAGAAGTCCGTCTGGGCGATCGGCGGCGACGGCTGGGCTTACGACATCGGCTTCGGCGGCATCGACCACGTCATGGCGCAGAATCAGGACGTCAACCTGCTCGTTCTCGACACCGAGGTTTACTCGAACACCGGCGGCCAGTCCTCCAAGGCTACCCCGACTTCCGCTACCGCAAAGTTCGCAGCATCCGGCAAAAAGGTCGCAAAGAAGGACCTCGGCGCGATCCTGATGCAGTACGAGTACGTTTACGTTGCACAGGTCGCAATGGGCGCAGACCAGGCGCAGACCCTCAAGGCGCTGCGCGAGGCAGAGTCCTACGACGGCCCGTCCATCGTCATCTGCTACTGCCCGTGCCTTGAGCAGCACATCAAGGCCGGCATGGGCACCTCGCAGGACGAGATGAAGAAGGCGGTCGAGTGCGGCTACTGGCACCTGTACCGCTATGACCCGCGCCGCATCGCGGAGGGCAAGAACCCGTTCCAGCTCGACTCCAAGGAGCCGGACACCGACAAGGTCATGGACTTCCTGATGGGCGAAAACCGTTTCGCCTCCCTCAAGAACAACTTCCCGGACAAGGCCGACGCCCTGTACGCGAAGGAGGTCGAGGACGTCAAGGCCCGCTACGCCCGCTACAAAAAGCTCGCGGAGGACTAATCTGTTACAAAAAGCCTGCGGTATCCCCTTCCCGAAGCATGAAATATTATATCCCACCTATTACCCATCCCTCCTTTCCCCGCGCCGGACTCACTTGCCATACCCGGCACGGAAAGCAGTATACCCCCCCTAAATATCTATAGCCTAATTCAATGATATTCTTCCTTTCTGTATGAATTACCCCGGGGATACCGCATCGGCTTTCTGTATATACCGTAATATCCTCTCCTGTGTCAAACGGGAGAGGATATTTTTTGCCCCTGCCGCGCGGGAAAGTTAAAACGTTATAACTTCGAAACGCTGTAACTTTATAACGTTATTCATGGCAGCGCGGGGAAAATAAATACCGATAGGGTGCAATCCTCCCTTTCTTTTTCGCTCGGAAAATAGTATAATTATGGAACAGAAAGGGGAATGGAAGAACATCATTGAGGAGGGATGTGCATGAAAAAACGACCGAGCATCGCTATGCTGATCGCGCTTCTTGCTGTGGTGTTCGCGGCGGGCATCGGCGTTTACAGCAGCTACATCGGCATGAAAATCTATCAGGAAAGCTCGAATAATCTGTTTGAGAGCTTTTCGCAGATCTCCAAGACCTTTACGCTGTTCGTGCAGCGAAACTGGACCGTGCTGGGGCAGTGGGACGGTCTGTTGAAGAACACAGGCAGCGACGCGGATGCTGAAAACATCTGGCCGGATGTGCAGGGCAGCAAGGAGTCGTGGCGTTACAGCGACTTCTATCTGCTCAACGAAGACTCGCAGTATCTAACGGCAGATGGGCGAAAGAGCAGCGCCGGCAGCATCAGCGGCGTTATTCAGGAGCTGTACAACGAGGACGGGCCGATCGTCTCCACCTACACGGCGAGCTACGGCGTGCCCAAGATCGTGTTCGCCATGCCGCTGAGCCGGAACATAACGCTGGACGGCGTGACCTATACCGGCCTCGCGGTCAGCTATGACACGGACGTGGTCGACGATCTGGTCGACGGCAGTATGTACAGCGGTCAGAGCGACTGCTATATCGTGCGCACGAACGGCGACATCGTGCTCGCGCTCGAGCCGCAGACCGAGCTGTGCAAGGGTCTGACCAATCTGTACGACATCGACGCGCACGCCGAATGGAAATACGGCACCATGGACGACATCAGAGACTGCATCCAGCTCGGCAAGAGCGGAAGCGCGCAGTTCACCTGCGCGAGAGCGCGAAATTATCTGATCGCGATACCGACCGATTTTCCTGACTGGGCACTCGTCGGCATCATCCACGCCGACGAGGTGGACGGCGCGATGCGCAGCGTGCAGCAGTCTACCTCGTTCGCGCTCGGCGCGCTCGGCATCTTCACCGTCATCATCGTGGTGCTGGCGCTGAGCATGGAGAGCCAGCTGCGCCTGCGGCGCGAGGAGGAGGCGCGGCTGAGCCTCGAGCGCGAAAAGATGCAGAGCGACCGCCTGCTGCAAAGCATGAGCCGCATCGTCGACCGCTATGCCATCGTCAATCTGGACACCAACCGCTACCGCTACCGCGAGCTGCGCCTCAGTAAGCCGCTCTATCCGACCTCCGGACAGTATTCGGAAATGGTCAAGACCATCTCCGAACACTATGTCGCGCTGACCGAAACGGAAAACGCCAAGCTCTCGCGCCTGCTCACGCCCGAATACCTGCGCAGCGTGCTGCGCAAGCCGAACGACAATCTCAAGATCGAGTATTGCAGCCGGACGGAGAACGCCTACCTGGTCCTGACCATCCTCCCGGTCGCGTGGCACGCGGACGGCACGGTCTATGAGGTCATGCAGATCGTGCAGGACATCGGGCAGAAGGTCGAGCTCGAGACCATGGCGAACACGGACAGCATGACCGGCCTGTTCAACGAGCGCTATTTCAGCAGAGTCCTGAGCATCTGCGAGGCGAAAAAGCTGCCGTTCGTGCTGTATTACCTCGATCTCGACCGCTTTAAGCCGGTAAACGACACCTACGGCCACCTGATGGGCGACCGGCTGCTGAAGGAGATCGCGGCGCGGCTGCTGCGCTGCATCCGAAGCCGGGACTACGCCTTCCGCATCGGCGGCGATGAGTTCGCGCTCATCGTCAGCGCCGACATGGACGAAGAACAGCGCGCCCGCATGACCGAGCGCATCCAGACCACGCTCTCCGCCCCTGTCGTCCTCGACGGAAAGGAGCTTTCGGTCGGCGTCAGCTGCGGCTGCGCCTGCTATCCGGAGGACGGCGACGCTTCTCAGGTGCGCATCACGGCGGACAGCCGGATGTACGAGACCAAGCAGCGCCATCATGAAAACGACCGGACGGAGGGAGAGTCATGAAAAACCGGACCCTGCGCCGCGCCGCGGAGACGCTCGTCCTGCTGCTGATCGCGGCGATGGCGCTGCTGCTCGCCGCCGGACTGCATCAGCACGAGCCGGACGAGGCGTTCGCTGCCCTCAGCACCGGCTGGTACCAGCTGACGGACGGCGTGCGGCGCGATGTCACGCTCCCGGCCACGCTCCCGGCTGAGCCGGGGCAGACGCTCACCCTGTATAACGACACGCTGACCGACAGCGACGGCGGAAAGGTGCTGTCCGCGCGCGGCGTGGAATACGACATCGAGATCCGGGCGGGCGAAACCCTGCTCTACCGCTACGAGGACAACGCCTTCCCGAAGAACGCGCAGATGAAGGGCCGCCTGTGGGCAGATGCGGAGCTTCCGGACAATATCGGCGGACAGACGCTCAGCCTGACCCTGACGCCGCTCTCCGGCCGCGCGGTCGCGCTCGCCGCGCCCGTTCTCGGCACGGCGCCGGCCGTCACCGGCCACCATATCCAGTCCTCGCTGTTCTCCATCGGCATGATGCTCGCCATGCTCGTGCTCGCCGTGCTCGCGCTGCTGATCTTCTTTTACATGAGCTTTTTCGGCATCCGCGAGCGCCGCTTTCTCGATGTGGCGGTCTTTCTGCTGCTGTGCAGCCTGTGGTGCCTGACCGATTCCGGTCTGTATCAGATCTACGGACGGGACACCGCCGCCGGGAGCGTCGTTTCCTTCTACGCCTTCATGACCATGCCCATCCCGATGGTGCATTTCGTCCGCAACACGGTCAGCGGCAGGCTGCGGCTCGTTCCCGATGTGTGCATCGCGCTGTTCTGCGCCAACGCCCTCGCACAGGGCGCGGCGTACCGGCTCCTCGGCGTGCCGTTCATCGCCATGCTGCCGCTGACGCACCTGCTGCTGACGGCAGGCGTCGCGGCGATGCTGACGGCGCTGCTCCGCTCGTACCGCGACAAGCCCGCGCCGCAGCTCCGGCTGCGTATTGCGGCGTTCGCCGCGCTGGGCGCGTTCGGCGTGGCCGCGCTCGTGCTGTACTGGCTGCTGCATATCTACTGGTACGACGCTGTGTACCAGTTCGGCGTGCTGCTGTTCATCATCCTGCTGCTGTACGGCCTGATCGGCCAGGCGGCCGGGGATATGCGCTTTCACATGGAGCACCGCATCAGCCATGAGATGCAGCGCGAGGACCGCATGACCGGCCTGCCCAACCGCCGCGCGTTCGAGGAATACATGGAGCGCATCCGCACCGGCCGGGCCGGCTGCCGCGATGCGGTACTGACCTATATCCGGCTCGAGGGCCTGAACGAGCGCAACGACCGCTTCGGCCTTCAGGCGGGAGATGAATCGGTCATCGCGGCGGCGCAGTGCGTTGCCGACTTCTGCCGCGCGTGCGAGGAGGCGGGCGAGAGCGTCTTGTGCTTCCGCACGGGCGGCAACGAGTTCGCCCTCATCCGCCCCGAGCCGCATACCGACTCCGGACAGCTGCACCGGCAGTTCCGCGCGGTCGTCGCGCGCTACAACCGGACCTGCGCGCCGCGCGCGCGCATTATCATGACCTTCGGCTTCAGCCGCCTGTGCGACGAGGACGGAAAGTCGCGCAGCATCAGCGCATGGAAGGCCGAGGCCGACGCACATTTGAAGAGAAACGAAGCCGGACTGGGAGGAGACGCCGAATGACAACCAACATACATTATCTGATTGCCGCAATGGCGGTGCTGCTGGTCGTCCTGTGGCAGTATTCCCGCCAGCGGCAGATGGACGACCGGAACAGCCTGATGTTCCGCCGTCTGCTGCGCGTCGTCAGTCTGGACGTTGCCGCGGAGCTGGTCAGCACGGGCTTCATCCTGTACGCCCCGTACAGCTTCAATGTCTGCCGGATGCTCTCGAACACGGTGTTCTACCTGTTTCAGGCGCTCCTGCCGCTCCTGCTGCTGTACTACGTCTGTACACTGTGCACGAGCCGCGTGATCGCGCCCTCGACCGTGCTGCGCATGGGCATCCCGACCATTGCTCTGGTCTTTGTCATTCTGACCAACCCCTTCACCGAGATCCTGTTCTATTTCGACAGCACCGGCTACCGCCACGGCCCGTGGTATCTGCTGCTTTACGTCAGCGCCCTGCTGCACATCGCGGGGGCGGCGGTCTTTGTCGCGGTGCACCGCGCGTCTGTCAGCCGCCGCACGCTCACGGAGCTGCTCGCGGTCTTTGCGCTCGCCGCCCTCGGCATCGCCGCGCAGGCCGTCAATCCTTCGGTGCTGACGACCGGCTTCGGCCTCTCGCTCAGCATCCTCGCCATGTATCTGACCATCAACAACCCCTGCGCGTGCATGGACAGCCTGACCGGCCTGAACGACAAGCAGTACCTGCTGCGCCGCATGGACGAGCTGACCGACGCGCACAAGGCCTTTCACATCATCACGGTCTACGCCTACCAGCTCGACCACATAAACAAGGTCGCGGGCGTGCAGAACGGCGACGAATTTCTGCGCCGCGCGGCGGAGCGGATGCAGGAGATCGCGGATCGGAACGTGTTCCGCATCTCGGGCAAGCGCTTCCTGCTGATGACGTTCTCGCTGCGCGAGTACGAGACCTGCCTGACGCGCCTGCGGCAGCTGTTCCATACGCAGCCGGACGACGCGCACGCCGCCCCCACGCCGGTCATCCTGTGCGGCGTGGTGAACGCGGAAAAGCTGGGCACGAGCGGTCTCGTGCTCGACTACGCGGAATATCTCGAGTCCCTCGTCTCCCGGAGCGGCGAGACCCAGGTCATCCAGAACGACCGCAAGACCATGGACAGCTTCCACTACAACAAGCAGGTCGAGCAGTTCCTGCACCGCGCGATCGCGGAGGATCTGTTCGAGGTCTACTATCAGCCGGTCTATTCGCTGCATCAGCAGCGCTACGTGACCCTTGAGGCGCTCAGCCGCCTGCGGCATCCCGAGCTTGGCTGGATCTCCCCGGATATCTTCATCCGCCTGGCGGAAAAGAACCACCTCATCACCCAGATCACCGAGCTCCAGCTGCGGCGCGTCTGCCGTTTTCTGTGCGAAAACCCGGCGCTCCGCGCGAGCATCGCCAACGTCAAGATCAATCTCTCGCCGCTCGACCTCATCCAAAGCGAGAGCGGCAGCCACCTCGTCCGCATCCTCGGCGAGTACGGTCTCCCCTGCTCCTGCTTCCAGTTCGAGATCACCGAGACCGTCGCGACCGAGTATTCCGCGAGCCTGACCCGCGTGGCGGAGAGCCTTCAGGCGGCCGGCATCGGCCTGTGTCTGGACGATTTCGGCTCGGGCTATGCCAACCTGAACACGGTCATGCAGCTGCCCTTCTCGGTCATCAAGCTCGACCGCTCGCTCCTGTTCCATATCTGCACGGACAAAAACGCCGCCCTCTTCTACCAGAGCATCGTCGCGGCCTTCTGCCGCCTCGGCTACCGCATCGTCGCGGAGGGCGTGGAGACGCAGGAGGAGATGGAGCTGCTGCGCAGCTGGAACGTGGACATGATACAGGGCTACTATTTCTCCCGTCCGCTGCCGCCGGACGACCTGCTGCGGCTGCTCACGGAGAGCGCGGAGACACCGGCACAGGATCAGGCGTGAAGGCTTCCGGAAAAAATTTTTTCCGGAACCGGAACTTTCGCGAACGCGCTGCGTCTAAGTCTGACGAAGAGACAGAAACACCGGCGTCTCTTCGGGAAAGAAGGCATTTATCATGAAAAAAACATTCCTGCTGCTTGCGTGCACCGCGCTGCTGGCGGCTTCGCTCACGGCCTGCGGCAGCAAGCCGGCTGAAAATACGGATACCGGCTCCTCGTCCTCGGACAGCGCATCGACCGAGAGCACGCTCTCGGGTACGCTCGACGAGAAGAAGGACTTCATGTTCGTCGTGACCGACGAAAAGGGCGCGTCCTATGAATTCACCTTCGACGCCTCGGCAAAGCCGGAGGGTCTGGACGACGCCGCGGAAGGCGATTCGGTCACTGTCACCTACACCGGTACGGTCTCCGAGGCCGACCCGTTCGACGGCACGGTCATTTCGGTCGAGAAAAACTAAAGAAAAACCCCTGCCGGGACAGGCTTTCTGTCTCCCCGGCAGGGGTTTTCGCTTATTTTCAGGGCTGCTGCTCCGCCTTGTCCAGATACATCAGGCAGTCCGCCTTGCGGATGGCCTCGGTGATCGGATGCACGCCGCAGACGCCGCCGACGCTGACCGAGAGCCGGATATCCGCGAACTCGGACATACGGATGCTGCGCACGGCCTGCTGGATCTGCTTTTTCTTCGCGAGGAAGATCTCCTCGGTCATGCGCGGGAACAGGAGCAGGAACTCGTCCCCGCCGTAGCGGATGAGGATGTCGGTCTTGCGGATGCAGGAGCGTATCGCGCCCGCGATGTCGCGCAGCGCCGCGTCTCCGGCGGCGTGGCCGCAGGTATCGTTGATGCGCTTGAAGCTGTTCACGTCGATGAGCGCTACGCCCTCCATGCCCTCGAGGTGGGTGCGGTAGGTCTCGAAATAGCGGCGCGAATAGATGCCCGTCATCGGGTCGAGGAACAGCTGCATATCCTCGCCGCGCGTGCGGTCGAGCAGGAAGCGCGAGCCGTTCGCGTCGATCCAGCGGCCCTCGTTGAGCCGCGAGATCATCTCGAGCACGCAGGGCGTGCCGTTGACCGAAACATACTTCGCGATGACGAAATACATCTCGTTCCGGGTAAATTCGAGCTTGTTGAGCGTGGTGCGCTCGGCGAACGCCCGGGTGGAGATGCAGTTGGCGCAGCCGCTGTCGGTGTCCCAGAACGCGGTGCAGCGCTCGCCCGTGCGGTGCAGCGAGCCGTTCGCGTCGATCTCGAGCACGGCATTGGCCGACGGGTCGACCAGACGGACGATGTCAAAGACGGTGCCGAGGCGCCGGATCTCGGCGGCGAGCGACGGCCCGTTCTCCGTGCTCCTGTCCGCGCAGCCGAGGGGCGCGCGGCTGTCCTGCTCCTTCTGCATGTCGGTCATGCAGCCGATCACGCCGACATAGCTGCCGGGCGAGAGCGGCGACCAGAGCGTGTGCATCCGGATGCTGTGCCAGTGCTGCTCGCCCTCGACCGGCAGGAGCAGGCTGATGGAAAGCTCATTGTTCTCGGGCGTCGTGGCCTTGAGGGCGCACCGGAGCCGGTCGATGTCGGCCGGCCGGAGCAGGCGCATACTGTCCGGGTTGTCCGCGTCCAGGATCGTCCGGCTCTTCCGCCACGGGCGGCTCCAGTCGACCACGGTGATCGACCGGGAGAGCGTGTCGTACTCGAACTGCACGCCGCCGCAGCAGGACGCGAAAAAGGTCAGCATTTCCCGGGCGTGGTTCAGCTCACGCTGGGCGCGGTCGCTGCGCGGCAGCTCGTTCTTTTTCAGCAGCTCGGAGGAAAGGCGCTGCGCGTTCTTCTTCATGCTCCGCTCGGCCGCGAGCCGCGGCAGCGAGCTCTTGAGGCGCGCGCTGATCTCCTGAAGGCAGTCGAGCAGCATCGGATTGAACGCGCCGCACTCCCCGTTGAGGATCATGGTGACGGCGGTTTCGTGGCTGTACGCCTTTTTGTAGCAGCGGTCGCTCGTCAGCGCGTCATATACGTCCGCCAGCGCGACCACCTGCGCCGAGATCGGGATCTGTTCGCCGAGCAGGCCGTCCGGGTAGCCGCCGCCGTCCCAGCGCTCGTGATGCCAGCGGCAGATCTCGATGGCGGCCTTGAGCAGCGGCTCCTTGCGGTACGGCGTCAGCCCCTCGAGCATGGACGCGCCGATGGCGGGATGGGTGCGGATGACGTCGAACTCCTCGGGCGTCAGGCGGCCCGGCTTGTTGAGGATGCTCTCGGGGATGCTGATCTTGCCGATGTCGTGCAGGGCGGAGGCGGTGACGATGAGGCGGATTTTTTCCTCGGTCAGATGATATACGTCGGTCTTTTCGCTCAGCCTGCGCAGCAGCATCCCGGTCACGGTCTGCACCTGGAGCACGTGCTGGGCGCTCTCGCTGTTGCGGAACTCGACGATGTGGCTGAGGATGCCGATCATGACATTATTGTCCCGCTGGTTGCGGTAGATCTGGTCGGAGACCATACCCATCAGCCGCTTCTGGTTGGCGTAGAGCGTGAGCGTGTTCTTGACGCGGCGCTGGACGATGAACGAGTCGAAGGGACGGCGGATGTAGTCGGAAACGCCGAGACCGTAGCAGCGCTCGATGGACTCGTGGTCGGCGGCGGAGATCATGACGACCGGGATCTCGTCGATCCAGCGGAACTGGTTCATGTACTCGAGCACGGTAAAGCCGTCCACCTTCGGCATATTGATGTCGAGCAGCATCAGGTCGATGTTCATATCCTGCCGGAGCATGCGCAGCGCCTGCGCGCCGTCCTCTGCTTCTGTATATTTGTATCCCTCGCCCAGAATGGCCTTGAGTATTTCTCGGTTCATCTCCGAGTCGTCAACGATCAGGATTTTCTGTCGGTTCATAGTCGTTCGACCGCAGCCGGGTCGCGGTCCCTCCCCTGTCGGATTTTGTCACATATTCACTATTTTATTATACTACCAAAACAATGCAGAATAAAGGAGAACTTCCGGCAGCAGCGCCCGAAGAATAATAGGATTGTACCGCCGGGCGAAATCGTGTTATACTAAATGATAATATGCGGTATTTTCGGCCGCAGGGAAAGAGAGACAAAAGGAGACACGGCGATCTATGATAAAATACAAACGGCTGAGGCGCGTTTCGGCGCTTTTTGCGGCGCTCTCGGCGTTCCTGCTGTCCGGCTGCGCCCCGTCCGCGGCGTCCGACAGCACGCTCCCGACGCTCACCGTCGGCAGCGACACCTATCCGCCCTATGTTTACATGGATAACAACGGCGACATCACCGGTCTGGACGTCGAGATCGCGGAGGAGGCGTTCCGCCGCATGGGCTACCGCGCGGAATTCACCACGATCGACTGGGAGAAAAAGACCGAGCTGGTCGACAGCGGAGAGATCGACTGCATCTGGGGCTGCTTTTCCATGGCGGGACGAGAGAACGACTATCAGTGGGCGGGGCCGTATCTGGCGAGCCGTCAGGTCGTGGCGGTCGACGCGCAGAGCGGCATCGAGACGATAAGCGAGCTCGCGGGCAAGACCATCGCGGTGCAGGCGACCGGCAAGCCGGAGGCGATCTTCCTGCGCGGCGGCGATAACGTCCCGGCCTTCCGGGACATCATCAGCCTCGCGGACCGCGGCGTGCAGTATGCCATGCTCGACTGCGGCTATGTGGACGCGGTCGCGGCGCACGAGGAGGCCATCCGGCAGTACATGAAGGACTACGGCGCGAATTTCCGCATCCTGGACGAGCCGCTGCTCGTGACCGGCATCGGCGTCGCCTTTTCCCGACATGACACGCGCGGCCTTGCGGCGCGGCTGGACGAGGTCTTTGAGCAGATGCGCGAGGACGGCAGCATGGAAAAGCTCGTCGGAAAGTATCTCGACGACCCCGCGCACAGTCTGGAGGTGGATGCGCTTGAACAGTAAAAACCGGGGGCCGCGCTCGCGGAAAACCTTCGCCTGCCTGTGCCTTGCGGGCGGACTGATGTTCCTCGGGATGGTATTCGGGCTGTCCCGTTATATCGATACGCAGGACTGCGAGCATCGCATGAACGAGCTGATCAGCTTCGTCAAGGAGCAGTCCTCCGCCTACGTGCAGTACAACGAGACCGCCGTGGCCAAGGCGCTCGTGCGCGGCACGACCGAGGTGCAGGAGCTGGACAGCCTGACGCTCGACTGCGGCGAGGACGCGCTGCGGCAGTACACCGAGCGGCTGTGGCTGACCGGCGTTTCGGTCGTGGACGCGAAGGGCAGGCTGGTCTGCGAATACAGCACGGACGGCATCGGCTATGCCCGGCTTCAGACCGATCTGGAGCCCGAGCGCGTGCTCGCCGTGGTCGGCCATCCGCAGAGCACCTACGTCCGCCGCGTGCAGCTGACCGACGGCTCGTTCGCCGACACCGCCGTGCACAGCCTTGCGGACGGCAGCGGCGCGGTGCTCGCCTGGCGGCACACCAAAGCCGCGTTCGCGCAGAAATCCGTGCTCTCCGTGCAGGACCTGCTCGACGGCTACGACGCCGCGATCACGGGAGTCGTGCTCCTCGCGGACGGCAACCGCGTGACCGCGTCGGATGATCCGTCCCTCATCGGCACGGACACCACGGAAAATGAGCTTCTCCGCCGCATCCGTTCGAGCGGACAGGCGGAAACGCTGGTCTATGCCGGGCGGAAGGGCCTGACCCGGTACTACGGAATGTACAGCCACGGGCGCGACTTCTACTACTACATGTATGTTCCGGGCAGACTGCTCTACACGAACACGCCGGTCAACATGATCGCGGCGTTCCTCGCCTGCGTGGTCGTTCTGACGCTGCTCCTGTTCGTGCGCCGAGGCACGGAAAAGAGCTTCCTGCAGCAGCAGAAAACGCTCGAAAAGGCATATCAGACCTCACTCGAGCAGAAAAACGCCGAGCTTGAACGCGCCGTCCGTCAGGAAACGGCGGCCAACCGCGCCAAGCGCGAATTCCTGTTCAATATGTCGCACGACATCCGCACGCCGATGAACGCGATCATCGGCTTCACCTCGCTCGCGGCCACCCATATCGACAACCGCGAACAGGTGCTCGACTACCTGAAAAAGACCGCAACGGCGAGCCAGCACCTGCTCTCGCTCATCAACGACGTGCTCGACATGAGCCGCATCGAGAGCGGCAAGGTCTCGCTCGAGCCGCGCCCGGTGCACCTGCCCGAGCTCGTGCACGACCTGCGCGACATCATTCAGTCGGGCATCTCCGCCAAGCGCATCTCGCTCTTTATCGACATGGTCGACGTGGAGGACGAGGACGTCATCGCCGACCCCATGCGCCTCAACCAGATCATGCTCAACATCCTGTCCAACGCCATCAAGTTCACCCCGGCGGGCGGCACGATCACCCTGCGCATCGTCCAGAAGCAGACCGCACCGAAGGGCAGCGCGGACTATGAGTTCCATATCCGCGACAACGGCATCGGCATGAGCCGGGCGTTTCAGGAGCACATCTTCGAGCAGTTCTCGCGCGAGGAGACCTCGACCGTGAGCGGCATTCAGGGCACCGGCCTCGGCATGGCGATCACGAAAAACCTGGTCGACATGATGGGCGGCGGCATCTCGGTCGAGAGCGAGCCGGGAAAAGGCTCCGAATTCACGGTCTCCCTGCGCCTTCCGGTCAGCGGAGAGCGGGCCGCCGCGCCCGCGCGCATCCCCCAGCTCGAGGGCCTGCGCGCGCTCGTCGCGGACGACGACACCGACACCTGCCTGAACGTCAGCAAGATGCTGCGCTCGATCGGGATGCGGGCGGACTGGACGACCTCGGGCCGCGAGGCGGTCGTCCGCGTGCAGGACGCGCTCGATCAGGGCGACGACTTCCGCGTGTTCATCATCGACTGGATGATACCCGATCTGAACGGCCTCGAGGTCGTGCGCCGCGTGCGCAAGCTGATCGGCGAGGCCACGCCGATCATCATCCTGACCGCCTACGACTGGACGGATATCGAGGTCGAGGCGCGGGCCGCGGGCGTGACCGCCTTCTGCGCAAAGCCGCTGTTCCTGTCCGAGCTGCGCCGCGTGCTGGCCGAGCCGTTCCGCAGGGAGGAACAGGCGGAGCAGGCGGAAAAGCCGGCGGAGTTCGCCGGAAAGCGGCTGCTGGTCGTCGAGGATAACGCCCTCAACTGCGAGATCGCGGTGACCATGCTCGAGGAAGCCGGGTTCACGGTCGACACGGCGGAAAACGGCAAGCTCGCGGTGGACAAGGTGCGCGAAAACGCGCCCGGGTACTATGATCTGGTGCTGATGGATATTCAGATGCCGGTCATGAACGGCTACGAGGCCACGCGCGCCATCCGCGCCCTGCCGGACGCCGAAAAGGCGGCCCTGCCCATCGTCGCCATGACGGCGAACGCCTTTGACGAGGACCGCCAGAACGCCGCAAAGGCCGGCATGAACGGCCACCTCTCCAAGCCGTTCGATATGCAGCAGCTGCTCGCGATGATTGAGAACGTACTGCCGTGAGGGAGCCTTCCCGAAAACGTTATAACGTCAAAACTGCATAACGTTAAAACTTCATAACTTCGAAACGTTATAACGTTTACTCTCGCATTCATTGCAAAAACGCTCCGATTTCACTAAAAAACCTGTCTTACAGGAGGAAAAACGCACATGAAGGGAACCGCTGTTTATCATTCGCCGTTTGGGAAAATGCAGCTGGACTGGGAGGACGGCGCGGTCACGGCCTTGCAGCTCGCTCCGTTCGGCATCTGCGCGGGAACGCCGAACGAGCTGACCGCACTCGTATTCCGTCAGCTGGACGAGTATTTTGCCGGGACGCGCCGGACGTTCGACTTCCCCTGCCGCCCGCACGGCACGCCCTTTCAGCAAAGGGTCTGGGCGGCGCTGCGTGAAATTCCCTATGGCGAAACGCGCAGCTACAAACAGCTCGCCGAGGCCATCGGCCGGCCGAACGCCTGCCGCGCGGTGGGCATGGCAAATCACGCGAACCCCATCCTCATCGTCATCCCCTGCCACCGCGTCATCTGCGCGGACGGCTCGCCGGGCGGCTACGCCGGCGGCGCGGAGATGAAAAAAGCGCTGCTGCGGCTCGAGCAGGCGAGCGGAGCATGACCTGCGGAAGCCGCGGCGGCTGTCCGGATCGCAGCCTTGGCTGCAAACGTCTGAAAGGGGTCATTTCATGATCTACACGGTAACACTCAATCCCGCACTGGATAAAACGGTGGAGATCCCCGGCATGGCGCTCGACACCGTCAACCGCATCACGGAAATGCGCACCGATCCCGGCGGCAAGGGCATCAACGTGAGCAAGGTGATCGCGAAGCTCGGCGGAGAGAGCTGTGCGGCCGGCATCCTCGGCGGCGGGAGCGGAAAAATGCTCGAAAAGCTGCTCGAGGGCGAGCCATTCGCGACGCGGTTCCGCTTCGTCGAGGGGCAGACCCGCACCAACCTCAAGATCATCGACCGCGAGGGGCACACGAACACCGACATCAACGAGCCGGGCCTGACCGTCACGGACGCAGATTTAGATGCGCTGCTGCACGAGCTGTCGGCGGAGCTCCGGCCGGGCGACATCGTCGTCCTCGCCGGGAGCCTGCCGAAGGGCGCGCCGCAGGACACCTACCGCGTGTGGACGAGCGCGTGCAAAAAGGCGGGCGCACGGGTCTTTCTCGACGCGGACGGCGCTTTACTGGCGGAAGGATTAAAGGCCGCGCCCTACCTCATCAAGCCGAACGACGGCGAGCTGTCGCGTCTGGCCGGGAAAAAGCTCGAGACCCTCGAGGAACTGACCGCCGAGGGCAGAAGGCTGCTCGAGCGCGGCATTGAACGGGTCGTGATCTCGCTCGGCGGCCGCGGCGCGCTCTATCTGCGAAAGGGCAGCACGATTTACGCCGAGGGCCTCAAGGTTCCGGTCGGCAGTACGGTCGGCGCAGGCGACAGCGTGGTCGCGGCGCTCGCGTATGCCGAGGCGCAGGGACTGAGCGAGGAGGAGGCCGTCCGCCTCTCGACCGCCGCCGGCGCGGCGAACGTCATGTGCAGCGGCACGCAGGCCGCCGAACGCGAGGCCGTCGAAGCGCTGCTCCCGAAGGTGCGCTTTTCTCGTCTGCGGCCGTGAGCGCAGGCGCAGGCGTCAAGATACCGACAAGAAAACCCCGGCGCACCGGAAAAGCGGTAAAGTTATAAAGTCACAGCGTTTCAAAGTTATAACGTTTCATGCGATCTATCCCGGCGGAACAGGACGTTTTCCGCCGGGATTTTCGCGTTCTTCGAACCGATATGCGAAGTAAAGTTGCAACGTTTTAACGTTATAACGTTACAGCTTTGCGTCGCCCGGCGAAAAAAAGATTGACAGCCGGAGAAAATGCAGTATATTCTTATCTCAGAAAAATACCGCATAGACAGAAAAAGGAAAGGGAGATTTCGGTATGTCGGAGCTGTCGAGCATCAAAAGTCAGGCGCTGACCGAACGGATTGAGGAGCGTTTGTTTGCGTACATTCTGGACAACCATCTGAAGGTCGGGGCGAAGCTGCCGAACGAGCATGAGCTGGCGGCGCATTTCGAGGTCAGCCGCGGCACCGTCCGCGAGGCGGTCAAGCTGCTCGTCTCGCGCGGCGTTCTGCGCGTCAAGCACGGCTCGGGCACCTACGTCGCGTCCCTGTTCCCGCTCCACGCCAATCCGCTGGGTCTGGACGCGGTGGAGGACAAGCTGCAGCTCGCGCTCGATCTGACCGACGTGCGGCTCATGCTCGAGCCGACGATCGCGGCGCTCGCAGCGCAGAACCGCACGGACGAGGAGGTCGAGCAGCTGGCCGAATACTGCGACGCAGTGCGCGAAAAGATCGAGGCCGGAGAGGACTACCTCATCGAGGATATGCGCTTTCACTGGTTCCTCGCGAAATGCTCGCACAACATGGTCGTCGAGCCGCTGATGCCGATCATCGACGCGGCCGTGATCTCGATCGCCAACATCACGCGCAAGGAGCTGCTCACCATGACCATCGACACGCACAAGGAGATACTGGACGCCGTGCGTGACCGCGACCCGCAGGCCGCCCGCAGCGCCATGTCCGTGCATCTCGACACGAATCGCATCTTCATTCGCCAGACGAAAACGGCGCGGTGAGACTGTCGCGAAACTATCGTTTCGCCGACAATCTGTGTTTTGACTTCGCAAAACACGGACGTCCGAAAGTTCCCATGCGGAAACTTTCTCCCTCTCAAAGTATAAAGACCGAGGTACACGCCCCCGGTTGCTCTCATGAAATGTTTTTGAGGATAGAGGCCTACGGGCTTATGCGTTTGCACGGCAAACGCCTTTCAATGCGCGCTGCCGCGCGGCAGCGTCAGCATCGCGAATACGGACTTTTTCGACAGTCTCTCAAGCGCCTGCAATGCAGGCGCTTTTTTTCGACAGTCTAAAGTTGTCCGATGTTTTTTTCTCGCTTTTTCTTATTTCCCGCGCATTTCCCGCAAAAATGCGCAAACAGTTTACGCGATTTGATGGTTTTGCACGATTTTATAAAAAAATTTTATTGCAAAAGTAGAAAGCATTTTGGACAACTTGAAACACATCTTTTCAAAAATTATAATGCTGAGTATAGAGACCTGCACCGGAACAGCCGGCGTTTCCGGGGGTCAGCATAGAAAATTTTCGGGTGAAAAGATATTACAGGAGGAATGCGTTATGTTACGCAGCGAACATATTCTGAAGGGCCTGGGCAACCAGTATTACCGTGCAACCTACAAATCCATGGGCTTTACCACCGAGGATCTCAAGCGTCCGCTCATCGGCATCGCGAACGCCTGGAGCGAGTGCGTGCCCGGCCACTACAACCTGCGTCAGGTCGCGCAGCGCGTCAAGGACGGCATCTACCGCGCAGGCGGCACGCCCATCGAGTTCGGCGTCATCGGCGGCTGCGACGGCATGGGTCAGGGCCACGACGGCATGCACTTCATCATGCCCTCGCGCGAGCTGATCGCCAATTCCATCGAGTCCATGGCGCAGATCAACCTGTTCGACGGCCTCGTCCTGCTCGGCTCGTGCGACAAGATCGTTCCGGGCATGCTGATGGCGGCGGCCCGTCTGGACATCCCGTGCATCTTCCTGCCGGGCGGCCCGATGGAGGGCGGCGTTGAGTTCGACGGCCGTCAGGCCGACCAGACCTCTGCCACCGAGGCTTATGGTATGCTTTCCGCCGGAAAGATCACGGAGGCGGAGTATGTGGCTCTGGAGGATACCGCCTGCCCAGGCTGCGGCTCGTGCTCCTACCTCGGCACCGCGAACACCATGTGCGCCCTCGCGGAGGCGCTCGGCATGACCCTGCCGGACGGCGGCACCGCCCCGGCGACCTCCGCGGTTCGCATGATGAAGGCCGAGGAGACCGGCGTCAAGATCATGGAGCTGGTCGAGAAGAACATCACCGCCCGCCAGATCATCACCGACAGCTCCATCCGCAACGCCATCAAGGCATGTCTGGCCATGAGCGGCTCGACCAACGCCGTCATGCACCTGACCGCCATCGCCTACGAGGCTGAGCTCGGCATCAAGGTGCTCGACGAGTTCGACAGCCTGTCCGACACAACGCCGCAGCTGGCGCGCATGAACCCGTCCTGCAAGTACAGCATCGTGGACTTCTACAAGGACGGCGGCGTGCCGCGTCTGATGGAGAACCTGCGCTCCATGCTCGAGACCGACGTCATGACCGTCACCGCGCACACCCTCGCGGAGAATATCGACAGCCACAAGTACCTGTACCCGGCGACCGGTCTGGTCAACCACACGCTCGATGACCCGTTCGGCTACACCGGCGGCGTCGCTGTCCTGCGCGGCAACCTCGCGCCCGACACCGGCATCACCAAGCCCGGCGCGTTCGACAAGAGCCTGCATCACTTCAAGGGCGAGGCCATCTGCTTCGACTCCGAGGAGGCCGCAGAGGAGGCTATCCTCGCCGGCAAGATCCATGACGGCCACGTCGTCGTCATCCGCTACGAGGGCCCGAAGGGCGGCCCCGGCATGCGCGAGATGTTCAAGGCCATGAAGTACCTGTACGGCCGCGGCCTCGCCAAGACCACCGCGCTCATCACCGACGGCCGCTTCTCCGGCACGAACAACGGCTGCTTCGTCGGCCATATCTCCCCCGAGGCGGCAGAGGGCGGCCCGATCGCCATCGTTCATGACGGCGACACCATCGAGATCGACGTCGACAACAAGCAGCTCAATCTGCTTGTGCCCGACGAGGAGATCGAGGCGCGCCTCAAGCAGTGGAAGCGCCCCGAGCCCAAGTTCAAGAAGGGCTGGCTCGGCCTGTACTGCAAGCTCGCGGCCTCCGGCTCTGAGGGCGGCGTCATGAAGTTCGATCACCTGTAAGCCGACGGAAAGGGGAATTTCACTATGGATGGAGTAACCGTATCCGTTCTGGGCGCTCTGGCCGCTCTCGTCGTGGCCATCGTACTCATTCTGAAAAAGGTCCAGCCGACCTACGCCATGCTGATCGGCGCGGTCGCCGGCGGCCTCATCGGCGGCGCCGGTCTGACCGGAACCGTAAACTATATCATCTCGGGCACGCAGGGCATCGTCTCCGCCATCATCCGCATCGTGACCGCCGGCATCCTCGCCGGTGCGCTGATCGAGAGCGGCGCGGCCGAGCGCATCGCGGAGGCGATCATGAACAAGCTGGGCGCGAAGCGCTGCCTGATCGCGATCACGCTCGCGACGTGGGTCCTGACCGCCGTCGGCGTGTTCGGTGACGTCGCGTGCATCACGGTCGCACCGATCGCCCTTCAGATGGCGAAGCGTGCAGGCTATCACAAGATGGGCGTTCTGATGGCGCAGCTCGGCGCGGTCCGCGCGGGCAACGTCATGAGCCCGAACCCGAACGACATCGCGGCGGCTGAGGGCTTCGGCGTGCCGCTGACCTCGATCATCGCGGTCGGCATCATCCCGGCCGTCGTGGCTCTGATCGTCACCTCGCTCCTCGCCTACCATCTGCGCATGCGCGGCACCGAGATCGCGGACAGCGACGTCAACACGATCGACAGCAAGGATCTGCCTCCCCTGTGGGCGGCGCTCGCCGGTCCGTTCGTCACCATCGCCATCCTGGTCCTGCGCCCGATCGCCGGCATCACCATCGACCCTCTGATCGCGCTCCCGGTCGGCGGCATCGTCGGCACCATCGCGATGGGCAAGACCAGGGAAATGGGTCACTATTTCACCGCCGGTCTCGCGAAGATGAGCGGCGTGGCCATGCTGCTGATCGGCACGGGCGCGCTCGCGGGCATCATCTCCAACTCCTCGCTCAAGGACGTTATCATCTCCGGCATTGAAACGCTCGGCCTGCCTGCCTTCATGCTCGCGCCGATCGCCGGCATGATGATGGGCGCGGCGACCGCGTCCGCTACCGCAGGCACGACCCTCGCAAGCCAGATCTTCGGGCCGACCGTCGTCGCGAGCGGCATCGCGCCGCTGGCTGCCGCAGCCATGACCAACGCGAGCGTATTCGTCTTTGACGGTCTGCCGCACGGCTCGTTCTTCCACGTCAGCGCAGGCGGCGTCAACATGGGCATCAGCGAGCGACTCAAGCTGCTCGGCTACGAGGCCATCAACGGCTTCGCCATGCTGGCCGTCAGCACCCTCGTGTTCGGCGTGTTCCGCGTACTGGGATAAAAGACTGTCGCGAAACTTCACAGGAATAAAAGACGAGACCGCTTTTAAGCGGTCTCGTTTTCGTCTGTCGGAAAAAGGAGCGGCTTTCGCCGCTCCTTTGCATTTTCTGCGCATTTCTGGTTGTTTTCTGCTTAGTTTACTTCCTGCATCTGTAAATCAGGGTCACGATCTGCGCTCTCGTGCAGTTATCGTCCGGGGCGAACGCGGTCTCGCTCACGCCTTTCGCAACATCGTTTTCGACCGCCCAGAGCACTGCATTATAGTAGTACGCAGCCGCGGAAACGTCAGCGAACGGGTTTTCGCCGTCTGCTGTCGGAGATTTCTGCGCGCGCCACAGGAAGGTGACGATCTGCGCACGGGTGCAGCTGGTGTCTGGAGCGAATGCGGTCTCGCTCACGCCTTTCGCGACGCCGTTTTCGACCGCCCACGCGACTGCCTTCGCGTAATAAGCGTCCGCCGGGACATCGGCAAAGCTGCTCAGCGTTTTCGGCTCGGGCGAGCCTGCCGCACGCCACAGGAAGGTGACAGCCTGCGCACGGGTGCAGCCGGCGTTCGGGGCAAACAGCGTATCGCTCGTGCCGCCGGTCACGCCCTCCTGCGCCGCCCAGAGGACTGCGTCATAGTAGTAATCCTCCGCGTGCACATCGGTG
>ERZ839741.931-NODE-931-length-34040-cov-9.136766_pt1 | contig 34040 bp, 28 predicted proteins | sample MGYA00519880_ERZ839741 | MGnify/ENA primary metagenome ERZ839741 (study PRJEB31850, sample SAMEA3708851) | human gut metagenome | biome: human gut; feature: human-associated habitat; material: faeces | place: China | collected 2014 ...
GCGAGCAAGGTGCCTTGAAACAAGGCGGCATTGACCTTCTGGTCATGCCGCCGAAGTTGAAAGGCAGATTGCCGTCCAGACGGGCTCGCAGCGTCGAGTGTTCCGCCGTTCGGTAGAACGGCGGAACAAGATTGGGTCGCGCCTTTGAAATTGAACGGCAGATTGGCCAAACGGCGGGCTCGCAGCGTCGGCTGGTCCGGCGTTCGGTAGAACGCCGGAACAAGTTAATGCTCGATCCAACAACGTAAAGTTTCGCCGGCTTGCAGATGACGCAGGTTCTCCGCGGCGATGTCGACGACGTTGTTGAGCGTGGCGGCTAGGTGGAACCAGCCCGAGACGTGCGGTGTGATGAGCATGTTGGGCGCATCCCACAGGGGGCTTGTCTCAGGCAGCGGCTCGGGGTCGGTGACGTCGACCGCGGCGCCGGCGAGATGTCCCGATTCCAGAGCGGCAACCAAGTCGTCGGCGACCACAAGATCGCCGCGGCCGCCGTTGGCAAAGAAGGCACCCGGTTTCATCGCGGCGAAGAACTCGGTGTTCGCCAGGCCGCGGGTCTCGGGTGTGCTCGGCATAAAGGATGCAACGATGTCAGCCTCGGCCAGGCGCTCGGGCAGGGCATCCATGCCGTCCATGTCCTCAAACACAATAGGGTAGACGAGTGGATGGCGCTTGATGCCGCGGACGTGTGCGCCCATGCTGCGGCAGAGCGTGGCAAAGTGGCCGCCGATATCGCCCGCGCCCAGCACCAGCACGTTGGCATTTTTGAGCGAGGTGACCGGGCCCAAGTCCTCCCAGCGATGCTCGCGCTGCAGGTCCTGGTAGCCGGGCAGGCGCTTCATCATTGATAGCACCATGGCAAACATGTGCTCGCTTACGGCCTGACCGTAGGCGCCGATCGAGCAAGACAGCTTGGCATCAGCCGGCACGGTGCCAGCAGCAAGGTAGTCGTCATAGCCGGCGGTCTGCAATTGCAACAGCTGGAGATGCTCGCATGCCGTGAGCATGTCAGGGTCGATGTTGCCCAGGATCACGTCGGCATCGGCGACCTGCTTGCGCGTGGCGGCGTCGGCGCTCGTGTAGATAAAGTCCTCGCCCGGAGCGCTCGACTCAAGAATTGCGCGATGACGGTCGTTGACGGGCAGCAAAACCAGGATGTTCACAGGCAGTCCTCTCCGCTCAACCTGCCAAAAAAGGGACAGGTTTATTTTGGCAGGTTTTATCAGGCAAACGTTCAAACAAAAACGCCGGATGCAAGACGGGCGTGCCCGTCAGCATCCGGCGCATCCGTGGCTACCAGCTCAGCAGCTCGTAGCCGTCCTCGGTCACTACGAGCTGTACCTCGCACTGGGCCGAATCGCTGCCGTCCTTGGTGCGCACGCACCAACCGTCGCCCTTGCTGATCTTGATGTCGGGCGCTCCGGCATTGACCATGGGCTCGATGGTAAAGACCATGCCCGGAGCCATGATGGTGTCCACATCGGGCGCCTCGGTGGTAAAGCCTACAAACGGGTCCTCGTGGAACTCCTTGCCAATGCCGTGTCCGCCGTACTCGCACACCACGCTAAAACCGGCGTCCTCGACCGTCTTTTGCACGGCCTCGGCCATAACAGAGAGCGGCAGCCACGGCTTGACGGCGGCCAGGCCCGCTTCCACGCTGGCGCGGGTCACGTCGACTAGGCGCTGGCGCTCGGCCGAGACCTCGCCGATGCAGAACATGCGGCTCGAATCGCTAAAGTAGCCGTCCAGAATCGTGGAGCAGTCCACGTTGATGATGTCGCCCTCGTGCAGCACGTCCGTATCGCAGGGGATACCGTGGCAGACCACGTCGTTGATCGAGGTGCACACGCTCTTGGGATAGCCCTCGTAGTTGAGGTCGGCCGGCGTGCCACCGTGCTCGACGGTGTAGTCGTAGATCATCTGGTCGATCTGGTTGGTGGTCATGCCCGCGGCGATGTGCTCGCCCACGTAGTCGAGCACGCCTACGTTGATGGCGGCCGAACGCTTGATGCCCTCGATATCGGCGGGCATCTTGTAGAGCGTGCGGGGCAGAACCTCCCAGCCCTCTTCCCACAGGCGCTCGAGGCGCTCGTCGAAGGCGCTGTGGCATTTCTTATATTTTTTGCCGCTGCCGCACCAGCAAGCGTCGTTGCGGCCGGGCACGGGTTCATTGTCAAACATGGCTAACTTCCTTTCATTCGCAGCTAGTATAGCCCACCCCATCAGCCAAGTACCGGGTAGTCTGTGCGGTTCTGCTAGTAGCTCACCTGGCAGGGGATGCCGAGCGCGCGCACGCGTGCGGCGATTGTGTCGAGCACCACGGGCGCTGCTTTGGCAAGGCCGGCGACCGGTGTCTCGCGCGCCACCGTGTAGATGGTCGCCTCCTGCGGGCGAATGCGCTCGAGTGCCGCGAGCCAAGGGCCGACGTACGCTTCACCAGTGTTATCGAGGGACTTGCCCTGGTACTCGCCGTTCAAAAAGATCGTCTGGATAATAACGTGGCCGTTAAAGCTCGCGAACGTCTCGATCTGGTGCTCGACGTCGTAGGGGCCAACGGGCTGGTCGAGCAGCTGGATAAAAGCCGGGTCGACCGTATCGAGCTTGAGGATGTTGTCGTCGACCATCATGAGCGCATCGTGCACAGCGGGCTGGTCAGCGCGCGTGCCATTGGAGAGCACGGCGATCTTGGTGTTCGGGGCCAGCTGGTCGCGAAGTGCGATGGCGTCGGCGATAGCCTGCGGAAACTCCGGTGCGGCGGTGGGCTCGCCATTGCCGGCGAAGGTGATTACATCGGGTAGCTCACCCTCGGCTGCCATCTCGCGCAGCTTGGCCTCGAGTGCGTCGAGCACCACGGCGGCCGTGTTATACGGCTCATGGCAGGGGCGCTCGGCGTTAAGGCCGTTTTCGCAGTAAATGCAGTCGAACGTGCAGATCTTGCCCGACGCCGGCATCATGTTGACACCGAGCGAAAGGCCCAGGCGGCGACTGCGCACCGGTCCAAAGATGGGGCTGACATTTAAAAACGTAGACATAGGCATATGCTCCTTGGGACAGTTGTGCCTAAGCATAGCATCGGTGCCAAAGTCTGATTCGGGCTTGTGCTTTTCAGATTTCGTATTTTCACGCTGCCCTCGATGTCCGCGCTATGAGAGGTTTCCGGTTGGGTACAGTTAATGCGTTAACAAGGTGCAAGACGATGGGGCACAACATGGATTTTACGGTCGAGAATGCGGGCACCACGATTGCCTGTCGCGAGTTTGCCGAGCCGGGCGTGCCGTCGGATGCGCCTGCCTTGGTGTGCGTGCACGGCGCTTGCGTCGACGGCACATTTTTTGACGGGATCGCCCGCGAGCTCGCCTGCGGCTATCGCGTAATTGCCTACGACCGCCGCGGTTGCGGCGAGAGCGGCGATGCCGCGGACGGGCGCTACGACCTCGCCGCCCAGGCCGCCGACCTGCAGGCCGTTATCGAGCATGTCGGCGCCCCGGCAAATGTCCTCGCGCACAGCGCCGGTACGCTGGTGACCCTGGAGCTTCTCCGTACAAACCCGGCCATTGTCTCGCGCGCGATGCTGCACGAACCCGCCGTGACAAACGAGGGCGCTGGCCTGGGCACGGCCCCGGTTTTGCTCGAGATGATTGCTGCGGGAAAGGTCTCGAGGGCATTAAGAGCCTTCCTGAGTGCCATCGGTGATTCGGATCCTCAAGCTCCCAAGACAACCGAGGCGGAAGCCAAGCATGCCCTGCGCAACGGCCGCAGCTTTATGGCAAACGAATACGGGATCATTATGACCTGCGTTCCCGATTGGGATCGCGTCCGCGCATCGAAAACGGTGGCCGCCGTGTTTTTGGGCGAGCTCTCGATTGGCACGCCCCGCGAAGCGGGCACGAGAGCGTCGGCTGAGCTTTTGGGCTGTCCGCTCGTAACGGTCCCCGGCGCGCACAACGGGCTGCGCGATCGACCGGTAGCGGCTGCCCAGGCCGTCCGTGGCGTCCTAGGGTTCTAGCAGCCGCAATAATCAAAACGGGCTTTTCCCGTAAACATTTCGACCGTGTTAACAGATGCGCCCAGAACCTTACGGCTGCGGCTTCAGCCCTACCGTCTGCCAGCTCATGAAAAAGAAACGGTATTCACGTGTGTACCTGCATCGACAAGGTGCTACCCTTGTAACATTTGGCACCCACTGCTACCAAGCAAAACTACTGAAAGGGCCCCCTATGCTCAATAATCACGAGGCCAATCTAACCGACGAGGAGGCTGCCGCCGAGGTCGCCCGTGTCGCGAAGACCTACCCCGTGGTACGTTTGCTGTCGGTCGACCAGATTAAGGGCGATCCCAACTGCCTGCTCGCCGGCGATCGGTGTCCCTGTCTGCGCCAGTCAAGTCTTGAGGCCTTGGCGGCAGGTTCCGATGAGGTGTCGGAACAGCTGCTCAACGATGGCGTTGAGTACCGCGCTCGCCTGCGTCCTCTGAAGGTCGAGGGCGAGCCTCACGTCCTGCTGATGGTGCGTCCGATTGATGAACAAGAGGCCGCAGAAGAGGACCTTGTCTACACCGACGTGCTGACGAGCGTGCGCAATCGCCGATATTACGAGGAAAAGCTTCGTGGCGCCCGTATGCAGGCCGGCGTGGCCATGATCGACCTTGATGATTTTAGGGCCTTCAACGATACGTATGGCCGCCATGCCGGCGACCTTGCGCTTGGTGCCGTGGCGACGGCCATACGCAGCGGTGTTCGTTCGACTGACGAGCTTGTGCGTTTTGGCTGCGATAAGTTTGTGGCCGTCATGCCCAATATTCCCTCTGATGACTTTGCCCGTCGCCTGCGTCAAGTATCCGATGCCGTTCATTCCACGATTATTCCGGGGCATGAGCGCGTTAGCTTGACGGCATGCGTTGGTGGCGTTCGCATTAATGGCGAAACGGTCGATGAGGGTGTTAGCCAGGCTGTCCAATTATTGAGCCGCGCTAAGGCAAAAGCCGGTACAGTCGTGACCGATGCCGAATCCATCGAGGCCTTCCAAAGCGAAAAGCCTACGGTGCTTATTGTCGATGACTCCGAGATGAACCGAGCCATTCTCAACGAGATGCTCAAGGACGAGTATTGCATCCTCGAGGCCGATAACGGTCGCGCGGCGCTCGACATGGTCGACCGCTATGGCGATGAGTTGTCGCTCGTGCTGCTGGACATTGTCATGCCGGGCATGAACGGCTTTGAGGTGCTGGGCGATCTGTCGCGTCGATCGAATATTGACAATTTGCCCGTCATCATGATCTCGAGCGAAGATTCCGACGAAGTGGTGCTGCGTGCGTATGAGCTTGGTGCCTCGGACTATGTCAACCGCCCGTTTGACTCCCGTGTCGTGCGCCGCCGCGTAAGCAACACCATCCGCCTGTACGCCAAGCAGCGTCGTCTGACGAGCCTGCTGTCTCAGCAGTACAACGAGCGCGTCAAGAACAGCCGCATGCTCATCGACATCATGGCCGGCGTCATGGAGCTCCGCAATGGCGAGAGCGGCAGGCACGTTACGAACATCGAGAAACTGACCGAGCTGCTGCTTGGCTGCCTGGTCCACCGTAGTGACAGCATCTCCCTCGACAACGAGGAGCGCTCTACGATTGCCCTCGCTTCGGCACTGCACGATATCGGCAAGATGTCGATTGACGATGCGATTCTCAACAAGCCCGGGCGCCTCACGTCCGAGGAGTTCGAGATTATGAAGACGCATACCACGATTGGCGCCAACATGCTGCTTGAGCTGGGTAGCCATCACGCCGGCAATGCGCTTATGGAATATGCGTACCAGATTGCGCGTTGGCATCACGAGCGTTGGGACGGCAAGGGTTATCCCGATGGCCTTAAGGGCGACGATATCCCCATCGCCGCACAGGTGGTTTCGGTGGCCGACGTATACGATGCGCTGACGAGCGTGCGCGTGTACAAGGATGCCATCCCGCACGAGGAGGCGATCCAGATGATCCTGGACGGTAAGTGCGGCACCTTTAACCCGCTGCTGCTCGACTGTCTGCTCGAGGTGCAAGACCGTATTGCCGAAACATTGGCGCGCCCTGCCGAGGTCGTTGCGCTTCCTACGATTTAGTTTGACCAAAGGAGTTTTAATCCATGATTTCCATGCGCGAGACGTATGAGAAGATCGGCGCCAATTATGATGACGCTTGCGCTCGGCTGATGGGCGAGGAGATGCTTGCCCGCTTTGCCCTCAAGTTTTTGGATGACGAGAGCATGGACAAGCTGGAGGCTGCCATGGCGGCAGGAGACGCCAAGGAAGCGTTTATGGCGGCGCACACGCTCAAGGGCGTAAGCCAGACCTGGGATTCGATAATCTGTACGAGCCGGCGGTCGTGGTGACCGAAGCGCTGCGCGGTGCCGATGCCGTTGACGGCGCTCGCGAGGGTATGCATGCGCTGCAGCAGCAATATGCGGCCACGATGTCGGCCCTGCGCGAGGTGGCCGAGTAAGAGCTCGCGAGCTTTGATGGCTATGAGAGTGGATAATCTCCCGTTTTAGGCCCGGTGGCGGCCTCAAAGTGGGAGATTATCCACTCTCGTTCGATACGTGTCCAAAATCCACTCTCACCCCTTCTGATTAGTGAATGGGCTATGCGCACTGGTGGGGCTTTCCGCATGCAATCCATATCGTTGTTCGATAAACTATTCGGATAACGATAGATTCGATGAGGGTGAGTGTATGTCCAACAGCGTTCAGCGTATGGCCAAGGCGGGCGAGACTGTAAGGAAGCTTGGCTTTTGCATGGCGGTCGTTTTTGCGGGAATGCTCGTCGCTTTTGCCGCGTTGGTTGTTTACGTGATCTGGTATGCGGTTGCAAACGTTGTTTCTGTCGATTCTTTCGGTGTCGTGACGCTTCTCGATGGCGGGAGCATCGTTATCCCAAGCGGACTGTGCCTGGCACTCGTCGTGGGTATTTCGCTTGTCGTTTTGTGCGGGATCAGCCGTAATATCTCTCGGGGCGTCTCGCCCTTTACCAAGACGCATGTGTGGCTTATCCGTGTTCTCGCGCTTGCCTTTGCTGTTAACGCCGCGGTTTCGCTTGTTGGTGCCTATGGATCGGTCAATCTCACCATTGGCGGCCTGGAGCTTTACATCGTGCCTCATTCCTTCGTTATTGAGATTTGCCAAGGCGCTACCTTTGATGCGGGGTCGTTTATCGGCGCAGTTGTCTGTTTGTTTATCTCGGCGATCTGGAGTTATGCCTCGCTGCTCCAAGAGCAGTCTGACGAGCTTGTGTAGGAGGAAACATGAGCTATCTCATCATTGAGCTTGAGACGCAGCTGCTTAAGACCGGAAAGACCAGCGCTGATCTGATTCGGGCGACGGGGCATACTCCGGCTAATATTTCAAAGCTTAGAAACGGAAAGATAAAAGCTATTCGCCTAAAGACGCTTCTCGAAATCTGTGATGAGCTTGATTGTCAACCGGGAGATATTATTCAGCGCGTGAGCGAGAAAGAGCTCGAGGAGCTTATTGTCGAGCGCGCGAAAAATGTCGTGAGACAGATGCAGGATGGCGGAGGCAACGAGGCGTCGCTTCCGACATCAGTCTTTGCTGTCGATTTGAGTGACGAGTAGCTTAAGGCGAACAACTAAAACGAAATATCAGTGTGAAGGGACCCGTGTCTAACACGGGTTCTTTCTTTTAGATTATCTTGACAAATATGTGTTATCGAAAAACAATAACAACTATGGAAAACGATAAAGGATGGAAGGAACGATATGAGCTGTTTTGCTATCAAGCGGAACAGGAGGACAATGAACGCATCAGCGATAAAGCTATCAATAGTTTCAAAACGCTACGGGAAACGGCACGTTTTGCATGACGTTTCCTTCGAGGTGGGTCAGTCTGAGCTTTGCGCCCTTGTTGGTGCAAACGGGGCGGGTAAAAGCACGCTTATTAAAATAGTGCTGGGCCTCTGTGGGCCATCGTCGGGGAGTGTGGAGCTCTTTGGAGGCAAGTCGAAAAAAGAGCTGAGTCTGATGCGGACGCGTGTCGGCTATGTGCCAGATTCCAGCGGAGCATACCGATCCCTCAGTGCGGCTGAGAATCTTCGGATCCGATGTGCGGAATGGGGGCTCGATGAGAAACGTGAGGTTCCTCGCGTTTTGAGCCTTGTCGGGCTGGACGTCGATGAGAAAAAGAGCGTGGGCAGTTTTTCTCTGGGAATGAAACGGCGGCTGGATATAGCTACGGCTTTGTTGGGCGACACCGACGTACTCATTTTCGATGAGCCGGCAAATGGATTGGATCCGTTGGGCATCGAGAGTATATGGGCCCTTATCGGTCGATTGAATCGAGAGCAGGGTAAGACCATGCTCATCTCTAGTCATGATTTGGATGAGTTGGCATCGGTTGCAACAAGCTGCCTGTTTATTCATGACGGCGAACTGCTAAAAAAGGAATCGATGGACGTCATAAGGGATGAGGCGTCGTCCCTAAAAGAGTATTACAGGCGCTTGATGAAGGCGGTCTCGCTATGAAGCGGGCGATCCATCCCATAAAGGCGGATATGATGCGTTTGCACAGGATATTTCCGGCGAAGTTTGGTCTTGCGCTTATGCTGGCGTTCGGCCTTCTCTTTGGCATCTTTCTAAAAAACGGAACAACGTTGCTCGCCTTCGGCAATGGCGTTTTTGGGGAGGATATTGGTTTCATCTGGAATGTAATCGATCCTTCTGCACCCGATGAGTCCCTTGTGCGCAGCGCTTTTGCCGGTACGTCTCTGTTCGTACCGCTCATCGTTTGCCTGGTGATTTTACAGGAGCGCGGCTATGAAGAGGGATACCGAATTTCTATGGCAAGAGGTCTCGCCCGCTTTAATGGCGCTCTAGCACATGCATTTTCGTCTGCTTTCATAATTGGCGCAGCATATAGTGCGCTTTGCCTTCTTCTTTTTGCAATAGCCGTAACACGTGGAGGGCAAAACTACGTGCATGGCATGCTGGCTGCATTTTTGCCTGCAATGATAGTCAACGCCGTATTGGTGATATCGGTTGCGCTGGAGACGGTGACCATCTATCGGATTACGGGCAGCGCTGTATTGAGCGGGGCCGTGGTGATAGTTGGATTTGTCATGAGCTTGACGCTCTACGGAACTTACCTTCAGACGCCCATACCGTCCTTGCGATGGATCTTCTTTCTTCCGGGGCCGTACCTTGGAGTCGGATGTGCCCTTGGGTATAGCGATATGGGGCAGCTGACGCTTCTGGGATATGGCGTGGCAGCCAGCTGTCTATCGGTATTGATTTACGCTCTCGTGAGCTTTCGTGCTGGGGGTGTGCTCAATGGCTCGTCAGACTAGAAGATTCCTTCATTCAGAATTGAAGCATGTGAGCAAATGGACGTACGCCTTAATCCTGGTAATTTATGCGTGCATGGTGGTATTGCAGCTTAATTCTTTCCCGATGTGGTTCTGTAGCCTCCGTGAGAACAGTTTCTTGGGTTTTTTCCCAGACCCGACGCTTCGGCTATCGGCGGAGGATGTCCTTCTATTTGGCAATGCAGAGGTTTTTCGCGGTCTGCTGTTCAACGTAGCCCCGTTGGCCCATGCATTGTTCTTTCCGTTCATCGCGGCTTGCATTGTGCCGCGCTTTGTCAGTTCGGGCTTTGTCGAGGAACCGTGGGGGTTGTCGGAGGCTCGGGGAGGGAAGCGTGTGTGCGCTATCGTTGCGCGAGTGGTGCTATCTTCTTTTGCCCTTTTGGGCGCGTTTGTCCTGTCGAGTGTCGTTTTGTACTGTCTTAACTGCGCAATCGTTTCGGATGCTCAGCAGTATTTCAACCTGCATGTATTTTGCTATCGACTTGTTCTTGCTGCCGCTGCCTGCCTTGCATACGTGGTTTCTTGCGTAATCGTTGTTTCCTATTTTGGGTCCGGCTTCGGTCCGATTGGCATGCTGTTGCTTGTCAACGTCGTAGCGATCTACATACAGATCGGGGCCAATTCCATGCTTCCGCTTCCAGCCTCGATGCTCATGTGGATTTGCGGCGTGACCCCGTTGGGGAATGGTCAATGCATTTCGATTTTAATTGACTGCCTCATAAACGTAGCAAGCGTTTTTACCATTTGCTTTACTGTCGACCGATTGCGGTCGAGATTTCTCTGATTGTTTGTGAGGGATAATCATACCGAGCATATCAAATACAGGGGGGGCGGGCACCGTGGCTGGTGTCCGCCCCCCCGGCTTAGGAGGCTTTAACCTGAGTGGTTCGCGAGCTAGCGGGCCTGCTTTACCTTGGCCGCTGCTTCGACAAACGACTTCCACAGGTTAAAGTCGGTTTCGAGCGTCTTCCACGTGTACTCGGGATGCCATTGCACGCCCAAGCAGAATGGCTGGCCTTCGACCTCGATGCACTCGGGAACGCCGTCGGTTGCCTTGGCGACCAAACGCGTGCTCTTACCCAGACGATCGACGCAGCAGTGGTGTGCGGAGTTGGTTTGGATCAGCCTGTGCCCGCCAACCGCGCGCTCCAGCAGCGAGCCCGGCACGACCTCGACAGGATGCACAGGGTCGTTGAGCACGTGGGTATGGCGCCACTGCGTGCGGCCCTCGCGCGCGCCCAGGCTCGGCACGTCCATGCACAGGGTGCCGCCGGTGGCGACGTTGAGCAGCTGCGTGCCGCGGCAGGTGGTAAAGAGCGGCTTTTTGGCGCGGAGTACCTCGTCGACCAGCTTAAACTCAAAACTATCGCGGATCTCGCAGCAGAGGGTGGGGTCGTAGGGTCGATCATCGCCCCAGCGTTTGGGGTTGACATCCGGGCCGCCGGGAATAGCGATACCGTCGGCGATAGCGACGTAATGGCGGATGACCTCAATATCCTCGGTGATGGACATCTGCAGCGGCAGGCCGCCGGCGGCAAGGATGGCATCGACAAAGACACTTGCGATTTCCTCGTTGGGGGAGAGCGTCTCGCTTAAAAACGGCTTCGCCTCTTCCCAGCGCGGCGCGACGAGGATGAGCGGGCGGTCGGCGGGATCGACGTCGACGTGCGGGATGTAGGACGATGAAGTGCGAGTTCCGATCATAGGTGCTGCTTTCGAGTTTGGATGGTCATGGCGAGCGGATATGGCAATTGGGCTAGTGGCCCTTGATGGAGTTGAGGAAGTCTTGGGCGCGCTTGGTCTGGGGATGGTCGAAGAACTCGTCGGGCGTGCTGGTTTCCACGATCTGGCCGTCGGCCATAAACACGACGCGGTCGGCAACGCGGCGGGCGAAGTTCATCTCGTGCGTAATGACGATCATCGTCATGCCCTGCTGCGCCAAGTGCACCATGACCTCGAGCACCTCGTTGATCATCTCGGGGTCAAGGGCACTCGTGGGCTCGTCGAAGAGCATGGCCTTGGGCTGCATGGCGAGCGAGCGGGCAATGGCCACGCGCTGCTGCTGGCCGCCCGAGAGCTGAGCGGGCACCTTGTCGGCCTGTTCGGCAACGCCCACGCGGCTCAGCAGGTCCATGGCGCGCTCACGAGCTTCCTCCTTGGACACGCCCAGCACGTCGACCGGCCCCAGCATGACGTTCTGCAGCACCGTCATATGCGCGAACAGGTTGAACTGCTGAAACACCATGCCCAGCTCGGCGCGCATGCGGGCAAGATCCTTGCCTTCCTGCGGCAGAGGCTCGCCCTCGATGAGGATCTCGCCCGAGTCGATGGTTTCCAGGCGGTTGATGGTTCGGCACATGGTCGACTTGCCCGAGCCCGAGGGGCCGATCACGACGACGACTTCGCCGCGGTCGACCGAGAGATTGATGTCGTTGAGGACGTGCAGATCGCCATAGTGCTTATCGACGTGCTTGAGCTCGATCAGCGGCTGATTACCGGTAGAAGAAGTGCTCTGTGCCATGGTGCTCGGCTCCTTATGACTCGAAATAGTAAATCGTTAGCGAATGATGGTCGCGCCGGTCTTGTGCGAAACGTAGACAGCGGCCTTGTTGATTGCGACGTTGATGAGGATATAGATGACCGCGATCACCAGGTAGACCGACACGAGGGCGTCGTAGTTGGTAATGAGCACGCGGGCGTTTTGCATAAGGTCGGGGTAGCTCACCACGTAGGCGACGGTGGTGTCTTTGACTACGACTACAAGCTGCGAAATCAACGACGGAATGATAAACCGAATGGCCTGCGGCAGCACGATTTTAAAGGTGATTTTAGCCTTGGAGAGACCGAGCGCCTGGGCGGCCTCGACCTGGCCGCGCGGCACGGCATTGACGCCGGCGCGGAAGATCTCGGCGAGTACGCCGGCCGCGGCGAGCGCGACGGGAAGCGTGAGCATCCAAAACGACGGCAGCGCGATCTTGTACTGGGGCAGCACCAAAAAGAAGAAGTAGATGAACAGCAGGCTCGGCACGCCACGGAAGAAATCGGTGAGCACGCGGCAGACCAGCTGCAGCGGCTTGATGTCGCTGGTACGGCCGAGCATGAGGGCTAAGCCCAGTACCAGCGCGATGGCGCCGGCGGTGAGTGCGACTTTAACGGTGCCCTCAAAACCGGCAAGCAGGAATTTCCAGGTGCTGAGGTGCGTAAAGAAGTACCAGTAATGGACCGAAAGCTGGCCGGTCACGTAAAAGCGCTGCAGTAACAGAGCGATGAGCGCGGCCACGGCAACAAGTGAGATGGCGGTGCCGACGCGAATCTTGGCGCGCATCTTGGGGCCGGGAGCCTCGTAGAGCGCATCGCGCATGGTAAGTGCAGGGGAGGAATGTTTGCTCATCGGAGGATCCTCACCCTCTTATCGATGTAGTTGCCAATGTGGCTCACCACAAAGGCCGTGCCCAGGTAGCCGAGCGCCGAGATAAAGAACGCGGCGACGCCGCCGAGCGAGCGAGTGTTGATGTAGCTCACCACGCCGGTGAGCTCCTGCGGTTTAAGCGGTACCTGACTGCCGAGCGCGGTGGTGAGCATGACGGCGATAAAGAGGTTGGTCATGGGCAGCACGCTCGAGCGCAGCGCCTGCGGAATCACGATCTTGGCGAGGATACGGCTGAAGCTCATGCCCAGCGAGCGGGCGGCTTCCACCTGGCCGACACCGACGGTGTTGATGCCGCTCATAAAGTTCTCGGAGCCAAAGGCAGAACCCAAGAGCACTGTGGCGACGATGACGCAGGTGCGGTAGGGCAGGACGACCTTGAGCGGCGGCAGCGCATAGACGACGATGATGAGTAGCGCGATGCCGGGGATGTTACGGAAGACCTGGACATACAGGTCGCCAAAGACGCGCAGCGGCTTGAGCGGCGACACGCGCATCACGGTGACAGCGACAGCCAGTACCATGGCGATGACAAACGACTCAAGCGTCATGCCCCAGGTTGCTAGCAGGGCGTCGATATAGTTCTGGCCATAGAGCGACCAGAGCTCGGAGAGACTCATGCGGACCTCCCGCCGGTAAGGAAAGGGGCTCCCGTGTGTACGGAAGCCCCGACAACTCAGTGAGGAAACAGTTTAGCGCAATAAAGCGCATCGTGCGTTTCCGTATGGTTTCGTAGCGGCCGTTACTAGGCTCGCTGCCTAGGCGCCGATCTCGGGCAGCTCGGGAACATTGGTGTCGCCCGTACGGTCGCCAATGCAGATCTGCCACAGCTCGGTCCAGGTGCCGTCATCCTCGATCTTCTTAAGGAAGTCGTTGACAAAGGCGACACCGTCGGAATCGAGCGGCAGGCCGATGCCGTAGGGCTCCTTGCTGCCGAAGGGCTTGCCGGCAATCTTGTACTTGCCGGGCTCGCGGACCAGGGCGCTCTGCTGCATGTTGTTGTCGATGACGTAGGCGTCAACGCGGCCCTGCTGAAGTGCCTGGCGGGCCTCCTCGTCGGTCTTGAACTCCTGTTGGCTGGCCTTGGGGGAGAACTCCTCCAGGATGGCGGGGCCGTTGGAGCCGGACTGGACGGCGACGTTCTTGTCGGCCAGGTCGTCGACGCTCTTGATGTCGTCGTTGTCGGCGAGCACCAGGATAGCCTGCTGGGTGTAGTAGTAGGGACCGGCGAAGGAGACGAGCTTCTTGCGCTCGTCAGTGATGGTGTAGGTGGCAAAGACAGCGTCGACCTGGCCGTTCTGCAGGACGGACTCGCGCGTGTCCGAGGTCACCTGGGTGATCTCGACCTTGTTCTCGCCCAGAATGTAGTTGGACAGGAGCTGTGCGATACCGGCGTCGAAGCCGCGGGTCTGACCGTCTTTCTCGTTGAGGAGGGAGAAAAGTGTGGAGGTCTGAACGCCACCGATCTTAAAGACACCGGCGTCCTTGACGGCCGTGGCCCAGGTGCTGGCGGCGATGGCGTCGTCATCGGCCTTGGGGCCGTTGTCGACGAGTTTGTCGAATGCCTTGGCATCGAGTATGGTGGAAGCCTCGGTATCTTCGGAGCTCTTGGAGGAGCCGACGGCGGAACCCTTGTCGGCCTCGGCGCTGGTGTCGGAGCAGCCGGCAAGACCAAGGCCGGCAACGGTTGCGAAGGTGGCGGCAACGAAGCCGCGGCGGTCGAGAACGACCTGCTGGGAGAGGTTTTTGCTCATGGTAGAACACCTTTCTCAATAAAATCCCTAGCGGTTGAGTAGAGTTATACCCCATCCCGCTCAGACGGGTCAACATGAAATAACTCAGAAACATACTTGCCTTATGGGTAATTCTACCTACCAAAAAGGGACAGGTTTATTTTGGCAGGTTTTATCTGGGCAAACGTCGGTTGTTGCAGCTGAGACGCCGCCTTGTGGGTGGCGCGGTCGCTCATGGTGGTCGTTATATAAGTAAGGAGATCGAAAACCACCACAAAGGGGATGCAGTTCATTTGTGGTGGTTCTTGCAGATGTGGCGGCCTGCCCCGCTGTTTTGTCTCGACCTGTAACAGTTAGACGGGAATTCGGGTCCTAGATGTTACAGATCGAGATAATTGAGTTGGGGAAATAAAAAACCTCCGCAGGGATGCTTCCCTTGCGGAGGTTTTCTTACTCGTTGAGTAGCCTTACGGCTTCGGCGGCCATGTTCTCGACCGTCATGCCGTTCTGAGCGAGCAGCTCTTTGGGGTCGTAGCGGTCGGGGAAGCCCTTGGCGATGCCGAAGGTGCGCGTGCGCACGGGCGTGCAGGCCAAGTAGCACGCGACACGCTCGCCCCAGCCACCGTCCAAGATGCCGTCCTCGAGAGTGACGACAACGCGATGCTCGGCGGCAAGGCTGTCGAGGAACTCACGGTCGAGCTCTGTTGCATAGCGCGGGTTGACGAGCGTGGCCTCGATGCCGTGCTCGGCAGCCAAGCGGTTTGCCACGCGCTCGCCCAACTCAAAGAAATCGCCAAGCGCGAGCACGGCCACGTCGCGACCCTGGCGCACCACGTTGTAATGAACGGCGCCGTAATCGGCGTCCTCGGCAGGCGCCAAGTCGGGGCGGCTTACCAAGCCAATGCCCGGCACGCGAATCGCCACGGGATGCTCGCGGTGATCGAGCGACCAGCTCAGCATGGACAGATATTCCTCCATGCAGGCCGGCGCCAAGTAGTGCATGTTGGGAAGACCGCCCAGCATGGAAATATCAAAGAACGAGAGGTGCGTCTCGGATGTGGTGCCAAAGATCGACGCGCCAAATACCAGGATGGTTGCGGGGGCGTCGTTGAGGCACAGGTCGTGCCACAGTTCGTCGTAGGCGCGCTGCAAAAACGTGCCGTACACACCAAAGACTGGCTTGGCGCCCGAGCGCGCAAGCGCGGTGGCAAAGGTCACGGCGTGTTCCTCGGCAATGCCCACGTCGACAAACTGCTTGCCTGCCGCGGCGCGAAGCTCGGGTGTAAAGCCCATGATGTAGGGCGTGGCAGCCGTGATGCCCACAACCTGCGGATCGCGCTCGATGGCAGCGCTCAGGGCCTCGCCCGTAATATCGGCATAGGTGCGCGGCGCAGGCTCGCTCGGATGGCCCGGGCAGAGCTTGCGCCCAGTCGCCATGTCAAACGGACCCACATGATGCCAGCGCTCGGGGTCGCTCTGGGCTGGCTCAAAGCCCTTGCCCTTTGCGGTGGAGACGTGCAGCACGATGGGATGGTCGATGTCGCGCAGCTCCTGCAGCGTGTCGACCAGGGCCAACACATCGTTGCCGGCGTCCAGATAGCGGTAGTCGAGTCCCATCGCGCGGAAAACGTTACGCTCGGCAGCGCCGTTGCTGGCGCGCAGCTCGGCCAAATTGCGATAGAGGCCACCGTGGTTCTCGGCAATGGACTGGTCGTTATCGTTGACGATGATGATCAGGTTGCTGTCGAGCTCGGCGGCATTGTTAAAGCCCTCAAACGCCAGGCCGCCCGAAAGCGAACCGTCGCCAATGATGGTAATGACGTTGTAGCTGTCGCCCGCCAGATCGCGGGCGTGTGCCAAGCCGCAGCCCAGGCTCACCGATGTGGAGGTGTGGCCCATGGCGAACAGGTCGTGCTCGGACTCGTCGGGATTGGCAAAGCCAGAAGCCTCACCATAACGCTCCGGATTGATATAAGTGTACGCACGCCCAGTCAGCGCCTTGTGGGCGTAGGTCTGGTGCGAAACGTCAAAGACAATCTTGTCGATGGGGGAGTTAAACACGCGATGAAGCGCAACCGTAAGCTCAACGACGCCCAGGTTGGGGGCAACGTGCCCGCCGACGGCGGCGGAGCTTTCGAGGATTGCGTGGCGGATCTCGCCGCAGAGCAGTGGAAGCTCGGCGCGGTCGAGAGCCTTGACGTCCTCGGGCGTTGTCGTTTGCGTAAGCAGCATCGTTGTGGGTTACTCCATGCGAATCGAGCGCCGGCGCTCCCTCGGCCAGCACAATTGCACAAAACAGTCTCGCACATTTTGGCGTTTGATATGTGACGGCGGCGCGGTAATTCGCCAACTGGTGGGGCAAAACGTTTTGTCAGATGCCATACTGGTAGATTCGATGATGATTTTATTCAATGCGTGCAGGCCGTGGCTTGCCGCCGTGAGCCGCTGGAAGGAGGCAGCATGTCTGATGCCGTTCGTGCCGAGAAAATCGCGCACGAGGTCGACGATGCCGCCCGTCAGCTGGCCCAGGCGGGCCGCTTGGACCTGACGCACGAGTTTATCCAGCATGGCGACGTGACGGTGTATGCGCATGTGATTTCGGTAGCGCGGGCGAGCCTGTCCTTTGCCGAGTGCTTGGGCCGTGCTGGCATTTCGGTCGACCGTGCCTCGCTGTTGCGCGGGGCCCTGCTGCACGATTACTTTCTCTATGATTGGCACGACCCCGATCCGAGCCATCGACTGCACGGATTTCGGCATCCATTTTTTGCCCTGGCGCGTGCCGAGGAAGATTTTGAGCTGACGCCGCGCGAGCGGAATATCATCGTGCGCCATATGTTTCCGCTGGTACCGGTTCCACCGACGTGTCGCGAGGCATGGATTGTGTGCCTGGCCGATAAATGGTGCGCTCTGTGCGAGACGGTCGCCGGCCGTCTGCCGCGCAAAGGCGGCGCGAACGATTTGAACGAGGGCACGAGTGACGGTTCGAGCAAAGAATCGAGCGAGAAGAGGAGAGGGTAGACGGTGGAAACCGCGATCGACATGGCATTTGACGGCGCGACGCTTGCCGCCTGTCCGCTCTCGGCGCTGATGCTCTCGTTTGCCTTCTACGGTTTTTGCGGCTGGGTGTGGGAGTCGACAGTCTGCGCCATGCTCAACCACGGACGCTTTGCCAACAGCGGTTTTTTGCTGGGGCCGTGTTGTCCTATCTATGGTGTGGGCGGCATAGCCTGCTGGCTTTTGCTGCGCGGGATTCCGGATGCCTCGAGCCAGTTTGTTGCCGCGGCGCTCGTATGCAGCGTGATTGAGTACGGCGTAGGCGTTTTGTTGGAAAAAACAACAGGCGCGCGCTTTTGGGATTACTCACACCTGCCGTTTAACCTGCACGGACGCATCTGCCTGTACTGGGCCTGTGCGTTTGGCTTGGGCGCGCTGTGCATTTGCCGTTTAGTGGAGCCGGCATTGCTGGGGCTGCTTGGCCATCTGCCGGTGCTGATTGTGCGGTTGTCCGCCTTTATCGTCGCGGTCGCGATGATGGTTGACGCGGTGTGCTCGTTGGCGAGCTGGCGGCGTCTGTCCGATCAGCTGGAGCGCGTGCGCGCCGACCTTGCCGACCGCATCAACGAGTCGCTTGCCGATGCCTCGGACTCAATGCTCGAGCGCATTCCCGAATCGACGATTGACTCGGTGACACAGACGCACATCCGCAGCCGTGCCGTTAACGCGTGGCTGGCCGAGCTGGGTGACGCCGCGCTCGATGCCCTGCGCGAGAAGGCTTCGATGCCGACGTTTATCGCGGATGGTGCTCGCGGCCTGGCACTCGCTGCCCGCCGCGTGGCCGATGCCGCGCCGAGTATGCCGCGTCCGTCGCTCAGTCGTCGCCTTGCCGGCAAGCGCATGAGCCGTCCAGTGCCGAGCGTGTCGCTCAGCCGTCGCGACCTGCGCTTCTTTAATGCCTTCCCGCGCTTGCGCATCAACCGCTACGAGGGCGTCATCCGAGCTACCGACCTCCGCGACCGAGCCCGCGAGCTGTTCCGGCGCTAGCTGGGACGGGCGCGCTCACGGCTCCCTTGCTTGCGTATTTCCCGTTCGTTTCGCGTCCGTTGCCGCGCCGTTTCCAAGATTGCGGTGCCGTTTCCATTCGACAACGCAGCGTTTAACAACGCCGTATCTGGTCTACACCAGTTGCCCCTCGGCCGCATGATGGGCGCCGATAACGTTCATGCGACCAAGGGGGAGCGAATGTACGATACGGGATCGACAACGTTTATGCTCATCTGCACCATGCTCGTGTTTTTAATGACACCGGGTCTGGCGTTTTTCTATGGCGGCCTGTCCAGGCGCAAAAATGTCATCAACACCATGCTTATGTGCTTTGGCGCCATTGGCCTGGTTGGTGTGCTGTGGATTGTTGCCGGCTGGTCGCTGGCCTACGGTGGTGACGGTTCCAGCCCGTTTATTGGCGGCTTTGACCAGCTGCTGTGCCTGCCGGTGCTCAACCAGGTGCTGCAGGCGGCCGAGGGCAATGCTGCGGATGGTGCCGTCTACCCTCAGATCATCAACATCGCCTTCCAGATGGCGTTTGCCATGATCACCGCCGCTATCATTACGGGCAGTCTGGCAGGCCGCGTTAAGTTTGGTGCCATGACGGCCTTCCTGGGCATTTGGCTGCTCGTGGTCTATGCGCCGCTCGCCCACATGGTTTGGGGCGGCGATGGTTCCTTTATCGGCGACATCATCGGCGCGCTCGACTTTGCCGGCGGCGACGTGGTACACATTTCGTCCGGTCTCACGGGCCTGATTCTCTGCTTAATGCTCGGCCGTCGTCGCGGCTTTGGCATGGTGAGCTACCGTCCGCATAACGTGCCGTTTGTGGCGCTGGGCGCCGGTCTACTTTGGTTTGGTTGGTTTGGCTTTAACGGCGGCAGCGAGTTTAAGGCCGACGCCGTGGCGGCACTCGCCATCCTCAACACCGTGACGGCCAGCGCGGCGGGCATGGTCTCGTGGCTTGTCGTCGAGCGCGTGCACACCGGTCGTCCCACGCTGGTGGGTGCCAGCACCGGTTTGGTTGCGGGCCTTGTGGTGGTTACGCCGGGTGCGGGCTTTGTCGAGCCGTGGGCGGCGCTGGTCATGGGCCTGATCGTGTCTCCCGTCTGCTACTTGGCCATCAGCCATCTTAAGACCAAGTTTGGCTACGACGATGCGCTCGACGCGTTTGGCTGCCACGGTATCGGCGGCATCTTGGGCGGCGTGCTCACGGGCCTGTTCTGCGTGCCGGAGCTTTCGTGGACCGGCAAGGGCGGCCTGTTCTACACGGGCGACGTGTCGCTGCTCATCTCGCAGATTTTGGGTATTGTGGTGACGGTCGTCATCGTGATGGTGCTCGATTTGGTGGTCGCCGCGGTGGTCAAGGCGCTGTTCCACGGCAGCCTGCGCGTGGACGAGGCCGACGAGGCGCTGGGCTTGGATGCCAGTCAGCACGGCGAGAGCGCGTACCCCTCGTTCTCCGGACTCGATTAGCAGCGCGGCTTTCCCAAGCACCCGACCTTGCCCCTCAAACCGTCGCTTGCGTACCGAAGTACGCGGCGCTCCTCTTTCGGGGCAATCTCGGGCACTTGGAAAACCCGCGTTATTGAATGGCAATTCATTTCTTTACTAAAGAGAGGAATTCACTATGAAGAAGATCACGGCGATCGTCCGTCAGGAAAAACTTGAGGTTCTCAAAGACGCGCTGTTTGCTGCCGATGTTCGCGGCATGACCATCAACCAGGTGCAGGGCTGCGGCGCGCAGCATGGCTGGAAGGAATACGTGCGCGGCAACGAGTTGCTTGTCAACACGATCCCTAAGGTGCAGTTCACCCTCATCTGCGCCGATGAACATGTCGACGGAATTGTCGACATCATCTGCAATGCCGCCCGCACCGGCGCCGTCGGCGACGGCAAGATCTGGGTCGAGCCGGTCGAGGAAGTCATCCGCATTCGCACCGGCGAACATGGCCCCGCCGCGGTGTAGAATCGACCGTCTGCCATCCGCAACGTTAAAATGCTGCAATGAGGCACAAGGCTTGCGTTGCGGATGGGCGGATTATGGGTCGCAATAAATATCCCGAGGAGACGGTCGCGAAGATTCTCGACGCGGCACAGGAGCTATTCTGTGCACAGGGTTATGAGGGGACGAGCATTCAAGATATCGTTGACCGTCTCGATGGCATGACCAAGGGTGCTGTTTATCATCACTTCAAGAGTAAAGAAGAGATTTTCAACGCCGCGTTTGATCGGGCGATGACTCCGATTGTTGAGCACCGCCGCTCGATGCTTGGCGTCGGTAATATGACCGGCGCCCAAAAGCTAAAAAGGCTTTACGCTCCCGAGTCCGTTGTTCCGCAAATTGAGCTATGGGCACGTATGCGTCCTGCAGCAGATCCGGTAAAAAGCTCGCGTCTTCTGGCGATGCAGTACCAGGGCTCGTTTAACGAGTCTGCCGATGGCTATCTCTTGCCGGTGATCGAGGAGGGCATCGCCGACGGATCCATTGCGTGCGAATGTCCGCGTGAAGCGGCGGAGGCCGTATCGTTGTTGGCGAATCTTTGGCTGCTGCCGCTGTTCCGTCCGCTTGAGCCCAAGGATCGAATGCTCGCTCGCGCTCAATGTTTGGCGCAGATGGCTGCCGCGGTGGGACTCGATTTGGGGGAAGAAGTGCTTCAGACAACGGCGCAGATTTGGGACGTATGGGACCGCGCCGGGTGGTAATATAGATACCAACGGTATGTAATTGATTTGTGAGGGTAGCCACGGCTGCCCTTTTCAAGTCATTAAATACATACTAGTGGTATGTATAGGGGGTGGGCTTATGGCTGGAATGCGGAGGAGTAGCGTCTCGTTGACGCAAAAAACAGTGCGATCTATCAGGATTTTTGGCTTTCTTGTTGCGCAGCTGTGCACGTATTCGATGCTGTCGGCGCTGTGCTTTGCGTATCCGCTATATTTGTTCGATTGCAGCGGATCGTCAACGTTATATGGCACTGTCGTGGCGACGGCGTTCATACCAGGTGTGCTCGCGACTCCGGCTGGCGGAATCTTGGCGGATAGGGGAAGACATCGCGAGGTCCTCATGGCCCTCGGCATTGCTCTGATGACTGCATCACTGCTGTCTATCCCCATGAAGCACTCATTGCCTCTTGCGGTCGTCGTAGTAGCGATACTTTGTGTTCAATATGGCGTTCAATCGCTGCTAAAGCCAATGCTCCAAATTGAGACAGTGCGCATGGCGGGTGAAGAGAAGGTTGAGCGGGCCACTGCATTGGTTTCGCAGATGACCATGGTGAGCAATATCTTGGGCCCTGTGGTCGGGACGGCAGTCTATGGGTGCTTTGGCATCGATGCTCTTTGCGCAACCGCGTCGGTGTCGTTTGCGATTTCAGCTCTCTTGTTTGGGGTCGCACTCAAACAAAATGCCTCATCTGAAACGATGGGAGACGGCGCGACTCGTACGACATGCCGAAACGATTTTTGGGAGTCGATTCGGTATCTGTTGCAAAATGCATCATTGGTCGCTGTGATTTTGCTTGCGGCTGTTTTGAACTTTGCGTTGGTTGGGCTAACGATTGGCGCTCCCATTATTGTTACAAAGCATCTCGGCATGCAATCGTCCTGCGTTGGGATAGTTGAGGTGGCTATGGGCTTGGGTGGTCTTGCCGGCAGTGGCTTGGTCGGCATTTGGCCGCATCGTTTTTCTTTCAATGGCATATGTCGATATGTTGCGATGATCTGTTTTGGAGTCGCGCCGATTATTGTTACGCTGCTGTTCGGCGTAGATGTATGCGTGTTCACCGTGTTTGCGGTTGGTTCGGCATGGGTCATGGTGTGGGCAAGCATTGCGTCGGTTGAAATTACCGCGTTTGTTCAGCGGGCAGCGCCGACTGAGCTCTGCGGAAAAGTGCTTTCGGTCGTTTACATGGTCCTTTCCTGTGCAACGCCTATTGGCCAATTGGTTTACGGGCTCGCATATGATCGATGGACACCGGCGATTGTATTCGCAGGCATGTTGGCGGTGCTGACGTTGACGACGGCGCTGTTTTATCGGCTGAAAAGTCGCATGTGGCGATTGTCTTAACGCGCTGGGGCACCGTTGCTTTGCGGAAGCGAATGTCCTGGCGCGTTGGAACACTCTTGCATGGGCATGCCTCTCTTTCGTCTAAAATAACGTGCAGGCGAAGGAGAGGCATGCCCATGATCAAGATGTTCGCGAGTGACTTAGACGGAACGCTGCTTAACGCCCTGCACGAGGCAGATAGGACTATCCGCCGCGCCATTCGCGAGCTGACTGAGGCTGGCCTGCATGTGGTTCCCGCGACTGGACGCTCGACGTTGCCGATCGGCGAGCATGGCTTTACGGGCCTGGCGCTTGACGCCTGCTGCTCCAATGGGTCCATCGTGCGCGACAGGCATGGCGAGGTGCTCAAGACCTGGACCATCGACCCGCAGGTTACCGAGGAGCTGCTCAAGGCGTTCCCGGACATTTGCTTTGACTGCTCCACGCCCGATGGCATGTTTTCGAGTGGATCGTTCGAGATGCATCAGGCGGGCTTTAAAAAGGACAGCCCCATCAAGCGTATTGTGATGCGCGGCATGCGTGCGCGTGGCGGCTATCACGAGGAACAGTATTTCGACCAGTCGATCGGCGATATCTTGCGTCACGATGTATGCAAGATCAATTGTCGCGTGACCTCGCCCGAGCTGGAGCGTGACCTTAAGTCGTATCTTGCCGAGCGATCGGACCGCGTGGTCAACGCGCCGTTCGATCCGGTGATGTTCGAGATCACGGACGTGGCGTGCAACAAGGGCGAGGGTGTGGCCTGGCTGGCGGGCTACTACGGTATTGCCGAGGACGAGGTCGCTGTCTACGGCGACGGCGGCAACGACATTGCTATGCTGAGGCGTTTCCGCCACAGCTACGCGACCAAAAACGGCAGCAATGCAGCTAAGGCCGCCGCGAGCGCAACTATCGGCAGTTGCATGGTCCACGCCGTCCCCAAACACATGCTCGCCACCATGCGCAAGCAAAACTCCCGCACCGTCATCGAATAATGTGACAAAGGGACAGCCCCTTTGTCACAGGGGCCTGTGTGCTTGGAATACGAACATATATTCGTATATATAACTAGGCTCTGGTAGAATCGGTATCGTTGACGGCAGTTCCATGTGCCGGGCAGCGCCCTCCATTTGATGGGAGGTGATGCCCATGACCGATTTGATTGATTTCGTGAGACTTCTGATCGCCGTGGTCTCGTTCTTCACGGCGCTTGTCGGCCTTTCCGAGGCACTCAAGCAGCGTTCGAAGCGCAACAGAAGGGGTCGCCGCCGCTAAGGCGTTGACCCCCTAATGCAAACAACGGCGCTGCCCAGCCAGCTACAACTTGGGCTGCCGTCGACACTATTCTACCCACGAATGACATTTTGGACAATCGGTAATGCCGCTCCAAAAGCCAGGCGGGTTGTGACAAAGGGACTGCCCCCTCGTCACATCCCAAATATTGCCTTTACGTGTTGATACACACGGTGTGCAATAATACTCGCACTGTGCAATAGCGCACAGGCTGAGTAACAAGGAGGACGCTTGTCCCAGCTCGAGAAATGCGATCGCCGGTCCCTTCGCTCGCAGCGTGCCCTTCGCCAGGCACTCGCCAGCGAGCTTGCCGAAAGCGGCGACCTTTCGCGCATTAATGTCGCGTCGCTCACCGAGCGCGCTGGCCTTACGCGCCGCACGTTCTATTCGCACTACCGCGATATCCCTGACTTTATCAATCAAATCGAGGACGGCTTGCTGGCTGAGATCCGTGAGCGCATTGAGCTCATCACCGCAGCTCAGTTGCCCGATCTCTATCACAACATCGATGAGCTCGAGCCGGCGCCCGGTTCGGTTGAGCTGCTGCGTTATCTTGCAGCCAACCGCGACTTAATCGGCGCGCTGCTGGGTCCGGGCGGCGACCAGGCCTTCATTAAAAGGATTATCGACACCGCGCGTGAGGCCGTAGTGCCGCGTGCGCAGACGGGCATTTTGGGCCTGGCGCTGGGCACGTTCTTTGACTACTACGTTACCTACGTCGTGAGTGCCGAGGTCGGCATGATTCAGCGCTGGTTTGAGCGTGGGCTCACCGAATCGCCTGAGGCCATGGCGCGCATTATGACGGTGCTCGCTTTTGTGCGCCCCGGTGACCTGTATGGCCAACCCATCGATATCAACGTGCCGGAATACGGCATGAAGCTATTGAACTTGCAGCTCGAGGATGCGGTCGACACCGCCGCAACCGTCGAGTCCAACAACTAAGAGGAGAGACAATGAGCAAACTCGTCGAGGGCATCAAGGACCGTGTGGTCGCTGCCGCACGCGAGGCCGCGCCCGCCGTGGTGGACGCTGCGCAGAAGGCTGCGACCGCGGCTGCCGAGAAAGTTGCCGAGGCAGTTGCCGATGCCAAGAACGTGGCAGGGGAGACGTCCGTCGTCAGCGAGCCCGCCACCGCCGCTGAGCCCGTAGCCGCCGCCCAGGCCCCCGAAGGCGCGATCTTCAACCCCGAGGCCGCCCGCGGCAACCTGCACCTGGGCATCGACGTGGGCTCCACCACCGTTAAGCTCGCCGTGCTCAACGACGACAACCAGATCGTCTACGCCAAGTACCAGCGCCATCACACCGACGTCCGCGCCTGCGCCCGCGACTTGTTCGAGGGTGCTGCGACCGTGCTGCCGACGGCCCAGATGACCTGCGCCATTACCGGATCGGGCGGCTTGCTGCTGTCCCAGTGGCTCGACCTGGAGTTTGTCCAGGAGGTCATCGCCAGCAAGCGCGCCGTCGAGACCCTCATTCCGGCCACCGATGTCGCCATCGAGCTGGGCGGCGAGGACGCCAAGATCATCTACTTTGACAACGGCATCGAGCAGCGCATGAACGGCACCTGCGCCGGCGGTACGGGCGCCTTCATCGACCAGATGGCAACCCTGCTGCACACCGACGCGAGCGGCCTCAACGAGCTCGCGGCCAACGCCACCACCATCTATCCCATCGCCAGCCGCTGCGGTGTCTTTGCCAAGACCGACGTGCAGCCGCTGCTCAACGAGGGTGCCCGCCCCGAGGACGTCGCCGCTTCCATCTTCCAGGCCGTCGTGACCCAGACCATCTCGGGCCTGGCGTGCGGCCGTCCCATCCGCGGCAACGTCGCCTTCTTGGGCGGCCCGCTACAGTATCTCTCCGAGCTGCGCCACCGCTTCTACCTCACGCTCAACCTGGACGAGGAGCACCGTATCGTGCCCCAAAACGCTCACCTGTTTGTGGCGAGCGGTGCCGCCATGGCGCACGAGTCCAATAAGCTCAGCACGTTCCCGCAGCTCATCGAGGCCATCGATGCCCTGGGTGACACACAGGGTGCTGAGGTCGAGCGCCTGGACCCGCTCTTTGCCACCGACGAGGATTTTGCCGAGTTCAAAACCCGCCACGACCAGGAAGTCGTCCCCAAGGGCAAACTCGAAGGCTACACCGGCCGCGTGTTCATCGGCATCGACGCCGGCTCCACCACCATGAAGGCCGCGCTCGTGGGCGAGGACGGCCAGCTGTTGCACACTTGGTACGGCAACAACAACGGCGACATCCTGGGCACGGCCAAGGTCATCATGGCCGATTTCTACAACCACATCCCCGCCGGCTGCACCATCGGCCATGTGACCACCACCGGTTATGGCGAGGCGCTGCTTATCGAGGCCCTCAAGGCCGACTCGGGCGAAATCGAGACCGTTGCGCACCTGCGCGGTGCCAAGGCATTCCTGCCCGGCGTCGAGTTTATCCTGGACATTGGCGGCCAGGACATGAAGTGCCTGCGCGTGAAGGACGGCGTCATCGAGCACATCATGCTCAACGAGGCCTGCTCGTCGGGCTGTGGCAGCTTTATCGAGAGCTTCGCCGTGTCTATGAACATGGACGTGCGCGCGTTCGCCGATGCCGCCATCCATGCTAAGGCCCCCGTCGATTTGGGCAGCCGCTGCACGGTCTTTATGAACTCGCGCGTTAAGCAGGCGCAAAAGGAAGGCGCCACGGTGGGCGACATCGCGGCCGGTCTGTCCTATTCCGTCATCAAGAATGCCCTGTTCAAGGTCATTAAGCTGCGCGACCCCAAGGAGATCGGCAGCCAGGTGATCGTCCAGGGCGGCACCTTTATGTCCGACGCCACGCTGCGTGCATTTGAGCAGCTCACCGGCGTGCACGCCGTGCGCCCCGACATCGCCGGATGCATGGGCGCCTATGGTGCGGCCCTGCTCGCCCGCGATCGCGCCGGCGCCGATGGCACCTCGACCATCCTTTCGGCCGAAGACATCGCGCACCTCACTGTGACGCAAAAGCATGTCCGCTGCGGCCGCTGCTCCAACAACTGCCAGCTCACCGTCAACGACTTTGGCGGCGGCAGGCGCTTCATTACCGGCAACCGCTGCGAGAAGGGCGCCGGCCACAAAAAGCAGAAGACCGAGGCCCCCAACCTTTTCAAAAAGAAAAACGAGCTGCTCTTTGGCCGTGAGGTGCTGAGCCCCGACGAGGCCCCGCGCGGCACCGTCGGCATCCCCCGCGCGCTCAACATGTACGAGAACTACCCCTTCTGGCACGCGTTCTTTACGCGCCTGGGCTTTAGCGTGCAGCTGTCCGACCAGTCGAGCAAAAAGACCTATCAGGCGGGTATCGAGTCCATGCCGTCCGAGAGCGTGTGCTATCCGGCCAAGATGAGTCACGGCCACGTGATGAACCTTATCGACCGCGATGTCGACTTCATTTGGATGCCGTGCGTGCGCTGGGAGCGCAAGGAGGACCCGACGGCTGGCAACTGCTATAACTGCCCCATCGTCATGAGCTATCCCACGGCGTTGGCGCTCAATATCGACGAGATTCGCGAGCAGAACATCGAGTTCCTGTACCCGTTTGTGCCCTATCACGACAAGACCGAGCTCAAGCGCCGCCTGTACCAGGTGCTCGCCGTCGACCGTGTGGCCGATGCGCAGGCCGGTCGCGGTCGCGTGCGCGGTCCCAAGATCACGCGCTCCGAGGTCGATGCCGCCGTCAACGCTGCCTTTGAGGCCGATGCGCGTTTCCACGAGGACATCCAGACCATGGGCGAGGAGGCCCTTAAGTGGGTCGAGGACCACGGCGGCCACGGCATTGTGCTCGCCGGTCGTCCCTACCATAACGACCCCGAGATCAACCATGCCCTGCCCGAGCTTATCTCGAGCTTTGGCTTTGCGGTCTTTACCGAGGATTCGCTCGCACATCTGGTAAAGCCCGAGCGCCCGATTCGCGTCGTCGACCAGTGGATGTACCACAGCCGCCTGTACGCCGTCGCCCGTTTTGTGACGATGCGCAACGACCTGGACCTGATCCAGCTCAATTCCTTCGGCTGCGGTCTCGATGCCCTGACCACCGATCAGGTGCAGGAGATCCTGGAGGCCAGCGGCAAGATCTACACCGTGCTCAAGATCGACGAGGTGTCCAACCTGGGCGCCGCGCGCATCCGCATTCGCTCGCTCATGGCAGCGCTCAAGGACCAGGAGGCCGAGCGCCTGGCCGATGCCACGGCCGCGGGCGAGGCCTACGAGCAGGGCGACGCCGCGCCGGTGGCACCCTCCACGGATGCCCCCGCGTTCGCGAGCCGCAAGTACACGTTTGAGGCGCAGCGCGAGAGTGCTTCGACCGCGTGGCCCAAGGTACCCTTTACCGAGCAGATGCGCGACGAGGGCTACACCATCCTGTGCCCGCAGATGGCGCCGATCCACTTCGACCTGGTCAAAGAGGTGTTCCGCGGTGCCGGCTACAACTTGGAGCTGCTGCCCTCGACCGACCACGATGCCGTCGAGGCCGGCCTGCGCTACGTGAACAATGACATTTGCTACCCGTCGATCCTGGTAACGGGCCAGATTATGGAGGCTATCGAGAGCGGCAGGTACGATCTGTCCAAGACGGCCGTGGTTATCAGCCAGACCGGCGGCGGCTGCCGTGCCACCAACTACATCGCGCTCATCCGCAAGGCCCTGCGCGAGAGCGGCCACCCCGAGATTCCGGTGATCTCGCTTTCGGCCGTGGCGCTCGGCGAGGACAACCCCGGCTTTAAGATTACGCCGGCGCTGCTTAAGCAGGCAGTCTACGCGGTGCTCTTTGGTGACGTAATGATGCAGATGCTCTACCGCTGCCGCCCGTACGAGGCCACGCCCGGTGCTGCCAACGCACTCTACGAGGAGTACATGGCGCGCGCCCGCAAGCTGGCACCCAAGTTCAACCGCCACAACTACACCAAACTGTGCCGCGAGGCCATCCGCGCATTCGACACCATGCCGCTCGTGGGCGAGGGCACCAAACCGCGCGTGGGCGTGGTCGGCGAGATCTTGGTCAAGTTCCACCCCACAGCCAACAACCACGTGGTCGATGTCATCGAGCGCGAGGGCTGCGAGGCCGTGGTGCCGGGCCTGCTCGACTTCTTCCTGTACTCCATGAGCAACGCCGAGCTGCAGAAGGACGAGCTGGGAAGCTCTGCTACCACGCGCGCTGGTATGCAGGCGCTCATTAAGCTGGTGGACTGGATGCGCACACCGGTGGAGGAGATGCTCGAGAAGTCCCGCCGCTTTGAGGCACCCGAGCGCATCGGCACCATGGCCGACAAGGCCCGCACAGTGCTTTCGGTGTGCAACAACATGGGCGAGGGTTGGTTGCTCACGGCCGAGATGCTCGACCTGATCGACCACGGCGCGCCTAACATCATCTGCACACAGCCCTTCGCGTGCCTGCCCAACCACGTGGTGGGCAAGGCCGTGATCAAGGAACTGCGCCGTCAGCACCCCGAGAGCAATATCGTCGCGGTGGACTACGACCCCGGCGCGTCCGAGGTCAACCAGCTCAACCGTATTAAGCTCATGATCAGCGTGGCCAAGGAGAACATGCGCGCCGGTAAGGGCTTTAAGCTCGAGAAGGTGGCGCCGCTCGCGATGGACGAGGTCACCGGCCAGATGCGTGCCCATGATGGCTGCGTGAGCTGCGGACCAGCCAGCGAGGAGGCCGTGGCGTCAGTCGCCGAGCGCCTGGGACGCGGTATTAAGAAGTAGACGGCCCGCTTTGGGCTAGATATGAGACAAACGGGTGGTAGCCGTACCGGCTACCACCCGTTTCTGCTGGACATACCTTGCGCAAATGACCTTGCTACAGCCTTCCGTGGGCTTGCCCGATTTTTGGGCCGGTTCGGGCTTTGAGGACAAGTTACTGCAGGCTCAAGGCGATTTTTCGCTCAACGCAGGCCAGCACAGTGTGACCTATCTGCCAAACGACGAGACGACCGCGACCGGTCGCTACCAGGTGCTGCTGTACGACAACAACTTTGGTGCGGCCGAGAGCTATCCCAAGTTCGACTGGGGCCAGCTGGGCGCCGCGGTGGTGACCGACTACAGCCGCGGCACGCATTCGTTTGGGCGCATCTTTACGGTGGACGAGACCGCGCGCCTACGGGCTCGAAGACCAGATTGCCGTGCCGTTTTCGGGCTACGTCAGCAGTGCGCAGCGCGTCGGCGATTCGAACAGCATGCTCGTGGCTTCGGGCCAGGCCAAGACCTTCACCGAGTACGACCGCTACGGTCTACCCATCGCTACCTACGAGATGGAAGCCGAGAAGTACATCTACCGCGTGTACAAGTACGAGCTGTAGGGCTGCGTTTGGCTGTGCCTGTGCCCCGCGGCTGCGCGCTCGTGCCGGGCCCACCTCGCGTCCCGCATCACTTCACATCGAACTCCACGCGATCGAGTTCGGGCACGTTGAGGTCGATGAGCTTGCGGGCGACGTGGCGGTCGTGCGCCCCGAGCACCTCGCTTGTCGTCACGTGGGCGACAACCTCGCGCTCGACGATGCCCTCTTCCTCGCCCTCGGCAGCCGAGGTCTCGACGGCGACGGTGTAATCCTTAAAGCCCGGCAGCACCGCGGCAAGTTCGCGCGTAGTTTCGGTGACGCCGTAGCCGTCCTGCACGCCGGCCTGCGCCGAGCCAATAGACCCCGCGGTCATAACGATGCAGGGGATGGCAAAGATCGCCGTGCCCACAATAATGCGGCGGCGCACCTTGCGTGACAGCTCGTCGACCTCGGCGTTTTCCTCGGCGGTCACGACGCCGTCGCCGTTCAGGTCGCGCTTGAGCGGTACACGTAAAAGAAGCAGCACGGCTTCGGCAGCCAGTGCGATAAAGACCACGTTGATGCCAAACTCGTAGAGCGCCGAGAGAAACAGCGATCCGCTTGCAATGGCGATGCCGTAGCCCGCCGCGCACAGGGGCGGCATGAGCGCGGTCGCCACGGCTACGCCGGCGATGAGCGTGGCGGGTTCCTGGTCGCGCGAGTTGCCCAGGCCGCCCGCAAAGCCGCCCGCGAGCGCGACGGCAAGGTCCCACACAGTCGGTGTCGAATTGTCGATGATGGCGGCAGTGGTGGTGCCAAGGGGCGAGAGCTTAAAATACAGCGTGGACGTGACCAGGCAAAAGGCCATTTGCAGCGCAAGGCCGGCGACGGCTTCGACGGTAATCTCGCGGTCGAGCGTGGCAATGCCGTATGCCATGGCAAGGACCGATCCCATGAGCGGGCAGATGAGCATGGCGCCCACAATGGCGATATCCGAGTCGATATCGAGGCCGATGCTCGCGATGAGCATGGCGATGATGAGGATGCACAGGTGCGAGCCGGTCAGGCGCGCCCCGTTTACAAAGCGCTTGCGAATCACGTGATAGGGGGCGCGACCCTCACGAATGTTGAATGCGCGCTTTAAGAAGCGCGCGGTCTCGTCGGCGGCCTTGGTGTGAAGCGGTCGAATGTCGTGACGCCGGTGATGGCGCTCACGCAGTCGCTTGAGCTGCTGGTTATCGAGTTTCATGTTCACCTCGCTCCGCCGCGGGCTATGCATCGCGCCCGCTGTCTCTACTCTACACCGCGGCAGGTGGGGTGGTCACCTTGACGTAAAACTTAGACGACTAGGTAAAGGGGGCGCGTCAAATGAGGTTGAAGCCGAGGGTTTCGGCAGATACAGAAAAGCGCGGGGCCGGATGGTCTCCGACCCCGCGCTCTGAACGGGTACGTTGTTGTTGGGTTTAGCCCAGCAGGCTCAATCCCACGGAGATGAACGCCAGGATAACGCCGACGATGGACTCACCGCCGAGCAGGCCGCTGGCAACGACCAGGCCCTGCTCCTGGAAGGCGGCATCCTTGGCAGCCTTCTCATCGTCCGAAAGACCGGCAGTGGTATCGCGGTGTGCGGCCCACTTGTCGTAGGCAAGCTTGACGCAGGAGCCCAAGAAGGCCGTGAGCGACATATAGAACGGCAGGTAGACGCCCAGGCCGATCATCATGGCAGGAATGCCGAGCCAGTACATGACGATGCCGGCGATAAAGCCGCCTGCGAACCACGGCACGCTCGGGATGCCCGAGACCATGGTGGCGACCACACTTGCCTGCGCGGCAACGAAGCTCTTGTCGGGACCAAAGGCGTCCGGACCATAGGCGGTGACGAGCGCGACCATGACGGCGGCGGCGACCAGGGCGCCCACGATGCCGCCGATGGCCTGGCCGACCCACTGTGCGCGCGGGTTGGTGCCCAGCACGGCGCCGGCCTTAAAGTCGTTCATGACGTCGCCTGCAAGGCCGCATGCCACGGCCACGATGCCGGCGATAAAGAACAGCTTGACCTGCGCGAGCTGCGCGAAGGCCGCCACGATGAGCATGACGATGAGGCCGAAGATCTCCATGGGGTCGATGCCCGTCTGGCCGCAGCTCTGTGCGCTCATGATGGTGGTGACAAAGGTGAACAGCGTGACGATGACGGCCGGGACGGGGCCAAGGTCGAGCGCGATGGCGACGATCACGGCGATGGCGGCAGTACCCAGGCCGATGATGCCGGCGTCGAGCTTAAGCGAGCCCGAGATGAGCGACTGCTCGTCGGTGTCGCTGGAGCTGTCGGCGGCGAGGCCGCGGGCGATGCCGGCGACCTGCGGCAGGATGTCCTTGAGGACGACGGCGACGCCAAAGCCCATCATGAGGCCCATGCCGAGCGATTTGACGATGCCCTGCGCAGTCACAACGTCGAATAGACCGGCAGCGGTGCCGCCCACGATGATGCCAAAGTTGCCCAGCAGCGCGCCGGCAAACCAGAACGCGACGGGGGCAAAGCCCACCAAAAAGCCGATGGACAGCAACATGGGCGAGTTGTAGATGGCAAAGGTCACGCCGGGGATATTGAGCGTGCACAGCATGCTGGGCACCACGCCCAGAGCGTCGCGAAGCACGCTGTAGATGCCTGCGATGGCCATGGAGCCAAAGAGCTGCTTGCCGGTCTTGCCGCCGGCCTCGGTGGCGCGCAGTGTCTGAGCTGCGGCATTGCCGGTGGGAAACTCCAGCGCGGCGTCCACGATAAAGTGGCGGTGGATGAGCGCCGTTGCCAGCAGGCCCAAGATGGTGCCGGCGAGTGCCACGATAAACATGTCGAGCCAGCTGATCTGGTCGGCATAGCCCAGCATCCAGGCGCCCGGGATGGTAAACGCCAGGCCGCCGGCGACCATGGCGCCCGCGGACATGATGGTGTGGGTGACGTTGGCCTCGTTGAGGCTGGCGTTGCCCATGAGCTTCAGGAAGAACAGCGAAATGACGGCAGCGAAAATGATCGGCCAGGGGAGTGCGCCCATCTTGAGGGCCGTGTAGGCCGAGCTCGCCGTGATGATCACGCAACCAAGGACGCCGATGACGACGCCGCGCAGCGTGAGTTGACCGCGCATCGAGGCGCGGTTCGAGGGATTGCTCATATAGAACTCCTTTGCGTATATCCGCTTCCCCCGGGAGCGCCGCTACGGATACGGCGCGGGAAGTCGGGTTACCAAGGGCCGCTGCGTGAGCTCGCGCACGACCGCGCACCAGTATAGCCGCAAGGTAGTCATTTTGGGACGGGGCTATTTTAGCTACCCTTTGACAGTCGACGAATTATCTGGGATTGGGGCAAATATCAACCGACATATTGGGGTAGCTAAAATGGCCCCGTCCCAAAATGACTACCTGGGATGGCTGGTTCGGGTAGGCGATATACTGCTGGGCAGACGAAAGGAGCGCCGACGATGCTTAATGGGTGCGCATATATATTGACGGTCGACGTGGGCAACACGTTCATTCGCTTTGGCCTGTTTGCAGAGGATTCGGCCGCGGCGCAGGAATGTCCGCTTGCGACATGCGAGATCACGACGCCGTCGAGCATTACGGCCGACGAGGCACGCATGCGACTTGTACAGGTCATGGGCGCGCTCGCCGCCGATGCAGGTGTGCCCGGGGTGCTTGCACCCGCCGCGGCCGTGCTGAGCTGTGTAGTCCCGGCGCTCGAGCGCCCTTGGAAGACGGCGCTTTCCCGCACCTGCACGAGGCGCGTGCTCACCGTGGGGCCGGGTCTCAAGACCGGCATGCCTGTGCACTACGATGACCCGGCCGAGATCGGTCCCGACCGCATCGCCGA
>ERZ839741.953-NODE-953-length-33610-cov-12.720578_pt1 | contig 33610 bp, 32 predicted proteins | sample MGYA00519880_ERZ839741 | MGnify/ENA primary metagenome ERZ839741 (study PRJEB31850, sample SAMEA3708851) | human gut metagenome | biome: human gut; feature: human-associated habitat; material: faeces | place: China | collected 2014 ...
GGGCCCCCGTCAATTCCTTTGAGTTTCAACCTTGCGGTCGTACTCCCCAGGTGGATTACTTATTGTGTTAACTGCGGCACTGAAGGGGTCAATCCTCCAACACCTAGTAATCATCGTTTACGGTGTGGACTACCAGGGTATCTAATCCTGTTTGCTACCCACACTTTCGAGCCTCAGCGTCAGTTGGTGCCCAGTAGGCCGCCTTCGCCACTGGTGTTCCTCCCGATATCTACGCATTCCACCGCTACACCGGGAATTCCGCCTACCTCTGCACTACTCAAGAAAAACAGTTTTGAAAGCAGTTCATGGGTTGAGCCCATGGATTTCACTTCCAACTTGTCTTCCCGCCTGCGCTCCCTTTACACCCAGTAATTCCGGACAACGCTTGTGACCTACGTTTTACCGCGGCTGCTGGCACGTAGTTAGCCGTCACTTCCTTGTTGAGTACCGTCATTATCTTCCTCAACAACAGGAGTTTACAATCCGAAGACCTTCTTCCTCCACGCGGCGTCGCTGCATCAGGGTTTCCCCCATTGTGCAATATCCCCCACTGCTGCCTCCCGTAGGAGTCTGGGCCGTGTCTCAGTCCCAATGTGGCCGTTCAACCTCTCAGTCCGGCTACCAATCGTCGCCTTGGTGGGCCGTTACCTCACCAACTAGCTAATTGGACGCGAGTCCATCCTGAAGCGAATAAATCCTTTTCCCGCAATCCGATGCCGGATCGTGGGCTTATGCGGTATTAGCAGTCGTTTCCAACTGTTGTCCCCCACTCCAGGGCAGGTTACTCACGCGTTACTCACCCGTTCGCCACTAAGCTTAAAAAGCAAGCTCTCTAAGCTCCGTTCGACTTGCATGTGTTAGGCGCGCCGCCAGCGTTCGTCCTGAGCCAGGATCAAACTCTTTATAAATGGTATTTATCACTCATAAAGTGTTAAATCTCGTTCACTCAGACACAATCGCTTGCGTCCTGTATGAATTACTTGTTTGCCGATTTCTCGGCTTTGGAATTGTTTATCGTGATTTTCCATCACGTTTAAGGTTCCACAAGTTTCAGTATTGTTCAATTTTCAAGGTCCTGCTTGCTCTCCTCTCGGACAGCTCAATCATTATATCAAAGGTCGTACTTTTTGTCAAGCACTTTTTCGATATTTTTTTGAGCTTTCCGAACGCCTTTTTAAAAGCTTTCCACCCGCACGCTGTCCGGTTCCCCGCTGCGTTTTTGCTGGTACATCGCTTTTATTTGGCTTTTGAAGAGCTGCTGTCTTGCGCGACAGCTTATTTATAATACCACACTTTTAATCATTGTCAACACCTTTTTCAAAATTTCTTTCAAGTTTTTTCAAACTTCTTTTTTAGTCCTTCCCAATATCCATGCAAGCACCCGCCGGGCCGCAGTTCACACACCAAGCCAAAAGCAAATGTCCCCCCTGCCGCCAATAGCATCGCCAGTGCAGAATGCTGCAAATGCAGCAAGCAGCCTCCCGCAATTACTGCAACCGGTACGCTCCACCATATACAGTAAGTCTTCAGCTTGACGGCACTCCCCTGCATCCAGCGGCAGACATACCAGTATTTCACCAACCCTTCCAGCAGCGCCTGCACACAAAGTGCATACAGCATCACCAACCGGCTGCCCCGCATAACAAACAGCAGCACCAGCATAACCCCCAGTGCAGCTTCGCGATACAGGTTATCTTTCTTTTCGTTACCCGTCATTTGCAGCACCCCGCTGCAGGGTCCAAGTGTCGCAATCAAAATAAACACCAACGCACATCCAACAAACTGTTTGGTGTAAGGCAACAGCTCTTCCGCCAGAATCGACAGCAGCACCTGCGGATAGCCCACCAGCACAACTGCCATACTGCCGGCAAATAACATTTGAATCCGCATAATGGACGCATAGCACTGCTTGATTCCCGCTTTATCCCCTGCATGATACATGCGCGAAAATTCTGGCAGAAACACTTTTGCTGTTGGACCAGAGATGAAGTTGACAAGCTTTTTTACCATCAGCACTACACTGACAATTCCCGCTTCAAACGCGCCTGTGAAAAAGTACTGCAAAAGGATTGGCATTTGCGAAATCAACGCCTGTATCAGATCCGCCCGTTGATAGCTCCCCCATTTGCGCAAAGAAAGTTCCTTCGAGATATCCCGCCGGGGTTCTCTGTCCCGCTTTATCAGGAAAAGCACCAGGATTCCCGCGTATTGTATCACATACAGCGCCAGCAGTGTGCCAAGCGAGAGCCTTTCCGTTTTATATAAAACCAGTGTTCCCAATACAAGGAACAGTCTTCCCAGCACATACTCTCCGAATAAGGCACATCCCGGCTGGCCTTGCGCCATCATTGTGCTGCTATGGTCCATTACCAGAAGTTCCATCCCGGTAATTAGTGCTATGACCGTGTAACCGCCCCGTCCTTTTTCCAATGCCAGTACCAACGCTAATGTCGTCAGGACTGGCAGCACATAACAGCTGTAATATTTTGCCTTGAACCGGTGCAGCTCTGTTCCCTTATTTGATAAGTAAAAAGTATTGCATTTCGTAATACCGGAAAACAATACCCAGTACACAAGATCCGCCGCACTGACCCAGGTAGAGTAAGTTCCGTATCCCGCAAGGCCCAGCATCCGGGTGATCATAACCTGCAGCAGCACTTCCAGCACTGCACCAAGCCCTTTTAATATTACACTAAGTAGAAAAACGATACTCAAAATATTTTCTCCATACCAGAACTATGCTGCCCAGAAAAACTGATACGGCATCGTCCCGCCAATATTATTTATCAGCAGCCGCAAAACATATTGGAGGCCCGCCGCCACTGCCAACCATTGGATTGTCGCAGCCCGTCTGCGCGGGCAGTTTATATACTCCAACATGCGTGGAAGCAATACGATCAGGTACGGCCCAAACAACGCAGCCATCCGCGCCGCAGAGGCTAGCCCAAGATTCAGCCCGTACAGCGAAAGTGCCGCCATTGTGAGAAATAGTCCCTGCGGTTCCTTGGATTCCAGCTTTTTGCATTCCTCTGGTGTCATTTTGTAAAGAACAAAGGCAACCAGCAGAGCATAAAACGCACCAACCGCAATGGATTCCATTCTGCTGTTGCTCTTCGTAAAATATTTTGCCAGCGCATAGGGCAGCAAATTTGCCACGCGCCCCGCCACAACCGGATATGCTGCGCCCAAAATGCAAGCTGCCATTGTACAGTACAACACATGGCGATATTTCCACCGCCGGTTCACCAACCAATACAGCGGTAGAAAGACCACTGCACTTTTGTGGAACGATACTGCCATCAGAATTTGCAAAAAGTACGGCGCAAGTTTTCGCTCCTTGATCCAGTGGAATGCCGTATAACCCAGTAAAATTGCAATCGCATTGCGGGCCACATTCATTTCTGTCTGATAAACACCCAGCGTAAGGTAAAGCCAGATACTCAGCATAGCATTGGGGGATTCCCGCCGCAGCCAGCGGTAAAGCAGCGCTATAATCAGCGCACTGTTTGCCACTGTAATCCACTGTGGCGCAGGCAAATAAATGCTGAGGAGCTTATTCAGCAGGCGGTACCCAGGTTCCAAGTCCAATTCCCATGTCCGGCGGGGCGTTGGGTAAAGCTGGGCGGTAAACAGTTCTTTCCACGAAATCTGTGGGAATTGTTGATAAATGCAGACATAATACTTGGTATCCACACCAACAGTCTGTGCCCGCATTGCCATAAAAAACCACAGCACCACACAGGACATGGCCAGTGCTACACGCTGCGCGCTCCTGCCCTGCCGCCGTGCCAACACGCAGAGGCACGCCGGGTAGGCAAGCAGCAGGCAAAGCACAAGGTAAACACTCATTTTTTCTATCATGCTATTTCAAAACAGCGCCAGCCGCACCTGGTAGACGGCCGCGTTGATCCCGGCAGGCAGCAGCGCTGCGCACCCAAGCCCTGCACGCAGCAAAACATTCCGCAGGTTCGGTCTGCCTTTCCAACTGCTCAGCGCCTGCTTTGCCTGGTGTTTCTGCCCTGCAATCAGGCTTGTATAAATATAAACTGTCATCTTTAAATCGTATTTTCTCTGGATCGCCGCAATCTCGGCTTTGCTATGGTTCGGATTCTTCAGTTCCTCTTCCAAATCCTGCATAAATGCCTTGGCGTGGGCCACTTTTACCCGTGTTCTGGCGTTGGCTTCTGCCCCACGGTTATAATCAACGCAAACACGGGAGGCATAGGCAACACACGGGTTACTTCTCGCCAATCGCGCCCAAAGATCCAGATCTTGCCCGATTTTTTCACCCAGCCGGAACCCACCCGCTGCCAACAGTGCCGTGCGCCGCACCGTTGTGGCTGAGGTCCAGACAAAATCATAGCCCTTACCCAGCGTTTTCCAATAGCTTGTCAGGCAGCCATCCGCCTGTGGCATTCTGCACGATTCCTTACAGCGGCCATTGGCATATATTACACGGTAAGCCGTAACAAAGATATCACTTTGGGGATATTTCTGCACGATGATTTCGATATTTTGCAGATAATCCGGGTGCCAGGCATCATCGGCATCCAGAAAGCAGATGTACTCTCCTGCCGCCAGTTCAATGCCCTTGTTGCGTGCAGCGGAAACGCCCTGATTCGCCTGCTGTACAATCCGGATCTTATCCGAACGCACCTCTTTGCATGCCTGCAAAGAGTGGTCCGTTGAACCATCATCCACCACGATCACTTCATAATCAGGGAATGTCTGTGTCAGAACGGAGCGCAGGGTGCCGGCAATGTAATGCTCCTTGTTGTAAAGCGGAATCACCACGCTGTATTTCATACACAGCCCCCCACATTTTCACTATCTTTTATGATTTCATAAGGTGCTCTACGTATATCTTAGCAGTTTCCTTAAACGATGTATAGATATTTTGGGTATATTTATAAGTGCTTTTTCTGATTTTTATCTAAGGCAACACCGCACAATTCCCGCCTTACGGCTTAAGCACCGCTCCGGCATCTGCCGCACCTCGCTCGCCGTATCAGCACTTAGAATTATGCGGTATTGCCCTAAAATATCAAAAATCATATTTTTGCCAGAATAGGCAAACTTCATTTCGGCTGCATACACACAGTCAAAAGGTTATCACATCTTCCCGGGAATTTCCATCAAGCTGCGTATTGACTATCGAGCTTTAAAAGAGTACGATAGTGCGGACAAGATGAAGGAAGGGATTTGTATGGAAGTTAGTCTTTTGCTGATGGAGCAGATTGCTCAACTATTCATTGTCCTGCTGATGGGGTACATTGTGGTCAAGGCCAAATTGCTAAAGCCCTCTGACAGCAAGGTGCTCTCTGTTGTTTTTGTGTATCTGATTATGCCTTGCGTAGTTCTGAATGCGTTTCAGATTGATGATACTCCTGAAATTCGTGCTGGGCTTCTGTATTCGATGGCGATTGCCGTGGGGATGCACGTTGTCTTTCTGGCGTTCGATACAGTGATACGCAAGCCGCTGAAATTGGATGCAGTCGAGAGAGTCAACATCATCTACAGCAATGCGGCAGCATTGGTTATTCCGTTGGTACAAGCTTTACTTGGCAGTGAGTATGTTGTATACTCTTGCGCCTTTGTCATCGTGCAGTTGATTTTACTTTGGACCCACGCAAGCGCCTGCCTGCAAGGGAGTACCAAGTTGGAATGGAAAAAGATCCTGACCAATGTCAACCTGCTTGCGATTGTGGCAGGAGCACTCTTGTATCTGTTGCACATTTCTTTGCCAGCGCCAATCGTGAGCACACTCAGCAGCGTAGGAAATATGATTGGACCTATGGGAATGCTGCTGGCCGGCATGGCAATCGCAGAGGTCCCGCTGAAAAAGGTGTTTTGCACACTGCGGAACTACCTCCCTGTTGTGCTTCGTCTGCTGGTGGTTCCTGTAATTGTTCTTTTATTACTCCGGGTGGTACATGCAGCAGGTTGGATTTCCGATGGCAAGGCAATTTTGATGACAGTTTATCTCTCTGCCATCACACCCTCCTGTGCAACTGTCACTTCCATGGCTCAGCTGTACAATCGTGATGCGGCACATTCAAGCGCACTGTATGTTCTCAGCACGCTTTTGTCAATCTTCACCATGCCGCTGATGATCGGTCTGTTTGAAGTACTGATTTGAAATTTCTCATACAAAAAGCCCCTTCCCGCTGCATTCACAGCCGGAAGGGGCTTTTCTATCGTGTATTCAGTCTGCCGCAGGGTACCCACGGCAATCGTTGGCAGTTGTTATTGTTCAACAGGGGTTGCCTGCTACCCGCCGGAACCCGGCGCACGCAGTAACATTTTGCCAACTGCTAATTTCACGCTATTTTGTTGGGAAGATCTCTATTACAGCTCAGCGAAGTACTTAATGGTACGAACCATCTGGCTGGTGTAGGAGTTCTCGTTGTCGTACCAAGAAACGACCTGAACCTGATAGGTGTCGTCGTCGATCTTAGCGACCATGGTCTGGGTGGCATCGAACAGGGAGCCGTACTTCATGCCGATAACGTCAGAAGAAACGATCGGATCCTCGTTGTAGCCGAAGCTCTGGGAAGCAGCAGCCTTCATAGCAGCGTTGATAGCTTCCTTGGTGACATCCTTGCCCTTAACAACAGCAACCAGGATGGTGGTGGAGCCGGTGGGAACGGGAACACGCTGAGCGGAGCCGATCAGCTTGCCGTTCAGTTCGGGGATAACCAGGCCGATAGCCTTGGCAGCGCCGGTGGAGTTAGGAACGATGTTCTGAGCACCAGCACGAGCGCGGCGCAGGTCGCCCTTACGCTGCGGGCCGTCCAGGATCATCTGGTCGCCGGTGTAAGCATGAACGGTGGTCATGATGCCGGAAACGATCGGGAAAGTCTTGTTCAGGGTGTCGGCCATAGGAGCCAGGCAGTTGGTGGTGCAGGAAGCAGCAGAGATAACCTGGTCATCCTTGGTCAGGGTCTTCTCGTTGACAGAGTAGACGATGGTCTTCAGGTCGTTGCCGGCAGGAGCAGAGATAACGACCTTCTTAGCGCCAGCAGCGATGTGAGCCATGCTCTTCTCTTTGCTGGTGTAGAAGCCGGTGCACTCCAGAACAACGTCAACGCCGATCTCGCCCCACGGGCAATCCTTAGCGTCCTTAATGGCGTAGATCTTGATCTCCTTGCCATCGACGATGATGGAATCCTCGGTAGCTTCGACGGTGTGCTTGTTCTCACCGATCTTGCCCAGGAAAGAGCCCTGAGCGGTGTCGTACTTCAGCAGGTGAGCCAGCATAGCGGGGCTGGTCAGATCGTTGATGGCGACAACTTCGTAGCCGTCAGCCTCAAACATCTGACGGAAAGCCAGACGGCCGATACGGCCAAAACCATTGATAGCAACTTTAACAGCCATAGTGAAATCCTCCCAAGATTTGTCTTTTTCACCTTATGAGCGGTAGCCCGCTCGTCGGTATGGTACTATTGTACCCCATTTGCAGCGTTTCTGCAAGAGGGGTGTTATTCTTTTAACACGATTTTTTCAAAAAATCTGCATATTTTTTGAAATTCCAGCTATTACCACTGCGCCGGGCGTAAACGCGGGGCAGACTAAGGGCAGAATTTGCAGAGAAAGTGGGGGAGTGCCATGCCGGTTTTCGGGCAGACACGCGCAGCGCTGGCGGCGGCTGCGGCGCGCGGGGCAGACATTTTGTCCTCGCTGCGGCTGGTTATGACGGCCGAGGCGCTGACGGCCCCGGTTCCGGCGCAGGCGCTGGAGCTGAACACCGAATTGGAGGTGCTGTGCGATGCCTGCCGGGAGCTGGCAGCCTGCCGCAGCGGCTGGCTGTACCTCTGCCCGGCAGGGGATGTGCAGCCCGCCGCACTGCCGCGCGGGCTGCTGCACGGCGTTGTGCTGAGCTTTCTGCGCGGGGTGCTGCGCAGCGGCGGCCGGGCGGTGATCCGCGTGCTGCCCCACGGCGAGGCCGCCGTGCTGACCCTGCAGGGCGGCAGGCCGGACAGGATGCCCGGGGATCTGCCAGCGCTGCTGCACCGCTGCGGTGCATATGTCACGACCGGGGACGGCGGACGGTACGCAGCGGCGGTGCGCATGGCCCCGGCACAGGGTCTGCCGCTGCGGGAGGCCCCCGCACTGGCAGAGCTGCTGCTGGACCGCTACAGCGCGCCAAGGGTCTACCTGCAGGGGTTCTGCGTGGAGGAGGAATGACCGGCTATAAAAAGTGCAGGGGGCGAGTCGGACTCGCCCCCTGCGGTGTTATTCGGTTTCCTCCCCGCAGGCCTGCCATGCGCAGACCAGCCCGCACAGCCCGAACAGGCCGATGCCGATGCCGGTCAGCAGGTCCGGCAGGACCAGCATGCCGCGCGCTGCCTCAAACAAGGTCTGGGGCAGTTCCAGCCCGGTGCAGAGCAGAAACGCCCCGGTGCCCGCCGCAAACAACGTATGGCCGCAGGGCAGCCCCGGCACAAGGAACACCTTCAGCAGCACGACCGCCAGCAGCAGGGCGGCTGCGGCGCTGAGGATCCGCAGGGAGCAGGGCAGCCGATGGAGCGAGGCGGGGGTGAACTGAAAGCGCCAGAGCAGCTTCCAGAGGAAGAACAGCGGCACGACCCCGGCCAACAGCGGGCGGCCCAGCCGTTGGCGCTGCATGCCGAAGCCGCTGAACGCCCGCACGGCGTAATACAGCAGCCAGCCGCCGCAGAAAACCGGCAGCAGAAAATCCACCCAGGCCGCCCACACCGGGTAACCGGCGGAGAAGAACGCGGGGAACTGCACGGCATAGAGAACGACATTGACGGCGGAAAAACCGGCGGCGACCAGCACGGCGCCGGTCAGCGCCATGCAGATGCCAAGCGGTCGGCAGGTGTCCTGCAGGCCCGCAGGCTGGGCTGCCGCACGGCGGGCGGGCAGGTAGGGCAGTGCCAGCGCCGCCAGCCACGGAATGTACCGCAGCCAGACCGAACCCGCCGTGGCAAAGCCGGTGTCAGCGTCGGACCAGAGCAGCAGGTCGGCCAGATGCAGACCGGCCATGGCCAGCCCTAAAGCCAGCACTGCAATGGCGTTGGGATGTTTATTTTTCATGAAAGTGCCTCGTTTCATACAGGGCGCGGCCGCCGCATATACATGGGACAAGCCGCGCGGGGATACCCCTATTGTACCGCCCCGCGCCGCAAATTGCAAGGAGGGCACGCCCCTTGAAAAAAACATTCCGCCGTGTGGCGCTGCTGACTCTGCTGGCCCTTGCCGCGCCCTTTGCGGCGCTGCCGCTGGCAAGGCCGACGGCTGTTAGCAGTGAGCCGCCGCCTGCCGCCGCGCAGCCCGCCGCCACACCGCAGCCGCAGCCCACCGCTGTGCCGGCAGAGCGCAGCTTTGATGCGGCTGCGCCGATACTTATTGAGGATGACGGCGAGGCGCGTACCGTCAGCGTGCAGGCGTTTCTCATCGGCACGGCAGCCAGTGAGATGCCGCCCGACTGGCCCGAGGATGCAATCGTGGCCCAGATGGTGGCCGCCCACAGCTACGCCCTGAGCCTGAACGGCGCAGCGTTCGACTGCAGCAGCGCCCGCTGTGCAGGCTGGACCGATGCTGAGGTGCTGCAGGCGCGCTGGGGCGATGCGTTCGACAGCAGCTATGGCAGACTTGCCGCACTGGCGCAGACTGCAGCGGGTGCGGTGCTGTGCTGGGACGGCGCGCCCGCTGCGGCCTGCTACCACAGCATCAGCACCGGAAGGACCGAGGCAAGCCAAAATGTCTGGACGCAGGCGGTGCCGTATCTGCAGGGGGCTGCCTCGCCATGGGACGCTGACGCGCCGGGGTATGAGACGACCGTCACCTACAGCGCCGAGCAGGTCTATACCGCTCTGCTGGGCCTTGGCCTTGCGGCGGAGGAGATACAAAACACCCCCGCCGACTGGTTCGGTGAGGGTGTGCGGGACGAAGCGGGGTATCTGGCGCAGATGCCGGTCTGCGGGCAGATGTTTGCCGGGACAAGGCTGCGCAGCGCGCTCAGTCTGCGGTCCGCAGCGTTCACCGTGGACTATGACGCGGGGGAGAACGCATTTGCCTTTACGACCCACGGCTACGGCCACGGCGTGGGCCTGAGCCAGTACGGCGCGAAAGCCATGGCCGAGCAGGGCAAGAGCTGGCGGGAAATTTTGAAATGGTACTTCCCGGGGTGTGAGGTGGTGGAGTAAACACCTGCCTTCCCCCTTGGGGGGGGAGCCTTTACGGCAGCTCCACGGTAAAGGTCGTCAGCTCTGCATCGGTGTCAAAATCGTAGACCTTTACCGTCAGGCTGTGGCAGTTTTCGGGCACGGCAGCAAAGTAGTCATAGCTGGCCTTGGTGCATTGTTCCGGGTGGTCGAAGTCCGCCGGGTCGGCCGTCCATGCGCCGTCCGTCCACCAGCCGCCCTCGCCGCGCTCGTGCCCCAGCTCCGTGCCATCCTCGGTGAACAGCCTCACATTCACCCAATGCTGTTCCGCCGGGAAGCTCAGCAGCACTTTGGTCGCGGCGGGCGTGGCCGTGACGCTTTGCAGGGTGATGCCGTTTTGTTCCATGGGTGTATCCATCGTGCGCACGCCCGCATTGCTGACCTCGGGAATGGTAAAGGTCAGCGTGTAGCTGCCGGGCAGCGGGGTCTGGTCTGCGTAGTCATAGTGCCAATAGCTCCGGCCATCGGTTTCGAGAATACTCTTGTTGCAGGCCATGAGGTCGGACAGCGTCAGCGTTGCCGTGTGCCCGGCCAAATCATCGTGCGCAAGGAACAGCTCATAATTGATGCCTGTCACAAAGGTGCGGTCATCGCGTTTTTCAAAGGAAACAGCGCCGTTCAATTCCATGCCGTTATCCAGCACCAGCGTGCCGTACTGCCCGCCGCCGTTCTGCAGTGCCTTTTCTACGGCGTCCTCGCTGGGGCCGATGGCGTTGAACCCGGCCAGACTATCGTCCTCAGCAGTCAGCATCAGGCTGATGCGCAGCCAGTCGCCATCGTTAAACACCTGCCCCAGCGTCAGGGTGTAGGGCGTGTCGGCGCTTTCTGCGGTGGTTTCCACCGTCTCGGCGTATTTGTTCAGCTGCTCACTTTGCAGCGAAACATAGTCGTCTTGCCCGCCGCGGTTCAGCCAGCTGAACAGGCTGCCCACCACAGGCAGCTGCTCGGCCACGGCGGGGGCGGCAAAATTGACGCTGCCCAGCCCCACGGCCACGCAGGCTGCGGCTGCTGCGGCTACCCGCCACCACGGGAAACGGCGCTTGGCAGTCTTTTTTGCCTGCGGCAGCTTGGCGCAGGCCGCGTCCAGCACGCGGGCAAATTCATCATCGGTCAGCGGGGCGGCGGGCATCGGCTGCTCATTCAGCGTTTTCAACAAATCGGCATCAAAATTTTTGTTACGCATGGGTGTACACTCCCTTCTCGGTCAGTTGGCGGCGCAGACGGTCGCGCCCGCGGCTCAGGCGGGTGTTGATGCTCTCAACACTCATATTCAGCGCGGCGGCGATCTCCTTGCCGGATTGCAGCAGATAATACTTGCGCAGAAAGATGTCCCGGTCGGGCGGGGCCATGGCGGCTACCAGCGCCCCGACAAGGTCGGCGGCATCGGCGGTGGCGCGGTCAAACTCAGCCAGCTCGCCGAGCGTTTCGGCCAGGCCGTCATCCAGCGAGAGTGCCTCGCGGCGGCGCAGGGCGTTGTAGCGGTCGATGCCCTTGTTGCGCGCCGTGACAAGGAGCCACGGCCGCAGCGGTGTTGCGGTGCGCTCCAGCTTGGCCGCATTGCGCCAGAGCGAAACAAAGACATCGGCCATGCATTCCTCCCGGTCGCAGGGGTTCTGCGGCAGGATGCGGTTCAGCACTGCCTTTACCAGCGGCGCGTAGGCAAGCATGGCTGCCTCCAGACCCTCCTCCGGGTGCGTCTGCAGCAATCGGGTCAATTCCCGGTCCTTCATGTTGATACCTCCTTTGTGTGGGTTCTGACTATATAGACGGGCGGGAGGCGGGGAAACTTACAGATTCACTAAAAATGCCTTCCCCTGAGGGGGAAGGTGGCGCGAAGCGCCGGATGAGGGGCGGAGGTTTCTCTATTGCCCGGTAGCGGGTCGCTACAATAACTTTACCCCTCATCAGTCCGCTGCGCGGACAGCTTCCCCCTAGGGGGAAGCCTTTTTTCTACACAAAAAAGCGGGCGCGATCTCGCGTCCGCTTCCTAATTATAACCTTATTGCCCGGCCGGCAGGGTAAACACAAACCGGCACCATTTGCCCTCCTCGCTCTCGGCGTGGATCTGCCCGCCCGAAAGGTTGATGAGGATCTTGCAGATATGCAGCCCCAGACCGCTGCCGCGCGTGTTCATGCCGCGGGAACGGTCCTCCTTATAGAAACGCTCAAACACAAAAGGCAGGGCTTCGGGGGCGATGCCTGCACCCGTGTTCTCGATGCGCACCTCCACCATGCTCCCGTGCTTTTCAGCGGCAAAGCGGATGGCACCGCCCGCCGGGGTGAACTTGATGGCATTGTCTACGATGTTATACACGACCTGATGCACAAAATCCGGGTCGGCATAGATCGGCAGCGGGTCGCCGCCCAGCCCCTGTATGTCGATTTTGCCGTCCTCGATGCGCTGCTCATCGCTGAGTACGACATCGGTGACAGTTTTCCACAGATCGTAAGTCTGGGCGTGGATAGGCACCTCGCCCGCCTCCAGCTTGGTGATGTCCAGCATGTTCTGGACCAGCCGCGCCAGACGCCCTGTCTCCTGCGAGACGATGCCGAGGTAGTGCTTTGTCTCCTCGGGCGGGATGGTGCCGTCCAGCATACCGTCGATGAAGCCTTTGATCGTCGTCATCGGGGTGCGCAGCTCATGCGCGATGTTGCCCATGAACTGCCCGCGGGAATTGTCGATGGTCTGCAGCCGGGCCGCCATATTGTTAAAGGTGGTCGCAAAGTCGGCCAGCTCCACGCAGCCGTCCACCGGGGCGCGGGCGGTAAAATCACCGCTGCCCAGCCGCCGCGCGGCCTCGCTGATGTCCTCGATCGGGCCGGTGATGCGGCGGGCCAATACCCAGCACAGCACGCTGCACAGCAGCAGGATGGCAGCGGCCGAAATGCCGAACATGGCCAGCATGTCGGTCATGTAGCTGCCTAAGGCGTTCATGGGGCTGGCGGCAAACAGGTAGCCGTCCTGCCCGCCGACGGTAATGCGCCGCCCGGCAGTGTAGTATTTTGCGTTGTACACGCCGTCCAGCGTGCCGGTCTCAAAAATATCGCTGCCTTCATCAAGCTGTGCAATGTAAGCAGGCGGTACACTCGCGCCGGTGAACGCCTCATCCCCGGTATGCAGCAGGATGCTGCCGCTTTTGTCAGCGATAAAGACCAGCGCGCCGGAGGTGGTGTTGAACAGCTCAAACCCGCTGTGGGCACGCTCGACAAGATCCTCGCCCTGCAGGGGACGGGTCACGATCGACCCCTCATCGGCAAAACGCTCGCTCAGCGCGGTTGCGCCGTTCAGCACATCGGTCAGCGAGCTTTTGCGCTCGCTGATAAAATAGGCCGCCGACAGCGCGGTCTGGATGGCGCACATAACGCTCAGGCCCAGCACCAGCACGGCGGCGATGGTCGCAAAAAACTCGCGGCTGATCGTGTTGCGGCGGCTCATTCCCTGACCTCGAACTTATAGCCGACGCCCCAGACGGTTTTGAGGCTCCACTGCTCGGAGGCACCCTCCAGCTTTTCACGCAGGCGCTTGACATGGACATCAATCGTGCGGGAATCGCCGTAGTACTCAAAGCCCCACACCTCGTCCAGTAGTTGGTCGCGGGTGTAGACACGGTTGGGGTGGCCCGCCAGACAGGCCAGCAGTTCCAGCTCCTTGGGCGGAGCCTCGACGACCTTGCCCTTGACCTTCAGCTCATAGCGGTTCATATCGAGGTGCAGGTTGTCAAAATCGTAGACGCCCTTGTTCTCCTCCTCCTTGGCGGAGGAACGGCGCAGCACGGCTTTGATGCGGGCCGTGACCTCCTTGGCGTCAAACGGCTTGACAATGTAGTCATCGGCACCCAGCTCAAGGCCCAGCACCTTGTCATAGGTCTCGCCCTTGGCGGTCAGCATGATGATGGGGGTGTTGTCCTTGGCGCGGATCTTGCGGCAGACCTCCCAGCCGTCCATGACCGGCATCATGACATCGAGCAGCACCAGATCGGGGTGCAGCTTGTCAAACTCGGTCAGTGCGGCCGAGCCGTCATGGACCATCGTCACATTGTAGCCCTCCTTGACAAGGTAGAGGCGGAGCAGCTCGCAGATATTTTTATCGTCATCGACGACCAGAATTTTTTCGTTTGCCATCTTGATTTCCTCCTACAGCCGCACAAAGCGGTTACTATATCTATTATACCGCATAATTATGGACAAAAAAAGAACAGAAACGGTGGTTTGTGCAAAAAATGTTGGGCACGGCACCCCCGGATAAGCAAAAAAGCACAGGCGGCAGCGGCGCGGCGGCGCACACTGCCCTCTGTGCTTCAGGCATCGGGGTCACTTGTTTTGCGTAGCTTTCTCGGCAAAGTCGATCATCTTGCGGTAGGTTTCCTCGCTCAGGTCATGCTCCACCTTGCAGGCGTCCCGGGCAGCAATGTCCGGGTCAACACCCAGCGCCACAAAGAACGCCGTAAGCGCGCGGTGGCGGCCGTAGATGCGCTGCGCAATCTCCATGCCGGGGGCCTCCAGCTTGATAAAGCCATCCGGATCCATCGAAATATAGCCGTTCTCGCGCAGGTTTTTCATCGCCACGCTGACGCTGGGCTTGGAAAACCCCATGGCCACCGCAATATCGATCGAGCGCACGGAGCCCTTCTTTTCCTGCAGCATCAGGATCTTTTCAAGATAATCCTCTGCGGATTCGTGAATATTCATGGCCACAGCCTCCTTCCAAACAGAATAATAATATTCTTATCATACCACACCCGGCGGCGCTTTGCAAGGCTCAAGCTGCACCGTGCCGCAGAACACCGTGACGGCATCACCGGTCAGCAGTATGGTGTCGTCACGGCACACCTGCACCTCCAGTGTGCCGCCCGGCATCTGCACCAAAATGGGCGCGCCGCGCGGGCAGCGGCCGGTCAGCACGGCGGCGGCCGCTGCGGCGCAGGCCCCGGTGCCGCAGGCCAGCGTGGCCCCGCTGCCGCGCTCCCACACGGAAGCGGTCAAAGCCAGCGGGCTGAGCTGCTGCACAAACTCAACATTGATGCCGCCGGTAAAGGCCGGGTGATGCTCCAGCGCGCGGCCGTACCGGGCCAGTGCCTCCCCGGCGGGCGGGGTCTCCCGGGTAAAGATGACACAGTGGGGGTTGCCCACGGCCACGCAGCTGACCCGCCAGCTGCGCCCGCCCACGCAGAGGGGTTGCTCCAGCAGCGGCCCGCGGCCGAGCGTTTGCGCGCCTACGGCATCCCCGGCAGCGGTAAAGCGGCCCATCTCGGCCTGCCACAGCCCTGCGCCCACACGGCGCAGGATGCGCCGCCCGGCGCGCGGCGTGTCGATGCGCAGGCAGTCCCGCCGCACACCGTGGGTGTATAAAAATTCCGCCGCACAGCGCACGCCGTTGCCGCACATCGCCCCCTCGCTGCCGTCGGCGTTGAACATCCGCATTGTGGCGTCACCGTCCGCAAGCAGCGGCGGGCAGAGGTAGATCACCCCATCCGCCCCCACGGAATAATGCCGCCGCGAAAGCTGCACCGCCAGAGCGGCGGCATCAGGCGGCAGCCCCGTTCTGCGGCAGTCCAGATACAGGTAATCGTTGCCCGCGCCCTGCATTTTTGTGAAATTCAGCTCCATAGGCCCACCTCCCCGCAAATCCTATGCGTGCGGGGGAAAAATTACCACTTACCCCCTTGACATTCGCAGAAAGATACGATATATATTAAATGTATATCTGTGTATAAAAAGGAGTTAAAGTATGGATTCCGAAGTTTTCAGCCGCATCCGTGATTATTTGGCAGAGCAGCTCGAGGTCGAGCCTGAAAAAATCACCGCCGACAGCGACATCGTCAACGATTTCGGCGCTGACAGTCTGGATGTTATTGATATGATCACCACCCTGTCCGATGAGTTCGGCGTTGAGATCCCCGATGAGGACATCGAGAACTTCCACACCGTCGGCGATGTGGTCAACTATCTGGAAGAAAGAATCTGAACAACAGCCCCGCTTTTGTTCAAGAGAGTGTGAGGATAAGAAAAATGGCGAACGATAAGAAAAAGATGGTTGAGGCGATCACCGCACAGGAGGTCGACTTTGCCCAGTGGTATACCGATATCTGCACCAAGGCTGAGCTGGTAGAGTATTCCAGCGTCAAGGGCTTTGTGGTGCTGCGCCCCTATGGCTACGCCATCTGGGAGAATATCCAGAAGGATCTGGACGCCCGCTTCAAGGCGACCGGCCATGAGAATGTGGCGATGCCCGTGCTGATCCCCGAGAGCCTGCTCAAGAAGGAGGGCGAGCTGGTCAACGGCTTTGCCCCCGAGGTTGCGTGGGTCACGGCCGGCGGCAGCGACCCGCTGGAGGAGCGCCTTGCGGTGCGCCCCACCAGCGAGACGATGTTCTGCGACCATTTCAGCCATGTGCTGCACTCCTACCGTGATCTGCCGATGCTGTACAACCAGTGGTGCAGCGTTGTCCGCTGGGAGAAATCTACCCGCCCGTTCCTGCGCACCCGTGAGTTCTGGTGGCAGGAGGGTCATACTATCCATGAGACCGCCGAGGAGGCCAAGGCCGAGACCGAGCAGCAGCTGAACTGCTACGCTGACTTTGCCGAGCATGACCTGTGCATCCCCGTGCTGAAGGGCCGCAAGACCGACAAGGAAAAGTTTGCCGGTGCGGAGGCGACCTACACCATCGAGGCCATGATGAAGGACGGCAAGGCCCTGCAGAGCGGCACGAGCCACTACTTCGGCGACAAGTTCAGCCGCGCCTACGATGTGACCTTTACCGGCCGCGATAACACGCTGCAGTATCCGTTCCAGACATCCTGGGGCGCCTCCACCCGCTTGATCGGCGCCATCATCATGACCCACGGCGATGATGACGGCCTGATCCTGCCCCCGGCCATCGCGCCCATTCAGGTCGTGATCGTGCCGGTGGCCGCCCACAAGCCCGGTGTGCTGGACAAGTGCCGCGAGCTGGCTGCCGAGATCGGCCAGTATGCCCGCGTCAAGCTGGATGACAGCGATAAGCAGCCCGGCTGGAAGTTTGCCCAGTGGGAGATGAAGGGCGTGCCCGTCCGCCTTGAGATCGGCCCCCGCGACATCGAGAACGGCCAGTGCGTGCTGGTCCGCCGCGACACCCGCGAGAAGCAGTTTGTCAAGTTTGAGGATCTGGCCACGGCCATCCCCGCCGCCATGGAGGCTCTGGCAAAGGATCTGTATGAGCGCGCACTGCAGAACCGCGAACGCCGTACCTACAGCGCCACCACGATGGATGAGGTCAAGCAGATCGCCAAGGAGCACACCGGTTTTATCAAGACGATGTGGTGCGGTGATCTGGCCTGCGAGGAGGCCATGAAGAGCGAGGCTGGTCTGTCCAGCCGCTGCATGCCCTTTGCGCAGGAGCAGCTGAGCGATGTCTGCCCGGTCTGCGGCAAGCCCGCCCAGAAGATGGTCGTTTGGGGCGTAGCGTACTAAGAAAAAGGGGATGCTGCAAGGCATCCCTTTTCTTGTATATCCTGTAGGGGCGGATTTCATATCCGCCCGAACCGTGCAGCCACCTGATGGGCGGATAGGGAATCCGCCCCTACGATATGATGATGAAAATCTTACTTGCAACACTTCTGATTTACGCCCTCAGTCTGGTTCTCACGGCGGTGGGCAGCCGGTTGGCGGGGCGCTGCACCACATGGTGCTGCGCGCTGCTTGGTCTGCCTATGTGGGTCGTGGGGGGCACGGTTGCGCCCTTTTGTCTGGCGCTGCCGCAGCTGGTGCTGGCGTTCCTTGCCGCAGGCATGTCGGTCACGGCGTTGGCGGTCGGCACGGCGCTGGCCGGTGCCGTTACCAATCTGGGGCTGGCGCTGGCAGTCTGCGTGCTGAGCCGCCGCCGGTGTGCCGTGGCTGACCGCGATGAGCTTTGCCGCAAGGCCGTGCTGCTGCTGGCCGCCTGCGGTGTGCTGGCGGTCTTTGTGCGCGACGGCGAGCTGAGCTACACCGGTACCGGTCTGCTGATGGGGCTGTTTGTGCTGTTCGTGCTGACAAGCATTGTCTTTCAGCACAGGTTTACCTACGGTGAGACGATCGAGGCGCTCTCCACCTCGGAGGAAACGCCCCGCCGGCAGCTGGATGCGCAGAAGTACGGCTATACCGCCTATACGATGGCCTTCCCGGTCATGAGCGTCTGGAACGCGCTGAAAAATCTGGCCGGTGTGCTGGGCGGGCTGGCGCTGCTTTTTTCCGGGGCGCGGGCGCTGGTCTACAGCGCCACAACGCTGGCCAACCTGACCGGCACGATTCAGGCCCTATGGGCGGCAACGCTCATCAGTCTGGGGTTCTGCATCCCGCTGCTGGTCGAGGCGCTTGACCACCCGCTCGGCTCGGTCTGGAAGCAGTTTTCGATCCGCTGCCGGTACTACCCGCCGGATTCACTGCCGATTCAGCTTCTGAACAGCGCAATTTTGAACCTGACGCTGGCGCTGCCGCTTTCCAGCCTGATGTACCGCCACAGACTGCCGGTGGGCGCCCAGTTCCGCAGCTATGAGGTCCCGGTCTGCGCGGCCATGGCGCTGGTGCTGCTGCTGCCGCCGCTGTGCAAACACAAGCTCAAGCGCTGGCAGGGCGGCGCATGTCTGGTGCTGTATATTCTCTATCTGGCCGCCGTGCTGCTGCTGCCGCTGGCGGGCGCGTAAGAAAAGTCTACAAGCAAAAATACAGCCCTTGATTCGTGGTTGAATCAAGGGCTGTTACTATTTTTACTTCTTCAACTCTGCGCAGGCTTCTTGGATGATCTCCCGCTCTACAAAATGCTCTTTTTTGCCGTGGATGATCTGGTAATCCTCATGGCCCTTGCCTGCAAACAGAACGATGTCGCCGGGCTGTGCCATCTTTACGGCTGCATAGATCGCCTCGCGGCGGTCGGTGATGCAGGTGTAGGGGGCATCCGGGGGCATATAGCTGGCAATGTCGCGGATGACATCCTCCGGCGGCTCGTTGTCCGGATTGTCACTTGTGATGACGGTGTAGTCGGCATATCTGCCGGAGGCCTCGGCCAGCTCGCGGCGGCGGACCTGCGTGCGGCCGCCGACCGAGCCGAACACGCAGATCAGGCGGTGCGGATTGTAGGCGCGCAGCGTCTGCAGAGCGCTGGTCAGCGAGAGACCGTTGTGGCTGTAGTCCACGATAAAGGTGCGGCCGGGCAGACCCTCCACGACCTCAAACCGGCCCTGCACAGGGGTGTGGGCCAGTGTGGCGGCAGCCTGCGCGGGTGTTACGCCGAAGGCCCCGCACAGTGCGATGGCGCACAGCGCATCGGACGCACTGAACGCGCCGGGGGACATGACCTCAACATGGGTGCTCTGCCCGGCATGGCGGCAGACAAAATCAATGCCCAGCGCGGTGCTGCTGCGATACTGCGCCAGCATCACGCCGCGGTAGTCAGCGTCGGTCTTAATGCCAAAGGTGACCTGCTCGCCCTTAAAGCCGCCGCGCATGAAATCACTGTAGGGATCATCTGCATTGTAAACCATCGTGCGGGCGTTGTACTCGGCAAACAGGCGGTGCTTTGCGCATTTGTAGTCCTCAAAATCGGGGTGCTCGCCGGGGCCGATGTGATCCTCCGACAGGTTCGTAAAGGCCACGACCTCAAACGGAACGCCGTCCACGCGATGGTGGCGCAGGGCCTGACTGCTGACCTCCAACACACAGTGATGCACACCGGCGTCCAGCATCTTCCGGAACAGACGGTGCAGCTCAAGGCTTTCAGGGGTGGTGTTGGCGGTGGCCTCGTGGCAGCCGGCAATATCCACACCGTTTGAGCCAATGTAGGCGCAGGGCAGGCCGGCATCGGTCATGATTGCGGCGGTCAGCAGCGCGGTTGTGGTCTTGCCCTTTGTGCCGGTAATGCCGATCAGGTGCAGCTCGTCGGCAGGGTTGCCGTAGAAATCCGCCCCGATAACGGCCAGCGCAGCGCGGGTGTCCTCAGTCACGATCTGGGCTGCATCGGCGGGTAAATCCAGCGTATGTTCGACAAGAAACGCGCGGCAGCCGTTTGCATAGGCGCTCTCGGCGTAGGTGTGGCCGTCCAGCCACGCACCCACCAGACAGACGAACAGCGAACTGGCGCAGGCCTTGCGGGAGTCGTAGGTGATCGCGGTGATGTCGGTGTCCGATGCACCGGTGTGGGGAATGTGGTTGACAAGGTCGTTTAACTTCATACAAAAACTTCCTTTTTATTAAAAAGCCTTCCCCTGAGGGGGAAGGTGGCGCGAAGCGCCGGATGAGGGCAAGGCTTGCGGGATTGTCCCGTTTGCAGGCTGTAGTGGTAAGGTCGCCCCTCATCAGTCACCTTCGGTGACAGCTTCAGTCTACGCGCTAAGAGCCGCCTTCGGCGGTTGCGCTCCGACACGCGCCTGCGGGCGCAGCCCCTAGGGGAAAGCCTTTACTCACTTGTGTACCGGGTAATATGTCTTAAACTTCTTAAACTGCCTTCTCAGCTGCTCCAGCACGCAGGCGTAGCGCACCGGGTTCCACATAAGGTCAGGCTTGTATAGAAGGCTGCAAGCCTCCCTGCCCTGTGCCTTCAGCGCCTTGGCGCGGGCGACAAGGTCCTTATCCTCGGTATAGGTGAAGGCCACCTGCGCCGGCACATGATGCCAGAACACCTCATTCTTGTTCAGCACGCAGTCGGTGCCGCCGTCGTTCCACTTTTCCACGACCAGCCGGGCAATATTCATGCCGGTGGCCGTGACATAGTAGTTGCTGCGGCCCTGACGCAGGTTGATCTCAAACACGCGGTAGTCGCCGGGGGTGCCGCTGTATTTGATGTCAAAGTTCGAGAAGCCGGTGTAGTGGCAGGCCTCCAGCATTTTGCGGATATTCTCGACCAGCGGCAGGGAGGTCGTATCCTCGCTGACGATGGCGGCGTGGTTGCCAAGGCCATGGGGGGTGTGCTCCTCGACCATCGTGTGCCCTAAGCACATCGCGCGGACCTTGCCGTTCTCGTCCGAGAAGGCGGTCAGCACCCGCATGTGGTCATCCCCGCCCGGCACCATCTTCTGCAGGACCATGCGGTCCGGGTAGCCGCTGGCATAGATCGTTTTGACGATCTCGGCGGCCTCGGCGGGGGTGGCGGCGGTGTAGACCTTCTTCATCGTGTCAAAGGGGTGCTTCCAGTAGTCAACGCTGGAGGACGGCTTTACGATGATGGGATAGGCAAAGCCCAGCTTTTCCTCGGTCAGCTCGGCGGCGTCCACCGGGGCAGTCAGGATCTTGGTGTCCGGGTAGGGGATGCCGAACTTGTCGCAGACCTCGTAGAACTCGGCCTTTTTCTGGATCGAGCCGTACAGGTCGGCGGCAGGGCCGGGGGCAATATACTCGGTCAGCTCGGCCTTGCGGCGGATGATCATGGCGGCGTAGTCATCGGTGCAGCCGAACAGGTAAAGGCGCTTACCCTTATGCTGTGCGGCAAAGTCATGCAGAATACGCAGCATGGTATCCTCGTTGTCCATATCGGGCACGGTGGTAAAGTGTACGAGCTTGGAATACTTGGTCGGCGCCATCGGGTAGCGGCCGTAGGCGTAGCTCTCCACGCCGTAGGCCTCATGGAATGCGCGGGCAAAGTTGTAGCAGTTCAGGTCTGCACCAAGGAATACAGGGATAATGTCGGACATGGGAAAGTACATCTCCAATTTTCTAAAATAGGCTTCCCCCTCGGGGGAAGCTGTCCGCAAAGCGGACTGATGAGGGGCGGCCTTGCGGTGGCAATCCGTTTGCGGGCAATTAGCGCAAACTCGCCCCTCATCCGACCTCGGGCGGGGCCTCGGCCACCTTCAGTCTACGCGCCAAGAGCCGCCTACAGCGGTTGCGCTCCGACACGCGCCTGCGGGCGCAGCCCCGCAGGGGAAGGCTCATAAGATTTATGCATCAAACTTCTCAAAGAACTGCTCATGCCAGGTCAGGAAGGTGTAGGCAGTCCAGATTTTGCGGCGCTCGTGCTTGGGGTCGCCCAGCATGGCGACCAGCTTGTCCTGATCGAAATACTCGGCCGCTACATCGCTGGTAAAGCTCTTGCGCACCTTGGCGGAAAACGCCGGATCCTCGAGCCACTTGGCAATCGGCACCGGGAAACCCTTCTTCGTGCGGTTGGCCCAGGCGTCGGGCAGCGTCTTGTTGGCGGCGGTGCGCAGCACGGCCTTGGTATCGCCGCGCAGCTTGTAGCTGTCGGGGTAGCACTCGGCCTCGCGCAGGACCTCACGGTCCAGATAGGGCACGCGCAGCTCAAGGCTGTGTGCCATGCTCATCTTGTCGGCCTTCAAAAGAATATCGCCGGGCAGCCAGAGGTTCAAATCGAGGTACTGCTTCTTTTCCAGCTCGCTCAGATCCTTCACGCGGTCATAGATCGGCGCTGCGACCTCGCGGGCGGTGGGACCGACGCGGTACTTCGGCTTCAGGATGTCGCAGGCATCCTTCTCCTCAAAGACGTGCGCCTGCCCGATGAACCAGTCCTCCGGGCGGCCGCTACCCTTGATGATAAAGTCGTGCCCCTTAAAGTAGGGCAGCTGCTGGCTTACATCGCTGGCCAGATGGCGCAGCGGTGCGGGCAGGCGCTTGTACTTCTGCATCAGAGGAGTGTCGGCGTACCACTCGTAGCCGGCGTAGATCTCATCAGCGCCCTCGCCGGAGAGAACGACAGTGACATGCTGGCGGGCCAGCTGGCACAGGAAGTAGAGCGGCACGCTGGACGGGTTGGACTGCGGCTCGTCCATGTGATACTGAATATCCGCAAAGGCGTCAAGGCACTGCTCCTTGGTCAGCATCTCGCGGTAGTTCTTGATGCCGAGCTTGTCGGAAAGCTCCCCGGCCTCGGTCGTTTCGTCAAATTTGTGGGTGCCGTCCGGGCTGGCAAAGCCGACCGAGAAGGTCTCATCGGGCATCAGGCAGGCCGTGATATAGCTGGAATCCACGCCGCCGGACAGGAAGGAGCCGACCTTGACATCGCTGATGCGGTGGGCGGCCACGCTCTCCCGCACGCGGGCGTCGATCTGATCGGCGCACTGCTCATAAGAAAGCGTCGTGGGGTGGCGGAAATCTGCGTCCCAGTACCGCTCGATCTGCATTTTGCCATCCTTGTAGGTGAACCAGTGGGCGGGGGGCAGCTTGTAGGTGCCCTTGAAGAAGGTCTCGTTCATGGCACTGTACTGGAAGGTCAGGTAGGGGCGCAGCGTCTCGGCGTTGACCTCCCGGCGGAAACCGGGGTGCTCCAGCAGGCTCTTGATTTCGCTGCCGAACAGCAGCTCACCTGCCTCCGTCTGGGTGTAGTAGAACGGCTTGATGCCGAAGATGTCGCGTGCGCCGTACATCTCGTTGGTTTTCGTATCCCACACGACAAAGGCAAACATGCCGCGCAGCATACCGGCCAGCTTTGTGCCGTACTCCTCATAGCCGTGCAGGATGACCTCGGTGTCGCAGTGGGTCTGGAAGATGTGGCCCTTGGCCTGCAGCTCGGTGCGCAGCTCCATAAAATTGTAGATCTCGCCGTTGAACACGCAGACAACGGTGCCGTCCTCATTGTACATGGGCTGTTTGCCTGCGGCCAGGTCGATGATGCTCAGACGGCGGAAGCCCAGCGCAATCGCGCTGCGGGGGTCATTGCCGCTGATATGGTAGCCCTCCATATCGGGGCCGCGGTGGATGATGCGGTCTGCCATTCTGTGCAGGATGGCCTCGCGCTGTTCACGCAGGCCGGTAAAGCCAACAAAGCCACACATGGTAATTTCCCTTTCGTTTTATCTATAGAACAATTAGACAGAATTTTACTTATATATTTGTATATTGTACCACAGATGCAGGGAAAAGAAAAGTATGCCCGTAAAATATTCAGCAAAATGTGGGGGCGGGGCTCTGCCCCGCCCGGTAAGCTGCCGCAGCCACCATGTTTGAGGGTCGTCGGGGACGCCGACCCCTACGGTTGTAGGGGCGCATTCCATATGCGCCCGAAAAGTTCACCCTGCCGCAAGCGGGCACGGGCGGAGCAGAGCCCCGCCCCTACAGATATACAACAAAACCCCGCAGCAAAGCACAAGTGGCTTGCTGCGGGGTTATCATGAAATTTTACTCTTTATCCTCGGTCGTCACCTTGTCGGTTTTGCCCTCGCCGTCCAGCGCTTCCTCCAGCGTGTGCCAGGCAAGCACCGCGCACTTGACGCGGGCGGGGACATGGGCAATGCCCTGCAGGGCGGCCACATCCTCCAGATCGTCCAGCTCCTCGGGCGTGATCTTGCCCTTGATCATCTGGAAATACAGGCTGATGAGGCGGTGCGCATCCTCCACGGTGCGGCCCTTCACAAGGTCAATCATCAATGAGGCGGAGGCCTGCGAGATCGCACAGCCGCTGCCGATAAAGCCGGCGTCCTCGATCTTGCCGTCCTTCACGCGCAGCTGCAGCGTGATGTCATCCCCGCAGCTGGGGTTGACGCCCTCTAAGCTGTGGGTCGCCCCCTCGACAGGGTGGCGGTTCTCCTTGCTGCGGCTGTTTTCGGTAATGATCTGGGTATACAGTTCGTTCAGGTTCACAGGCCCATCACCTTTCTGACATTTTCAAGATTTTCCAGCAGGGCATCCACATCCTCGGCGGTGTTGTAGATGGCTACGCTGGCGCGGCAGCAGCTGCCGATGCCCAAAAACTCCATCAGGGGCTGGGCGCAGTGATGCCCGGCGCGGACAGCCACGCCGCCCGCATCAAGGATAGTGGCTACATCGTGGGGATGAACCTCGTTGACATTGAAGCTGACAACGCCGTAGCGGCCGTCTGCCACAGGCTCGCCGTAGACAGTCAGCCACGGCATGGCGCGCATACCGGCCAGCATACGGTCCAGCAGCGCATGCTCGTGTGCCTCCATGGCCTGCCAGCCGATGCCGTTCATGTAGTCGATGGCGGCGGCAAAGCCGACCTCACCGCCGACATTGCGGGTGCCGGCCTCGAACTTGCGGGGGCCATCGGCCCAAGTGGCACCGCTCTCATGCACAGCCGCGATCATATCGCCGCCGCTCAGGAAGGGGGGCATCTTTTCCAGCAGCTCCGCACGGGCGTACAGGGCGCCCACGCCCATGGGGGCGTACAGCTTGTGGGCAGAGCAGGCGGCAAAATCCACATCCAGTTTTTTGACATCCACGGGGGTGTGGGGGGCGCTCTGTGCGCAGTCCAGCACCACCACAGCGCCCACGGCGTGGGCGCGCTTGACGATCTCCTCCACGGGGGCGCGCAGGCCCAGCACATTGGAGACCATCGCCACGGCGACAACCTTGGTTTTTGGGGTGATCTTCCTGTCCAGTTCCTCGGTCGTCAGGCGGCCGTTCTCGCCGGGATACATATAGACGAGCTTTGCGCCGGTGGCCTTGGCCACGCGCTGCCAAGGCACCATGTTGGAGTGATGCTCCGCCACAGAGACAACGATCTCATCGCCCTCATGCAGAAAATTCATGCCGTAGCTGTAGGCGATCAGGTTCAGGCTCTCGGTCGTGTTCTGGGTAAAGACGATCTCATCGTCCTCGGCGTTGAAGAACTGCGCCACGGTATGGCGCGCACCCTCGTGGGCATCGGTGGCACGCATCGCCAGCTCGTAAACGCCGCGGTGGGGGTTTGCGTTCTCCTTATTATAGTAGTTGACCACCGCATTCAGAACCTGCGTGGGGTGCTGGGTGGTGGCGGCGCTGTCCAGATAGACAAGGCGCTTGCCGTTTTCATCGGCAGCCAGAATGGGGAAATCAGCCGTCCAATTCATCGTTGAGCCTCCCTGCAACATTTTCACGCACCTCGTCCTGCAGGCTCTCCAGCGGGATCTTGTCAATGGCGGGGGCAAAGCGGGCATCCACCATCAGGCGGCGGGCTTGTGCCTCGCTCAACCCGCGGGAACGCAGATAATACAGCTTGTTCTCGTCAAGGCGGCCCACGCTGGCGGCGTGCTGGCCCTCGACCTCCTCCTCACCGCAGAGGATGAGGGGGGCGGTACGGTTGCGGGCGTTGGGGCTGAACAGCAGCACATCCTCGCTCTCATGGCCGACACCGCGCTTGGCACCGCGCTGAAAATCCACCGTGCCGCGCAGGATCTTATCAGCATGGCCGGTCAGCACACCGGCGGTGTGCATCTCGCACAGTGTATCCTTGCCGGTGTGGACAGAGACATCGTTGAAGTCCAGCACATCGCTGCCATGGCCGAAATACACGGCGTCAAGGTCATACTCGCACTTGTTGTGGTTCAGCAGGGTGCGGGTGCCGCAGGCAACGACTGCGCCGCCCAGCTCAATGCGGACCTGCTCCACGCGGGCGGATTTGCCCTGTTCAATGGCAACGGCGTTCCAGCGGCGGGCACGGTTGCCCAGCAGCTGTACCTGCACCAAGGTTACATGGGAGTTTTCGGCAGCGCGGATGCGGGTCAGGTTGGCGGAAACGCCGTCCTCGGCATCGCCGCGCACGACCTGCACAACGGTCAGGCTGCTGCCCTCGGCAGCATCAATGGTCAGGCAGGTCAGCGCGTGGGGGTGGTCGGCGTCCAGCGTATTCTCAAACACAACGGGTGCATCGGCGGTACCGGTCACGGCCAGATGGTTCACAAGGTTGGCGTTCTCGGCCAGCCAAGCATCGGTCTCGGCACCCATGCCGCTGGCGGCAAAATCAGTAAAGTCAGCCTCGGCAGGGGCGGTCACACCGGCAGGCAGGGCAGGGCAGAGGGGCTCCGCCTTGGCCCAGCCGTCAGCGGGCACAGTGGGCAGTGCCGCCGATGCCGGCGCATAATTCACGCCCAGCGGGTTCCAAGTGGAAACCGGCAGGCGGTTCATGGTTGTAGTCATAGCAATATCACCTTATTAGCAGTTGTAAGATAAGAGATAAAAGATAATAGATAATAAAAAATGTGGAATGTGTGCTGAAGCACACATAAAATTTTGTTTTTGCCTTTGGCAAAGACTCCACCATAATTCTTATCTTTTATTTATTATCTATTATCTTTACCCAATGCTTCCCTTCATCTCCAGATGAATCAGGTTATTCATCTCCACCGCGTATTCCAGCGGCAACTCCTTGGCGATGGGCTCGGCAAAGCCGCCGACGATCAGGGCGCGGGCGTCCTCCTCGGTCATGCCGCGGCTCATCAGGTAGAAGATGGCCTCCTCGCTGATGCGGCCGATCTTGGCCTCGTGGCCGACATCCACGGCATCACAGCGGATATCCATGGCGGGGATCGTGTCGGAGCGGCTGCGGTCATCCAGCATCAGGGACTCGCAGCTCACGCTGGACTTGCTGCCCGCAGCGTTGGGCAGCACCACAACGGAGGAGCGGAAGTTGGAGACGCCGCCATCGCGGGCGATGCTCTTGGTGGAAATGTGGCTGGTGGTGTTGGGGGCCGCATGCACGACCTTGGCACCGGTGTCCAGATCCTGCCCGGCACCCGCAAAGGTGATGCCGGTGAACTCCATGCGGGCACCCTCGCCCTGCAGCACGCTCATCGGGTACAGGCAGCCCGTGTGGGAGCCGAAGGAACCGGATACCCACTCGATCGTGCCGCCCTTTTCCACGCGGGCGCGCTTGGTGTTCAGGTTGTACATGTTTTTGGACCAGTTTTCAATCGTGGAGTAGCGCACGCGCGCCCCCTCGCCGACGAAAATCTCAACACAGCCTGCATGCAGGTTGGCCACATTGTACTTCGGGGCGGAGCAGCCCTCGATAAAGTGCAGATAGGCACCCTTGTCTACAATGATAAGGGTGTGCTCAAACTGGCCGGCACCCGGGGCGTTCAGCCGGAAATAGGACTGCAGCGGAATATCCACATGCACGCCTGCGGGAACATAGACGAAGGAGCCGCCGCTCCAAACGGCACCATGCAGCGCCGCAAACTTGTGGTCGGTGGGGGGCACGCACTTCATGAAATGCTCCTTCACCATATCAGCGTAGGGGCCGGTCAGCGCGCTCTCCATATCGGTGTAGACGACGCCCTGCGCTGCGACCTCCTCCTTGACGTTGTGGTAAACGACCTCAGAGTCGTACTGCGCACCCACGCCGGCCAGACTTGAACGCTCAGCCTGCGGGATGCCCAGACGCTCAAAGGTGTTCTTGATGTCGTCAGGCACCTCGCTCCACTTGCCGCGCATCTCGGTGTTGGGGCGTACATAGGTGACGATGTTGCTCATGTCCAGCCCCTCCAGCGAGGGGCCCCAGGTGGGCAGGGACATCCGGTTGTAGGTGTCCAGCGCCTTCAGGCGGAATTCACGCATCCACTCGGGATCGTGCTTTTCCTCCGAGATCTTTTCCACGATCTCTGCCGTCAGGCCGGAGTTGACCTCGAACGCTGCGTTGACCTTGTCCTTGATGTCGTAGACACTGCGGTCAACCTCGGCAATCGCGGTCTTTTCAGTCTCGAAGGCTCTCATTTGGCTTCGTCCTCCTTCAGGGCGGTGAAGCCTTCCTCAATGATCTCATTGACAAGGCTGCCGTCACCGGTGCGCACGATGCGGGCATCGTCCAGCACATGGACATAATCGACCTGCAGGCCCTCAAGGATCTTGGCATTGTGGGTGATGATGATCAGGGCGTTGTCGGCGTTGTGGTAGGCCTTGATGCCGCTGGCCACCGTCTTGACGGCGTCCACATCGAGGCCGGAATCGGTCTCATCAAGCAGGGCAAGGCTGGGCTTGAGCATAAGCAGCTGCAAAATCTCGGCCTTCTTCTTCTCGCCGCCGGAAAAGCCGACATTCAGATAACGGTCGGCGTAGGACGGGTCCATGTTCAGCGCTTCCATCTGGGCGGCCATCTCATGGCGGAACTTCATGACCTTGACGGGTTTGCCTGCAATGGCACCGGCTGCCGTGCGCAGGAAGCTCTCCAGCGTGATGCCGGGGATCTCCTCCGGCGTCTGGAAGGAGAGGAACATGCCGGCGCGCGCGCGGACATCGGCAGTCTCATGGGTGACATCCTGACCGCGGAAGAGAATCTGGCCGCGGGTCACGGTATAGCGGGGATCACCCATCAGGGCGCTCATAAGGGTGGACTTACCGGCGCCATTATGGCCCATCAGAACATGGGTCTCACCGGCGTTCACCGTCAGGTTCAGTCCATCAAGAAGGACCTTTTGCTCCTCCCCAACGATGACCTGTAAATCTTTGACTTCCAGCAGCGGACTGCTCATGGAAAAAACACCTCCAAGTGGTATAAAACCGGGATACGGGCAGAAAGCTCCCCCGGATAGTTTTGCTCTACCGAACTATACTATACTATTTTTATAGGGATTGCAAGAGGAAACCGCAAGAAATTGACAAAGAAGCCCTAAATCGGCCAATTTTCAGCAGCCAGGGCAAAAGAAAAAGGCTTGAAGCAGAAGCTTCAAGCCTTGATGGCTGCCCCAGTCCGACTTGAACGGACGACACCCTGATTAACAGTCAGGTGCTCTAACGGATGACACTGAGATAATGTCGCCTGTTTTGTGCAATTACTCTTTATAGAAATGATAGAAGTGCTATTTGCTTAAAAGATATTCTTCAAAATTTGCAATTTCAGGTACTTCTGATCCATCACCTGTCATTTCATCCTTTTCGTAATCTATATCGGTTAATTTCATTTTAAACGATCTAACTCCTGGCCAAATTTTCATTCCTTTCACATCTGGGGGAAGCCAGCCCCTAATAATTGCCTGTATTTCCTTTGGCATTTTATGTCCTACGATTACACCTACAAGCTCTTTGGGTTCAAACGCAAAAAATTCATTGCTGTCTTTTTGTAAAATGCGCCACTCCTCTTCATAGCTCCAACCGCTTTGTTTCATCAAGAGGCTTTCACAAACAAGCTCGTCTATTCTGAAATCATCGAAGTCATCTCGATCATCTATACCACGATGTGGCTTTTCTTCAAAATAATTCACCTTTTGCGCCGCCGAGAAGTTCCCCGCGGTAGAAAAGCAAAGGCAAATCCCAGTATAATTTCCACCATAATGTGCCCATAGCTGTGGATTAATCGGACTCTTTGACAACGATAATATTCTGTAACGCTCCTTATAAGATGCAACAACGGGGTCTTCTACATCGGACATAAGAGCTATACTGTGCCCGGCATAACCACTAATATGTATATCGATTGCCGCCCCTTCCAATGGGTCATTCAAGTTATCATACTTAGGAAAATATATGTGATGATTTACTATAATGTCATGTAGCCAAATAAGATGTTCAATATCTGCTACATTTAGGTATTTGTACAGCAATTTAGGTAATGGTTCGTTACCGCTCATTTATTACTCATCTCCAACCTCATCCATGTGATATGTGTTCCTCACGGAGAAATCATTTCAGACACGGTCTTTGCAAAAAACGTAGCAATAATATCTTTTATTGCGCTTGAATTTTTCTTTCGGACGAGTTCTTCAAGATCACAATCCAGCCGCACTTTTCCCTTTCTTGAAAACTCGATAATGTAATGCTCAAAGGCGTCCTTTTGCGCCACTTGGCTTGTCGTCAAATGATGTTTCCTGCATAAATTTCTGTACGAAACGAGCACATCACGATAAGTTTCCATATAAGTAAGCGCAAGGAATGCCTTTCGACAACGCGAAAAATAATTGTCAAATATTGTATTTTCCACTGATACATAGATACTTTTTTCTCGCAGTATTCGCAAGACACGGCGGTTTTTCGTGTCATCAGAAACAGCCAATCTGCCCGTTCCGATTATGGCGATTTGTGCATTATCATCTGGCAATAAATGTAATCCAAAGTTGGCGAGAATAAAGAGCCCCAAAATAGAGTTATAGCTAATCACAAGCCCATTTTGATTATTGAGCATCTCATCCTCTTCGTCATCAGGATAATATCGATATATCTCGGTATCTATATGTATTGTAGGTATTGGAATGTTCCAGCTTTGATTAATATAGTCGAATATTGTAGAATCGGATAACAGGTCATCTGGAAGAAGTTTTAATATTTTAAAGACTCTCTTTCCGTTACGATACTCAACGAGAGCAAAGAAAGTGATTTCCAATGCTGAATCCGATTGAAAGCATCTTACCCACGGGTAGAAAAATCGCACTCGCTCTATGGCATTGCATCGAATTCCATAAGAATATGCCTTCACAGTTGATTCCATATATTCTGAAATTAAGCTTGATGCAGTATGGATAGAATTCAGTACCGATATGGTTCTCCGATGATAATGATCATAAACATAATTAATGAGTTCTGTTATTCGCAAATCTTCAAGGATAGCATCGCTCGATGGAACGCTTCCTAAATTCTTTTGTTCTAATATATGCATTGTACAATGTGCAGGAGGAGTCCAGCTGGAGTCTACTATATAAGAAAAACTTGCATACTTATTTTGTGCATTTTCCACTCCATCACAATCGCTTTTTGTCATATCCTTTACATTTAACCTTCCACATTATTTTGTGTACTCATTATATCATGCGATTTACAAAAAAATCAAGCCACAAAATAACTACATATAGTGGTTTTGTGTCTCAAATTGCGGAATATTTGCTATTTTTCGATGCCATATCAATATTGAAGAATATGACCAACCTCCTACGTAGGCATCATAAAAGCATACAGGGCATGCATCTGCCATACAGCACATGCATACCCTGCAAGAATTCACGTTTAAATTCCGTTACGCTTCAAACGCAGCGCGAACCGTAGCCAACGAACGACCCTCCTTGACCGCTACCTGATGCTCGTAGGTCACGCGAGTGATCTCTTCCGCGAAAGCGCGTTCTTTCGGTGTGGCAGTTGCCCAGTCGATGTTGTACTTACGGCAGACCTTGAAAAAAATGTTATAGAATTCATCTCTTTGTGCTGTCTGAGGTCTAAAGTATTGCGCCGCGTTTTTATTGCGTTCGCTTTTTACAATTTCCATATATGCTACTCCTTTCATTCGAGATAGCTTAAGAAAATTCTTTTTGCCGCCTCACCGGAAAGTAGGAAGCGCGGGGCGCTGGCATCATCAAAAGACGGCAGCAACATTGCACCATAGTCGCGTTCGTAGTGTTCTGCCAGTTCCGGTGTTTTAGCTTCAAAAGTAACGTCACCGCCAAAATCATTGTCGATTGACAGCTTAATACCAAAGGCAAGGAGCACACGCCCAATGCCTTGATACTTACGATTGCGTCCGGCTATCGTGGGATTGCTTTCCGGATGACTCTCAATATATGCGATATGAACCACGATAGCTGTTGGCAAAATCTCATAAGCACCTAATGCCACCAGTTCGCCATCCATTGTTTTTACTGAGTACTTCAGGTAATCCGGGTTAGAAATGAAATCTGAGGTCCAGTCTGTTTGCCACAAAGGTTGTTGGTTTGTCTGTTCAGCATCTGCTTTCGGCATTTTCTGAATACGGACCTTGCAGTGCTCGGTGGAATGGCCATATAAAATATATGGTTTGAACTTTGCCACGTTACGCACTCCCTTTCCTTATTTAGTATTTTACCATATTACGGCTATTTTATCAACTGCTCATTTTGCCTGATTTCTCTCATGCTGTCATTTTGCCTATTTGTCTGGGGGTCTTTCTATGCCGGATATCCGTTTTCTCAATCAGATACCCAACACCATAGTCTATCTTGCCGTCAAGGAACTGCCTGTAGTTTGCATCCAGTACCAGCTTGATTTCGTAGCCGCGTTTCACCTAGATTCGGCTATATAGCTGCGAGACGATCATCCGTTTGCGGTCAATATCTGCCAGACGGAACTCTGCGCTCCATCCCATGAATCGGTCATAGTAGGTGGAAACATTGGCGGTCAGGGTGCTTTGGCTTTTGATTTCCATTTCAAGGGCGGCGACCTTGCTTTGAAGCTGTTTCCGCTCGGCTGCTTTTTCATCAATCAGTCTGCTGAGCAGGGCCTCGCTGAATCGGCTTTGCCCCATGATGCAGCGCCCGACCTCTGTCTCCAATGCTTCCTGTTCCTTGGCGGCGCTGACAACGGCACACTTGGCAGCTGCAAGCTGTTCACTTAAGGTCTGGATTTTTTCAGCCATCTGGCGCTCGATGGCATCGTCTTTTGGAATCACTTGAATCATAGCAGATAGTAGTTGTCGTTCACGGTTTTGTTGCGCTGGATGGGCTGCCTCCCGGTGCCGCAAACAAAAAAGCACCCGCCAAACTCTAAGAGTCCTTGGCGGGTGTAGGGTTCATGTTCTCCGTAACTGGTAAGCCCAGCCGGGAACGAGCAATGTGCCGTCTTGATGGCGTAGTAACCGTGGTCGATGCCGATAATGATGCTCATGGGAAAACCTTCTTTCAATAAAATGTTAGATTTATATAAACGGCAAGGGGGGAGGAGGAGACCTTTGCCGGAATTTTCGAGGATAACAAGAAAAGCCCCGGCTGAAACTTTCGTTTCAACCGGGGGCTTTGTTTGGAGCGGCCGACGAGGCTCGAACTCGCTACCTCCACCTTGGCAAGGTGGCGCTC
>ERZ839741.957-NODE-957-length-33540-cov-7.032164_pt1 | contig 33540 bp, 29 predicted proteins | sample MGYA00519880_ERZ839741 | MGnify/ENA primary metagenome ERZ839741 (study PRJEB31850, sample SAMEA3708851) | human gut metagenome | biome: human gut; feature: human-associated habitat; material: faeces | place: China | collected 2014 ...
CTGCTGATGGCAGCGGGGCTGTTCATGTACAGGCGGCGGCGCATGGAGTGCGCGTCGGATGCCGTGGCCATTCCGGTGCTGCGCCCGATATTCAAATACTGCATGTGCTTCGGCGGCGCGATCGTCGCGGCCTACCTCGTGTATGCAAACTTCGGGCTGAACCGGCGCTTCGTCGGGCTGCCGGAGGCCTTTGTGCTGATGCTTCTGATGTCCGCGGGCGCGGCGGTCGGCTACTTCATGGCGAAGATGATCATGGAAAAGACGCTGCACGTCTTTTCGACCGGCTGGCGCGGGCTTGGGATATGCGTCGGCATCATCGCGGTGTTCATATTCACATGGGAGTTCGACCTCTACGGCTACGAGCGCTATGTCCCCGCGCAGGAGGATGTCGGCAGCGTCACGCTCAGCGTGGACTACATGACGCCGGACGCCTTTACCGAGCAGCAGAACATCGCCGATGTGCGCGAGCTGCACCGGCGCATAATAAACGAGAAGCGCAGCTATGAAAAGCGCAATTATGAGCGCTATGACGGTGTGTGGCTCATGCTGAACTATGAGCTGAAGGACGGCAGCACGACGCAGCGGTCGTATTATCTGCTGAATACCGCGGCGGAGGCGGAGGACAAAAACTCCGAGATATGGCTGGGGCAGAATATTGTCAACAGCTCCGAGGCAATCAAGGCGCGCACCGCGACGCCGCAGGCCGTGACGCCGGAGACGGTGTATCAGGCGTATATAGGCTTCTATAATCCGGAGATTGCCAGCTACGGCTCCACGGTAGACCTCACGCCGGAGCAGGCCAGCGAGCTGTACGACAGCTGCATCCAGCCAGAGATAGATGAGGGCAGACTGGGGAAGGTGTGGCTCATTCCGGAGCTTGACCGGCAGTACCTCGTCAGTGTGAATATCGGCCTGCTGATACCTGAGGAGCAGCTGACGGACGACGTCGGCTATTGGCCGGTGCAGTGGATAAACCTCGACCTGTCGGCGGATAGTCCGCTCACAAACGCGTGGATACGGGAGCATTTCCCCAACGTCATCTGGGCGACCTACGCGGAAACCGACTTCGGGTATTATTGAGCGGGAGTCGAATGCTGAATAATATGAACCAGGGACGGCTATGCCGTCCCTGGTTCTTTTAATTTGCGCTGTCTTTTGCCTAATGGCAATACACCGAGTCCGGCGCCCACTCAGTCGCTACGCGACAGCTCCCCTATAAGGGGCGCAGAGGGGGTGCGGCGCAGACAGCGCTCCGAAAGGTTGATTCACCGTACGTCGAACGTGAGCTCCGTTTCACGGTGATACGCCGCACCGGCGCGGAGGACGGGCGACGGGAAATCCGCGTGGTGCACCGCGTCCGGAAACTCCTGCGTCTCAAGGCAAACCGCCCCGTGCGGCTCCATAAGCGCGCCGCGCTTGCCCGGAATGCGCTCGAGGAAATTCGCCGTATACAGCTGCACACCCGGCATATCCCCAGATAAAACCAACCAAAATAAACCTGTCCCTTTTTGTCAGGTCTGTGGCCATCGGGGGCCGGGGCGGGTTAAGTTTGTCGCGAGTTCCGCACGCAAAGGAAAGCACTTAATGTGCTTTCCGTCTTGCGCAGGACTGTAGAGCAGCAAACTTAACCCGCCCCGGCCCCCGATGGTCACAGACCGGCGGGGTAGACCGGTTAGATGGGTCTTTGATGCATGGGTGGTCTGTGCTCGTGCAAATGGGTATCATATTTTGGTTATTGCATCGACTCTGTGATGCATGTTTGTACGTTCCCGGCGGTCGGTTTGCCAGAAGCGCCCCGTCGGTTGTTCCAGACACGTTTCGAAGAAAGGAAACAACACTCACCTATGGCAGCTAAAAAATCATCTCCCTTGAAGATCATTCCGCTTGGCGGCCTTGACGGCATCGGCAAGAACATGACGGTCTTCGAGTGCGGCGACGACATGGTGCTCGTCGACGCCGGCCTTATGTTCCCGGATGACTCCCAGCCCGGTATCGACCTGGTGCTTCCCGACTACACCTATGTTCTTGAGAACGAGGAGAAGCTCCGCGGCATCATCGTCACCCACGGCCACGAGGACCACACCGGTTCGCTTCCGTATCTGCTGCAGGACCTCAACAATAAGGTGCCCATCTTCTCGAGCAAGCTGACGCTCGGCTTTATCGAGGGCAAGCTCTCCGAGTTCCGCATCCGCGCACCCAAGTTCCGTGAGGTCAAGGGCGGCAGCCATGTCAACCTCGGCGGCATCTCGCTCGACTTCTTCTCGATGACGCACTCCATCCCCGGCGCTCTGGGCGTGTTCATTCGCACCAACCAGGGCACCGTTATGCACACCGGCGACTTTAAGCTCGACCAGACGCCCATCGACGGCGTCACGCCCGACTATGCCGCTATCAGCCGTTTTGCCAAGCAGGGCATCGACCTGCTGCTTTCCGACTCCACCAATGCCACGGTTCCCGGCTTTACCAAGTCCGAGGCCGAGGTTGGTCCCAACCTGTTGCACGCCATCAAGAACGCCCCGGGTCGCGTGTTCGTCGCGTCGTTCTCGAGCCACATCCATCGTCTGCAGCAGATCTGCGATGCCGCCCGCAAGTGCGGCCGCAAGGTCGTCGTGACCGGTCGCTCCATGCTCACGAACACCCGCGTGGCGCGTGAGCTGGGCTACCTCAACATCGATGACGCCGATATCATCGATGCCTTCGATATCGATAACCTGCCCGACGATAAGATTGTCGTCATGTGCACCGGTTCGCAGGGCGAGCCGCTGTCGGCCCTGTCCCGCATGGCCAATGGCGAGCACAAGACGCTCTCCATCCACGAGGGCGATACCGTTATCCTTTCGGCAACTCCCGTTCCTGGCAACGAGAAGGCCGTCCAGCAGGTCGTCAACAGCCTGGCCAAGCTCGGCTGCGACGTGTGGGATAAGAACCGCGCTCTCGTCCACGTCTCGGGTCACGGTAGCCAGGAGGAGCTCAAGCTCCTGATGGCCATGGCCAAGCCCACGTACTTTATGCCGGTTCACGGTGAGGCCGTGCATCTGCGCGCCCATGCGCAGCTGGCCCGCAAGATGGGCATCAAGGACGATCATATCTTTATCCTCGATAACGGCGACACGCTCGAGATGCGCGGTGGTATCGTCAAGCGCGGTACGCCCGTCGAGTCCGGTGTCGTTTACGTCGACGGCCTGCGTATCGGCGATACCGACCCCATCGTCCTGCGCGATCGCCAGAAGCTCGCCAACGACGGTATGGTCACGGCCGTTGCCATCGTCTCCCTCAAACACAAGAAGATCGAGGCCATCGAGTTCTCGGGCCGCGGCGTCTCGTTTGCCATCGACGACCAGTTCTCCGAGGATGCCTCCGCGTCCATTATGAAGACGATCGAGAAGGGTAAGTTTAGCTTTACCAGCAGCGGTTCCGATGCCATTCGCAAGGCCGTGCGCGATTCGCTCTCTAACTTTATCTGGAGCCGTACGCGCACCCGTCCGATGATCATCCCGGTCGTCATGGAGGTTTAGTTTGGCGCGCGGATCTGCAAAAAACGCCAAAGGCAATAAGGCCAATAACCAACCGGCATCTGCTAAGGGTGCCGGTTCCCATCTGCGTGCCAATAAGGGCCACGAGTCCGAGTTTGATGAGTTTGAGCCCCTGGTCGAGCCTTCGGCCAATCGCGATATCGCCGGTGTGGTCATCGCCGTTTTGGCGATCGCGTCCTTCATTGCCGTGATCTCTCCGGCAACAGCGCCCGTGACGGCTGCGGTTGCCGGTTTCTACCACCTGGGCTTTGGTCTGGGCGCCTACGTGCTGCCGATCGTCATCTTGCTGTTTGCCGCCACGCTCTTTTTGGGTGAGGACTCGCCGCTCAACGTGCGCTCTGTTGCGGGCGGCGCCTTGGTCTTTATCGCCGTCGTCTCCATTCTTTCGCTGATGGTGCCGGGCACGAGCGATTCGTGCGACCTTATGTTTACGCCGCAGAACCTTTCCGTGTCGGGCGGCTACATTGGCGCCTTTATCGCAAGTGCCTTGCAAAACGCCTTGGGTAAACCTATCGCCATGGTTGTCTTGCTGGGGCTTGTCGTCGTTGGTTTGGTCATTATCGGCTTTTCGGTGGGTGGCGTTTTGCGCTCCGCACGCGATCGCGCTGCCGATTTTGCCGAGCGTCGACGTGCCGATGTCAATGCGAGCCCGTGGGGCGATGAAGAGGCCCTGTCTGTTCCCGGCGTCGCTTGTCCGCACCTGAGCATTTTGCGCCAGAAGGGGACTGACGCCGCGGTGACCACGGTCATGGGTGGCGATGTCGACCCGGTTTTGGATGACGACGAGGACGATGACCCGTTTGTCGACGTATCCGAGTCGGTTGAAGCCGAGCGGGCCAAGACCACGCTGCTGCCGCGCCGTCATGCCAAGAAGGGCAAGACTGCGCCTAAGCTCAATACGAGTGAGCCCGACCCGTCTTGGTCCGATAGCGAGATTGAGCTCACCGAGGGCGATGACGAGGACGACGAGGCTCCGATTGAGACCGCAAAGACAACTTTGCTGCCGCGTCGCCATGCAAAGCGCGGCCAGGTCACCGGACAGCTTTCGATGGAGGACGATCCGGACAAGGTTGACGAGTCCGAGCCGCCGTTTTCCGTGAATCCCGTCTCGGCCGCCCCCCAGATCCCCGACTTCCTGAAGCACCCCAAGGTCGCTGACGCCTCAACCTCTACGGCCTCTGCCGCTCCTGCTGCGGCTGACAATGGGGGAGCGAGCGACACCGCAACTGACGCCGAGGGCGAAGAAGAGGACGGCCTCAAGCTTCCGCCGCTCGAAATCCTGCATGCCAACCCGCAGTCGGCTTCCGCTGCGTCTTCGGACAAGGAGCTGGAGCAGACCGCTGAGTCACTGCAATCCACCTTGCTTGAGTTTGGCCGCAGTGCCCGCGTGGTCGGCTGGATCGCCGGCCCCACGGTGACGACCTTTAAGCTGCAGCCCGGTGAGGGCGAGCGTGTGAGCAAAATCTCGAGCCTCGAGGACGATATCGCGCTTTCGCTCGCTGCCCAGTCGGTGCGTATCTTTGCCCCGATCCCCGGCACCTCGCTCGTGGGCATCGAGATTCCCAACCGCAAGCGCCAGAACGTCAATCTGGGCGACGTGCTGCCCTATGTGAAGGGCGGTCCGCTCGAGCTCGCTATCGGCCGTGACGCCGAGGGCACGCCGGTCGTCGCCGACCTCGCCAAGATGCCTCACCTGTTGATCGCCGGTACGACTGGTTCTGGTAAGTCGGTGATGATCAACTCCATCATCACGACCTTGCTCATGCGCGCCCTTCCCGAGGACGTTCGCCTGATTATGGTCGACCCCAAGCGCGTCGAGCTTGCGGGCTATAACGGTCTGCCGCATCTCTATGTGCCCGTGGTGACCGAGCCTAAGCAGGCCGCGAGCGCTCTGCAATGGGCTGTGTCCGAGATGGAGCGTCGCCTGAAGGTTTTCGAGCGTCTCAACGTGCGTAAGATCTCGACCTACAATGAAAAGCAGGCCGCCGGCGAGTTTGAGCATTACGACAACCCGCCGCAAAAGATGCCCTACCTGGTCATCATCATCGACGAGCTTTCGGACCTGATGATGGTCGCCGGTAAGGATGTCGAGGCCTCGATCGTGCGTATTGCACAGCTGGGCCGTGCCGCCGGTATTCATCTTATCGTGGCCACGCAGCGCCCCAGCTCCAACGTGGTGACGGGCCTCATCAAGGCCAACATCACCAACCGCATCGCCTTTAACGTCGCCACGGGCATCGACTCGCGCGTCATCATCGACCAGATGGGCGCCGAGAAGCTCACCGGTTTGGGCGACATGCTGTTCTCCAAGGTCGACTGGGGCAAGCCCCGCCGTATCCAGGGCTGCTTTGTCTCGGACGACGAAATCAACGAGATTGTCGAGTTCGTCAAGTCGCAGAGCGAGCCCGACTACCACGAGGAGATTCTGTCCGCCGTGGCGCCCGCTTCCATGTCCATGGCTGGTGGCGGCGGCATTGTCCGCACCGGAGTCGCCGAGCCGCAAGACGATGATCCGCTCATTTGGGAAGCCGCCCATATTGTGGTGGAATCGCAGCTGGGCTCCACATCTGGCCTGCAACGCCGCCTGAAGGTTGGCTATGCGCGTGCCGGGCGTATTATGGACATGCTGGAAGAAAAGGGTGTCGTCGGCCCGCCCGACGGTTCCAAGCCGCGCGAGGTCCTGTTGGACGAGGAGGGGCTTGCCGCGCTGGAATCTGTCGACGCCGAGATGGCACGTGAAGATCGTGAGTTTGGAGGATTCTGATGGCTGCACGCTTTGGTGACATGCTGCTCGAGCAGCGTCGCCGAATGGGCCTTTCCATTCAGCAGGTCGCCAACACCATCAAAATCAGGCCGCAGATCATCGAGTTTTTCGAGACCGGTAACTTTGCTTCGATGCCGCCGCGCGGCTATGCGCAGGGCATGATTTCGAGCTATGCTCGTTTTTTGGGCCTCAATCCGCGCGAGGTCGTCAATGCCTACTTTGACGAACTGATGGCATACGAACGCGAGACGTCGCAGCAGGGCGGTCGTTTCCAGGACGCCGCCGGCTACGTCAATTCGCGTTCCTCTGTCGATAACGGGCGCTTCCTGATGGTTCAGGGCGGTCGTTCGACTCGCTATGGACAGCGTCCTCAGCAGGCCGGTTATATTACCGAGACGGGTTCGGGCGAGGAGATTCGCTCGCAGCGTGACCGGTTCCGCAGTACGCCGATGCCCGAGGACCGTGCACTTCCCGCTGCCCGCGGCGTGGCGCGTGACCCTCGTGCCGGCTACGGCGACGGCGGCTATTCCGATCGCGGTCACCGTGGTATCTCCACCGGACGCTCTCGCAGTGGCTATGCGGACGCCGATACCACGCAGGTGACGCCGCGTCTTCGCTCTCAACCACAGCCGTATGGCCAGCGCTCTTCGGCTCCGCGTGCGGGCCAGCGTGGCTATCAAGGCCGCGGTGAACTTGCGCCCCGCTCGGGTCAGCGCAGCCTTCAGGGCCAGGGTGGCTATTGCGGCCGTTCCGATAGCAATCGTGGCCGTATGCCTCAGGGAGGCGGCCGCAGCAGTTCCAGTCGTGGACGCGGCGGTTCCCGTGCTCCTCAAAACAACGGGCTCGATCCGCGTATCGTCTACGCCGGTATCGGTGCCGTGGCGTTGCTGCTGATCGTGCTCATCGTGGTACTTCTGCGCGGCTGCGCATCTTCGACGCCCGAGACCACGCCCGAGACGCCCGCTGTTACCAAGACGACGACCAAGAAGTCTTCTAAGAAGACCGAAACGGTCGACGAGGACGAAGACACCGATGAGGCGACGGATGAGTCGACCGGTTCGGACGCCACCAAGACGACGGCTAAAAAGGAAGAGAACGAGGCAACGAAGGTCAAGGTCTCCGTTGCCAAGGGAAAGACCGCGTGGATTGAGGTCAAGGTCGACGGAAAGTCGGTCTATGGCGCCCAGGCGACTGGCCCCTTTGAGCAGGAGTACACGCCCGAGTCCTCGATCGAGATCACCACGTCCAAGCCTTCCGATGTCACCGTTACCAAGAATGGCGAAAAGGTCCGTTACGATACCAAGACTTCGGGCGTGGCGCGTGTGACGATCACCGTTCCCAAGAAGGAGACGACCGATTCCGAGAATGGTGAAAGTTCTGATGGTGCCGACACCACCGACGGTACCGACACCACCGACGGCACCGATGCCCAGTCCACGGATGGCGCCGATGCCGCAACTGACGGTCAGACGCCCACCGATTCTACCGACTATTCGTACGATAGCTATTAAGCCGCTCGTACGCGAAAGGAAACATCATGGCTAAAGATTCCAGCTTCGACGTCGTGTCCGAGGTCAATATGCAAGAGGTCGACAACGCCTTCCAGCAGACCACGCGCGAGATTTCCCAGCGCTATGACCTGAAGGATTCCGGCGCCACGATTGAGCTTTCGAAGGGCGACAAGCTCTTTACGATCAACGCCCCGGCCGACTTTGTCTCCAAGCAGATCATCGATGTCCTGAGCTCCAAGCTCATCAAGCGCGGCATCGACCTCAAGGCTGTTTCGTGGGATGCTCCGCAGGCGGCATCGGGCGGCACCGTGCGCGTGCTCGGCCATATCGTCGAGGGTATCGACCAGGCGACCGCCAAGAAGATCAACAAGGACATCAAGGACCAAAAGCTCAAGGTCAAGGTGACCATCGAAGCTGACAAGCTGCGTGTTTCCTCTGCTTCGAAGGACGCGTTGCAGACCGTGATTCAGTTCCTGCGCGACCAGGACTACGGCCAGCCGCTGCAGTTCACCAACTACCGCTAATATCATTCGAAAGGACCGCTCTCCAACATGGATACACCGTTGGGCTCCGTGCTCTACATCACCCTCGGGTGCGCCAAGAACGAGGTCGATACCGACCGCATGCGTTCTCTTTTGACCGCCGCAGGCTACGAGGAGGCATTCGACCCGCAGGAGGCCGATATCGCCATCGTCAATACGTGCTCGTTCCTCGCCTCCGCAACGTCCGAGAGCATCGAGATCACGCTCGAGCTCGCCAACGAGGTGCAGGACGGCGTTCGTTCTTGCCCCATCGTCATGTGCGGCTGTGTGCCGTCGCGCTATGGCGACGACCTGCCTGACGAGCTGCCCGAGGTCGCTGCCTTTGTGAAGGCCGACGAGGAAGACGGCATCGTGGCAGTCATCGATGGCGTGCTGGGTGTCGAGCGTGAGATCGCGGCCTATATCCCTCAGGTCAAGCGTACCGTCGAGGGTGCCGTTGCCTACGTCAAGATTTCCGATGGCTGCAATCGTTTTTGCAGCTTCTGCATGATCCCCTATATTCGCGGTCGTTATCACTCGCGCAATGCCGAGAGCATTATTTCTGAGGTGCGCGACCTGGTTGCCGGTGGCGTGCGCGAGATCGTGCTGATCGGCCAGGACACGGGCATCTGGGGCACCGACTTTGCTGATGAGGACGTCGCCGAGGGCTCGCCGCGCAATCTGGCGCAGCTGCTGCGTGCCGTCGCCGAGGCCGTGCGCCCGCAGAACGTCTGGGTCCGCGTGCTCTACCTGCAGCCCGAGGGCATGACCGATGAGCTCATCGAGACGATTCGCGATACGCCCGAGGTGCTTCCCTATATCGATATCCCCGTGCAGCACTGCGACGCGCGCATTCTCAAGGCTATGCGCCGTTCTGGTTCGCGCCAGGAGCTCGAGGACCTGTTCCGCGACCTGCGCGAGCGCATCCCCGGCATCGTGATCCGTTCCACGGCCATGGTCGGCTTCCCGACCGAGACCGACGACGAGTTCCGCGACCTTATCGACTTTATGGACACCGTCGGCTTTGACTACACGAGCGTCTTTGCCTACTCGCAGGAGGAGGGCAGCCTGGCCGCTAAGATGGAGGGTCAGGTCGACGAAGAGGTCAAGCTCGAGCGCGCCCAGGAGGCCATGGACCTGGCTGAGTCGCTCGGTTTTGCCGCCACCGCCGCACATGTGGGCGAGCGCGCCCAGGTGATCGTCGACGGTATCGAAGAAACCGAGGACGGCGCCGAGCTGATCGGCCATGCCTGGTTCCAGGCGCCCGATTCCGATGGCGCGGTGCATCTGGACGCCAGCGAGGCGTCCGTGGGTGATATTCTGACCGTCGAGTTTACCGATAGCTTCTGCTATGAGCTTATCGGACATGTTGTGGAGTAGGAGAGCGTCGTGGCAAACGAGAGCAATAAGGAACTGACGAGTGTTTGGACGCCCGCCAACATCGTGACGTGCGTTCGCATCGTCTTTATCCCAGTGTTCATGATCGTGTCGGCGCTGTCTCACACGAGCGTTGCCGGTACGGACTGGAGCACCTTCGACGGCCCGCTCGCCGCCGCCGCCTTTATTCTGTACGTTATCCTGTCGTGCACCGATAAGGTCGACGGCTATCTGGCGCGCTCGCGCAACGAGATCACCGACTTCGGTAAGTTCTTGGACCCCATCGCCGACAAGCTACTCGTGTTCTCGGCCCTGCTGCTGTTCCTCGATTTTGGCGCGGTGACCGTGTGGTCCGTGTTCATTATCTTGTTCCGCGAGCTGTTGGTGAGCGCCCTTCGCATGGTCGCGAGTGCGGCCGGTGTGGTCATTGCCGCCGATAAGCTCGGCAAGTACAAGACGGCGACCACGATGGTCTCCATCTGCGGCTACCTGTGCGTCTTTGCGATGACCGGCCTCCAGTTGGGGCCTGCGGAGCTGTTGCTCGGTGTCTATGGCGTTTCACGCTTCCTGTACGCTGTTGCCGTTGTCCTGACCGTTATCTCGGGCGCCCAGTACTTCTGGAACTGCCGCAAGATCGTCTTTTCGGTTTAGGTCCTGGTGGGTATGGCGGACTCTTTTGAGCAGATTTCCGCACATAACGAGGAGCTGGCGCGCGATATTGTCGAGCGCGCGAGCGCTCGGGGCGTGACGGTTTCTACGGCTGAGTCGCTGACGGCGGGTATGATCGCCTCGACGATTGCCGATATCCCGGGCGCCTCGGCGGTGCTGCGCGGCTGTGCGGTGACCTATTGCGATGAGATCAAGCATCGTGTTCTGGGTGTTGAGCAGGAGACGCTCGATCGGTTTAGCGCCGTGTCGCACCAGACGGCGCGCGAGATGGCCGCGGGCTCGCTGGACCTCTATCAGAGCGATGTGGCCGTGAGCGCAACGGGCTACGCTGGGCCCGGTGGTGGCACCGAGCAAGACCCCGCCGGCACGTTCTATATTGGCTGGGCGTATCGCGTGGCTGATGGGGAAGTGCCGATCGTGGACTCTGTGCGTTGCCACTATGAGGGCGACCGTTCGTGTGTTCGTGCCCATGCGGTCACGGAGGCATTGGGACGCATTGTCCTTGTGCTCAACTCTATGGAATAGGCGTGTTTTAAGGGGCCTTAAGGCCCCTTAATTGTGGAGATGGGGACCTCTGACGAATTTAGCGTTTGCGCTGGTCATAGGTGTATTTTTGTCTTTCTTGTTCTTATTTGCCCCTATGTGGTCAAGCATTTGGACAGTGTTTGGTCGGCGTTTGGTTGGGTTTTGGAAAGACTGCCTGCATATGATTGGTCTGAACGGTTGACCACGAACAGCCGTTCGTTTATTATCGATACAGGTTGTTAAGAGGAGGGCTATTCATGGCCAAGAATTCAGGTCCCGTACGTACCGTTCATGCACCCACGACGGGTAAAGAGCGCGAAGAGATGATCGCCACCACCAAGGCCGAGATCGAGAAGAAGTTCGGTCAAGGCTCCATCATGAGGTATGGTGACGGCGGCCCCGAGCTTGAGGTTGAGGCCATCCCCACGGGCGCTCTGGCACTCGATGCCGCTCTGGGTATCGGCGGTGTGCCGCGCGGCCGTATCGTCGAGATTTACGGTCCTGAGTCCTCCGGTAAGACGACGCTTTCGCTCGAGATCCTGGCCGAAGCCCAGGCAATGGGTGGCGTGGTGGCATTTATCGATGCCGAGCACGCGCTCGATCCCACGTATGCCGCGCGCATTGGCGTGGATATCGACGAGGTACTGATTTCCCAGCCTGATACGGGTGAGCAGGCGCTCGAGATTGTTGACATGCTCGTGCGTTCCGGCGCCATCGATGCCATCGTCGTCGACTCCGTCGCCGCGCTGACCCCGCGTGCCGAGATCGAGGGAGAGATCGGCGATACCACGGTCGGTTTGCAAGCTCGTCTGATGAGTCAGGCGCTCCGCAAGCTCGCCGGCTCGCTGTCCAAGTCCAACACGACATGCATCTTCATTAACCAGCTGCGAGAGAAGATCGGCGTCATGTTCGGCAACCCCGAGACCACGACGGGCGGCCGCGCCCTTAAGTTCTTCTCTTCGGTGCGTATCGACATTCGCCGCATCGACAGCATTAAGCTTAAGGATGAGGTTATCGGTAACCGCGTGCGTGCCAAGGTCGTTAAGAACAAGGTGGCAGCTCCGTTCCGTTCTGCTGAGTTCGACATCATGTACGGTACGGGCATCTCTAAGGAGGGCTCGATTCTGGACATGGCTGTCGAGTGCGGCATTTGCAAGAAGATGGGCTCCTGGTTTGCCTATGGCGAGGACAAGCTCGGCAACGGTCGCGAGGCCGCCAAGGCGTTCCTGCGCGAACACCCCGATTGCGCCGACGAGATTGAGCATAAGGTCCGCCTTGCCTGCGGGCTTGAGTTTGATGACGATGCTCCGTCCGAGGTCGAGCTGACCGATCAGCCTGCGCCTGAGGAGTTTGACGAGCTTTACGCCATCGATGGTTCCGCCATGCTCGATGATGACGACGAGTAGCGGTTACGCTCATGTCGTATACGGTGACCGAGGCCACGGTCGTCTTTCCCGATAAGAAGGCGGCCTCCTCGTTCTCGAGCGGGTATGCGTCCAAAAAGCCTTGCGCACATATCGATTGTGAGCTTGAGGGCGGTTTTGAGCGGTCCATTTGGATTCCCGTGCGGGTCGCGCGCCTGTATGTCAAAAATCGCCCCGATCTTCCCTGTGATTGGGATAACTTTCGTGAAGCGGTGCAGCTCATCGAGCGTAAATGTGCACTTACCATGGTGACCGAGATGCTATCGCGACGCGACCATGCGACGGGTGAGGTCCGTGACAAGCTGGCTCGCTACGGCTTTCGCCAGACCGCGATCGATTTCGCCGTCGAGCGTGCCACCGAGTATCGCTTTTTAGACGAGAACCGCTTTTGCTCGTACTTTATCGAGGAACGCAAGCGGCGCGGTTGGGGACAGCGTAAAATCGAGACCGAGCTCAAGCGCCGTCATGTCGTGCTCGATGACATTCCCGGTTATCCCGAGGATTATTTTGCCGTCGAAGACGATTTGGCGCGTGCGTCAGCCCTGCTCGCCAAGCGGCGTGTTCCAGAGACGCGCGGATTCGAAAAACTGGTTCGGTTTTTGATGGGCAAGGGCTTCTCGTATCACATCGCCGCCGATGCCGTTAAGGCTCGTCTTAATGCCGAACGCGAGGAATGTGCGGTTTAGGCGTATGCGTTTTGTGGCCCTGCCGTTCACCGCGTTTTAGCCGCCGTGCTGGGGCCATTTATTTGACAGTTGTTGTGGTTCAACGTACGATAAACACTGTCATTTGCTTTGTGATATGTGCTCATCTGTGATGAGTTTGTTTATATGTTTATCTGTATCCGACCCGCATAAGCTGCGCCCATATTACTCAAATGTCGCGAGCCGTTCGTAAGGACGGTTCGCTTTGTTGTGTAACGAATCCATAAAAAGGAGTGAGCATGCCTATCATCGCAGCGCTCGTTGGCATCGTTTTGGGTGCCATCGCCGCCATTGCCTACATGCGCACCGCCAAGCAGGGTAGTCTTCACGAGGCCGACGAAAAAATCCAGTCGGCACACGCACAGGCTGAGTCCCTGATCGGTGATGCTAAGCGTCAGGCCGAGACCCTCAAAAAAGAGGCTCTGCTCGAGGCTAAAGAGGAGATCATCAAGAACAAGCAGGCCGCTGAGGCCGAGGACAAGCAGCGTAAGAACGAGATTCGTACGCTCGAGAACCGCGTGATGCAGCGCGAGGAATCCCTCGATCGCCGCAACGACGCTCTCGACAAGCGCGAGCATCAGCTGTCCAGCCAGGCCGGTCAGGTCGAGAAGCGCTCCCGTGAGCTCGAGGAGCTCTGCGCAAAGCAGACCTCCGAGCTCGAGCGTATCGCCGACCTTACCCGCGAGGACGCCCACAAGGAGCTCCTCGATAAGGTTCGCGGCGAGGTCACCCACGAGGCCGCCACGATCATTCGCGAGTCCGAGCAGCAGGTTCGCGCCGAGTGCCACAAGACCGCCCAGGAGATTCTGTCTCTGGCGATTCAGCGCTGCGCTGCCGATCACACTGCCGAGGTCACCGTTACCTCCGTGCACATTCCCTCTGATGACCTCAAGGGCCGTATCATCGGTCGCGAGGGTCGCAACATCCGGACCTTCGAGCAGGTTTCCGGCGTCAACCTCGTGATCGACGACACGCCCGAGACCGTCGTTCTTTCGAGCTTCGACCCGGTCCGTCGTGAGACCGCCCGTGTCGCCCTCGAGAACCTCATCGCCGACGGCCGCATTCACCCTGCCCGTATCGAGGAGATGTATCACAAGGCCGCCGACCTGGTTCAGCAGCGCGTGCGCGAGGCTGGCGAGCAGGCTGCCTTCGATACCGGCATCCACGATCTGCACCCCGAGATCGTCAAGACCCTTGGTGCCCTGCGCTACCGTACCTCGTTTGGTCAGAACGTGCTTCAGCATTCCCTCGAGGTCTCTGATCTGTGCGGCGTGATGGCTTCCGAGCTTGGCCTGGACGTTGTGACCGCCAAGCGCGCCGGCCTGCTTCATGACCTGGGCAAGGCAATCGACCACGACGTCGAGGGCCCGCATGCCGTCGTCGGCGCCGAGCTTGCCCGCCGTTATGGCGAGAAGCCCGTTATCGTCCACGCTATTGAGGCTCACCATGCCGATGTCGACCCCAACACGGTGCTCGATGTCCTGGTGCAGGCCGCCGATGCTGTCTCTGCCTCTCGCCCCGGTGCCCGTCGCGAGTCTGCCGAGAACTACATCAAGCGTCTTGAGAAGCTCGAGGAGATCGCCAACTCCCATGACGGCGTCGAACGTACCTATGCCATGCAGGCCGGTCGCGAGGTCCACGTCATGGTCCAGCCGGACAAGATCTCCGATGCCCAGTCCACGGTCCTGGCTCACGATATCGCCCATCAGATCGAGGAAGAGATGGAGTATCCCGGTCAGGTGCGCGTCGTCGTGATTCGCGAGAGCCGCGCTGTCGATATCGCTAAATAACATGTGCGACGCGAACGAGCTCATCTCATTTATCGCGTCGATGTCGGGGGAGGGCAACCTTCGCGTCGAGGAGAACCTTGGCGAGGGGTATGTCCGCCTCCGCGTTTCGGAGGCCGAGCGGCGCCAGGCTAAGCACGACATTCAGCATGTCGAGGACATCGTCATCGAAATGCTCCGTAATGCTCGCGATGCCGGCGCCGACAAGGTCTATCTCGCCACGACCAAGGAAGATGGCGTCCGCACGCTTGTCTTTCTGGATAACGGTTCTGGCGTTCCGCAGGATATGCAAGAGCGAATCTTTGATGCCCGCGTTACCTCCAAGCTCGAGAGCATGAAGATGGACCGTTGGGGCGTTCACGGTCGTGGCATGGCATTGTTTTCGATTAAGCAGAACACCGACGAGGCCCGTGTGGTCACGTCCGGCGTCGATCTTGGTTCAGCCTTCAAGGTGAGCGTTGCGGCCGACCGCCTCAGTGAGCGTGCCGATCAGTCCAGCTGGCCCCAGGCCGTCAAGGATGAGGACGGACGTTATGTCTGCGCTCGCGGTCCACATAATATTATTCGCGCTGCTTGTGAGTTTGCGCTCGAGGAGTTGCGTGGTTGCGATGTCTATCTCGGTTCTCCGTCTGAGATTGCCGCGACCCTTTATGCTCAAGCGTCAAGTCGGCTCGATACGTCTCGTCTCCTGTTCATTGATGACGAGAGCGAGCTTCCGGTTGTCGATCGTTTAGGCCTTGCTTCTGATGCCGAGGACTTTATCCGTATTTGTTCGGGTTTGGGTCTTGAGATGTCCGAGCGCACGGCCCATCGCATTTTAGCAGGGCAGATTAAGCCCGTTCGCGGTGTGACCGCGCGTCTGCTGCGCGAGCGTGATTCGTCCTCGCATGCGCCGGCTCCTGTCGATCTCGCGAAGGATCGTCGCGGGCTACGTATTGCCAAGGATGACATGGCACAGTTTTCGCGCGCTGTGGAACGCGACTTTAATGACCTTGCCACCCGGTACTATCTCAACCTTTGCGGCGACCCAAAGATCCGTGTTTCGCGTGATCGAATCACCGTGACCTTTGATCTTGCCAAAGAGGAATAGTGCCTTTACCGAGTCCACTCGGTACGATACAGTTATTGCAGTTAAAACGTACTTTTAAATGCAGGAGTTTCTTCATGGATTGCCTGAAGGTATCAAGCAAATCATCGCCCGCGTCCGTTGCCGGCGCCATCGCCGGCATGGTCAAGGATGGTGTACCCGTCAACATCCAGTGTGTCGGCGCCGGTGCCGTCAACCAGGCTATTAAGGCCGTTGCTATCGCGCGCGGTTTTTTGATTCCAACCGGTTTTGATATTTCCTGCGCGCCCGTGTTCTCCGACATCCTCATTAACGGGGAGTCGCGCACGGCCATCCGCCTTTCTATCTACGTTCACCAGATCAATCGAGCTGCTATGGATAACGTCGTCATTGATGATGTTAAGCCTGTGGCATAGCTTCTGCTTGCTTTGTTTCGCTCCCCATCGTTAGGACTTATGCACATGGACCAGCGTTCCGTACGCGATATTCTTGCCGGTAAAACCTACTTTATCCGCACCTTTGGCTGCCAGATGAATCAGCACGATTCCGAGCGCGTGAGCGGTCTGCTTGATTCGTATGGCTGCCTCATGGCGCTCGATCCCGCGCATGCCGATATCGTTGTCTTCATGACGTGCTGCGTGCGCGAGGCCGCCGATACTCGCCTGTACGGTCAGTGCAATTCCTGCAAAAGCCTGCCGCCTTCGCCTTCTGGCAAGCGCGTGGTTGCCGTTGGTGGCTGCATCGCGCAGCGCGATGGCGAGGGCCTGCTCACCAACGTCGATAACGTCAATGTCATCTTTGGCACGCATTCCATCGCGCATGTGGCCGAGCTCATTGCCGAGGCGTTCCTTGATGGCAAGCGTCATATCCGCACCAATGAGCATGAGGATACGGACGCCATGAGCATGCCGTGGCATCGCGAGACCCAGTATCACGCTTGGGTGCCCATCATGACGGGCTGCAATAATTTTTGCACCTATTGCATCGTGCCGTACGTGCGCGGTCGCGAAAAGAGCCGCCCCTTCGAGGAGATTGTCGACGAGGTGACCGGTTTGGTGCGCCAGGGCGTGCGTGAGATTACGCTGTTGGGCCAAAACGTTAATTCATATGGTCGCGATCTGTTTGGCAAGCCGCGTTTTGCCGATCTGCTGCGTGCCGTGGGCGATACGGGCGTGGAGCGTATCTTCTTTACGTCTTCGCATCCCAAGGATCTGCTGCCCGAGACCATCGACGCCATGGCCGAGACATCTGCCGTTATGCCGCAACTGCACCTGGCCGTCCAGTCAGGTTCGACGCGGATCCTCAAAGAGATGAATCGTCGTTATACACGCGAGGACTATCTGGGCCTGGTCGATCGCATTCGCAGCCGCATGCCCGATATCGCGCTCTCGACCGACATTATCGTTGGCTTCCCGGGCGAGACTGAAGAAGACTTTGAGCAGACGCTCTCACTTGCCGAGACGGTCCGCTATGCTCAGGCCTATACCTTCATCTATTCCAAGCGCGCCGGTACTCCGGCCGCCGAAATTGACGATCCTACGCCGCATGAGGTTATTCTTGAGCGTTTCAACCGCCTGGTTAAGGTTATCGAGACCACGGCACACGAGTATAACCAGGGCGAGCTTCATACTGTGGTTCCGGCGCTCATTGAGGGAACGAGTAAAAAGAACGACGCGGTCCTGCTGGGCAAGAGTCCCAAGAATCAGACCGTGCATGCTCCTATCCCCGAGGGTTACAGCATCGATCAGCTTGTTGGCAAGATCGTTGATGTTGACGTTGACGTTGCCAAGACCTGGTATTTGTCCGGCTCCGTTGTGGGCGAGCCGCGCTAATGGCTTCTCCTGGGGCAGGTCTTTCCGCCGTTGCGATCGTCGGTCCGACGGCGGTTGGTAAGAGTGATGTTGCCGACCGTTTGGCAGCTCGTCTTTCGTCCGAAGTGCTGTCGTGCGATGCGATGCAAATCTATCGCGGCATGGACATCGGTACCGCAAAGATGGCGCCCGATGAGTGCACGGTGCCGCTGCGTCTCGTCGACATTGTAGAGCCGGGTGTGGCATATTCTGCTGCGCTTTATCAGGCTGACGCTCGCGCGCATGTTGAACGTCTCCTTGGTTCGGGTTGCCTGCCGGTTTTTTGCGGAGGTACGGGGCTGTATCTCAAGGCTGCCCTCGATGAGATGGACTTTCCCTCGGGTGAACTTGAGGACGATCGCCGTGCGGGCTATCAGGAGCTTTTCGAGCGTATTGGCGAGGAAGAGCTGCATGCCCTGCTTGCCGAGCGCGATCCAGAATCGGCTGCTGTTATTCATCCCCATAACGTGCGGCGTGTGATTCGCGCGCTTGAGATGCATGATGATGGCGTCTCCTATGCGCAGCAAAAGTCGCAGTTTAGTGTTCCGCACGAGCATTATCATGCCCTATGGTTTGGTCTGACGCGTAATCGCGAGGTGCTCTACGAGCGCATTAACCTGCGCGTCGATCTGATGTTTGAGCAGGGTCTTGTCGATGAGGTCCGCGGTCTTATGGGCCAGGGGCTGGGTGATGCCCTGACGTCGATGCAGGCAATTGGCTATAAAGAGATCATCGATGCTTTCAATGGCGTGATGAGCATGGATGAGGCTCGCGAACTCATTAAGATGCGTTCGCGTCGTTATGCCAAGCGTCAGCTTTCGTGGTTTAAGCGTGATGACCGTATCGCGTGGTTTGATATGGATGAATGTACGATCGATGAGGTCGTTGAGGATATCCTGCATCGTATTGAGGCTGCCTAATGGCCCGTTTCCCCCTTGTTCCCACGGCACCCGAGCCCGAGCGTGCCATTTTAGTTGGTGTTGAGTGGTGCGACAATGCATGGCCGCTCGATCGCTCGCTTGATGAGCTGGAGCGTCTTGCCCACACAGCTGGTGCCCAGTGCGTGGCACGCTTGTCGCAGCGTTTGGTAAAGCCGTATCCTAAATCGTTTATCGGTTCCGGTAAGGTTGAAGAGCTGTGCGGCCTGGTGCATCGCATGGATGCCGATGTCGTTATTTTTGACGACGACCTGACCCCCTCGCAGCAATCCTATTTGGAGAAAGCCGTGGGCGAGCCGGTAAAGATTATCGATCGTACAGCACTGATCCTAGATATCTTTGGCCTGCATGCTCAGACGCGTGAGGGACGCCTGCAGGTACAGCTGGCACAGCTTCAATATTTGTTGCCTCGCCTGCGTGGCATGTGGAGCCATCTCGCCAAGGAGCAGACGCGCGGCGGCATCGGCTCACGTTTTGGTCAGGGCGAAAGTCAGCTCGAGGTCGACCGTCGCCTCATTCGTAATAAGATCGCTGCGCTTCGTCGTGAGCTCAAGCAGGTTGAACAGCGTCGCGATGTTCAATCCAAGAACCGCATTGAGTCACCGGCGTTTCGCGTCGCGTTAGCCGGTTATACCAATGCCGGTAAATCGACGTTGCTCAATCGTCTGACCGGCTCTACGGTACTTTCGCAGGACAAGCTGTTTGCTACGCTCGACCCGACGACGCGTTCGTATCGCCTGCCCGGCGGTCGCGGCATGACGATTACCGATACCGTCGGCTTTATTCAAAAGCTGCCCCATGGTCTGGTCGATGCCTTTAAATCGACGCTGTCCGAGGTTTTGGGTGCCGATCTAATTCTCAAAGTCGTAGATGCGTCTGACGAGGACTATGAGCGGCAGCTGGAGGCTGTCGACCGCGTGCTTGATGAGATCGGCGCCGGAGAGCGTTTAACGCTGACCGTATTCAATAAAATCGATCTTCTCGATAGCGTTGATCGATTGAGTTTCCGTCGTCGCTATCCGGAAGCCGTTCTGTTCTCGGCCCAAACGGGCGAGGGGCTCGACGATCTCGTTGATCGCATTGCTCGCGAGGCAGCTGCCACCGATGTGTTGCTTTCCGCTGATATTCCGTATCGCGAGGGCGCTCTCATCACGCTGGTGCATGAGCAGGGAACCCTTCTGCATGAGGAATATCTCGAGGACGGTGTTCGCATTGTGGCGAAGTTGCCGGCTCGTATTGCACCGCGGCTCGAGCGTTATCGCACCGAGTAGACGAGCTCCAAAATGCCCAGAATGATGGGCTGATGCAGCAGATAAAAGGGGAGTGCGTGACGTCCAAGGCCGGCGAGCACCGGCAGGGGGTTGGCGTAGGCCCAGCTGGGGACGGTCTTATCGATTCCCTGCGCTATGTGTGCGGCGAAGTATCCTGCAAGATACATAAAGATAAACGGGATGATAGGGTAGTAATCACCTGAGACAAACCCAGGGCTCGGAAATCCCAGCCACGCCAGGTAGGGGACAGGGTAGATCGTTTTGGGGATGCTCCAGGTGAGGGCGAACAACACAAGGCATAGGGGCATGCCCCATCTCGCCGTTATCTTCTTAAGGACGGGATCGGTCAACGCCACGATGCCGGTGCATGCGGCCATGCAGTAGATGATGCCAAAATTAACCGAATCGTCGAATGAGACAAGTGTTGTTGCCAACCAGACAACGAGTGCTGCTAAGGCGTATTTGGCGGCACGTTTGATATTGTTGCGCGAAAGAGTGCACATCCAACCCGCGATAAACAAAAATACCCAGCTGATGCTGGCGCGCCAGACGTCTTGAAAGACAGTCTGGGTAAACCAAGGCATATCCCAGCCGTACAGGTAGGCGAGATCATAGCAAGCGTGAAAACCTGCCATAGAAATCATCGTAAACCCGCGGACGGTATCAAAGATGGTTATGCGTTTTTGCATTACGAGAACCGGCGCATCAAGCCGACGACTTTGCCCAGGATAACGGGATTCGTTGCATAGATAGGTTCCATGGTGTCGTTCTCGGGCTGCAAGCGCACACGCCCCTGCTCCTTGTAGAACGTCTTGACGGTCGCCGAACCATCAATCATGGCCACGACAATTTCGCCGTTCATGGCACTCTTTTGTTCACGGACGATGATGTAATCGCCATTGAAGATGCCGACATTGATCATTGAGCTCCCATGCACCTCAAGGATAAAGGAACCCTGATCAGTGGCGATTTCGGTCGGGATAGTAAACGTGTCTTCGATATTCTGCTCGGCCAGAATGGGAATCCCAGCCGCGACGCGACCAACGAGCGGTAGCGAGACCGTTCCGCGAGGTGCGGTGGGCTCGTCAGATTTGGAAATTGAGACAGAGGAACCATCCTCGTTAAAGAGTTCCAGGGCGCGCGGCTTGGTGGCATCGCGCTTGAGTAGCCCGCGCGCCTCCAGGGCAGAGAGATGGGCGTGCACGGTGCTGGGGGAGGAAAGGCCCACGGCAGAAGCCATCTCGCGCACGCTGGGCGGATAACCCTTCTCCTGCTGATATTCCTTGATGAAGTCGTAAATTTGCTGCTGACGCTTGGTAATTTTGCGAGCCATCAGGGCATCCTCTCTACCCATGTCAAACAAATGTTCGAATTTTGCTTGACAGGAACAACTGTTCGAAGATAATAATAACCGAACATTCGTTCTCGCGCTAGACATTTTTGTCCGCGCGGCTTGATAAAACTGTTCTCAGCAAAACACGCGAGAGGAGAACATGATGAACGCAACGAATATGGTTCAGGGAAACCTCGCCCTTAAGCTCGAGACGCCTGCAGAACCCACTTTTACGGTTGTTCAGGGTGGCCGCTCCGGCTTTCAGCCTTTGACCGTACAGCCTGCGCGCAATCAGCAGGCTGTAGTCGCGCCGGCCCGCGTTGCCCTCAAGGTTCCGACGATTGTTGCCGTCGCCGTTGCGTTTACGCTCTTCTTTGCCCTCGCTACGTCGGTCTTTAGCGCTCGTCACGCCGCGTATGCCGAGTCCGTTTCCAACGTTACCTACGAGACTGTTCGCGTTCAGCCTGGCGATTCTCTTTGGTCGCTTGCCGAGGAATATCCAATCGAAGGCCTTTCCACGCAAGAGACTTCCGACATGATCCGTAACGTCAATCATCTGGAGCATGGTTCGCTCGCCGCCGGTGCGCATCTTAAGGTTCCTGCTTGTTCGTAATCATTATCGCGCTGCGCATGGTACCCTTGTTATCGTTTAAGAGGAGGTACCATGCGCTGTCCCAAATGCGGCAAGGCACATACCCGCGTCGTTGATTCCCGTATGCAGGAGTCAAATAACACCATTAAGCGCCGTCGCGAATGTTGTTCGTGTAACTACCGCTTTACAACGTTCGAGCGATGCGAAGACCCAATCGAGGTCATTAAGTCGGACGGAACTAAGCAGCGGTTCGATCGCAATAAGCTGCTGGTCGGATTGATGCGCGCCACGATCAAGCGAGATATCGATACTAAAAAGCTCAATGAGATCATTGACGATATAGAGGTCGAGCTTCGCTCCCGTACACTCACAGCCGTTACGTCTCATGAGCTGGGCGATATGGTTCTTAAACGGTTGGCTAAGATCGATAAAGTGGCCTACATCCGCTTTGCCTCGGTCTACCGCGATTTCAAAGACGTCGATGAGTTTCTGCAAGAGCTCGACAAGCTAAGGTGATTTCATGTCCAACATTACCGTCAACGTAAAGCGTCTCGACTCCACTGTCGAGCTTCCCAAATACGCCCATCCCACCGATGCCGGCTTGGACTTGCGCTCCAATGAGGATTGCGTCTTGAAGCCCTTCGAACGCCGTCTGGTCTCTACTGGGCTTGCCATCGCCCTGCCCGATGGCTACGCCGGCTTCGTCCAGCCCCGCAGCGGCTTGGCCATCAAGCAGGGCCTGTCTATAGTCAACACGCCGGGCCTCATTGACGCCCACTACCGAGGAGAACTCAAGGTTATCCTCATCAACCTGGATCCCACCAACGACATCCAAATCAACAAAGGCGACCGCATAGCTCAACTCGTCATTCAAGAAGTCCCCACGGTCAACCTCATAGAAGTAGAAGAACTAGACATAACCGACCGAGGCAACGGAGGCTTCGGATCCAGCGGCGTCGCCTAGGGCGCTCGTATCCCTCCCGCCCGGGGCTTACCTATATCATTCCATGCTCAAACATTCTCGCTTCGCTTCGCTCGCTGCGAAACTGCGCGTGGAACGATATGTGTGAGAGGCGGGCGGGCGGCTACTCGCTTGAAAAATAAAAGCCTTTCTTTCTAGTAAGCCGATGCGATAAAGGGACACCTCCTTTCTCGCATCGGCTTACTATATTCATATTTTCTGATTTCGCCTTTGCAGGTTCTAGTGGTGGGGAATCTGGTAAAGCTGCTAGTACGTTAACGCAGCTTACCTGTGGGAGGCCCCTATATATCGTCCCGCGCGCAGTTTCGCAGCGAAGCGAGAATGTTTGAGCACGGGATGATATATAGGGGCCTCCCACAGGTAAGCGGACATTAAGACGCTACCTGATATGCGCAGGTTTTTCGCCCCAGTAGAAGCGGCAGAAGGCTCGTTTGCGCTTTTGGGGTTTGCCTACGAGCTCCATGGTTGCGATGGCTATGTCTTCGGCTGCGTGGGGGCGGCGTAGTACTTCGCCGTTGATGAGCAGTGCCTTGAGCGACTCAGGATGATCGTGGAGATGACGCAACGTCACGATGAGCTCTCGTGCGGTGGTGACATGCATGCTGGCGCCCATGCCGGTGAGCATGGTGGTGTTGGCCTTTTCCTGGCCATAGGACTTGCCCAGCAGGATCATCGGCAGGTGTGCGCACAGGCATTCGGTGACGGTGAGTCCGCCCGATTTGAGAATTGCCAGGTCGCAGCCGTGCATAAGCGCTGCCATATCATCGACATAGTCCAGAACCGTGACGTTTTCGAGCTTCATGGCATCGAAGAGCGTCTTGAGACGGGCGGCGTATTCCTTATCCTTGCCCGGCAAAAAGACAAAGTGCATGTCTTCGAAGCTGCGTAGGAAGGGGAGGGTGCGGTCCATCTCCGCGCGAAAGCGAACGTACGGTTGAGGCAAGCTGGCACCGGCCATTACCAGCACGACGGTCTTGTCGGTGGGGAGGTTGAACTTAGCTAGCTCTTCCTCGCGATCGTAATCCGTGTCGAATCCGGCGCGAATGGGAATGCCGGTAATGCGAATCTTTGTTTCGAGCACCTTGCGCGGACGCAGCGTTTCGGCCATAAATTCGTTGGCAACACAGAATAAATCGGTGTCCTTGTGGGGCCACCATCCCTCGACTTCGTAGTCGGTCGGTACGCAGATGACCGGATAATCGATACCCGTAATTACGCGGGCGCCCACGGCAACATTGGCTGCCGTGATGTGCGTTGCAACCACGGCTATGGGCCTGCGGCTACGAATATATTCGTTGAAGGCGGGGAACATAATTCGCGACCATGCCGTTCCGCCACCCCAGAGAAGATGTCCCGTAAGCGTATATCGCCAGGTCAGGTCGTAAATGGGGCGTGTGGCTCCCGTAAAAGAAGCCGCGGTCTTATTGCCGTCGAATTTAATACGTCCAAAATCAAGGATATCGAGCACTTCAATCTTAATATCCTCGGGGATGCCATTGGTGCCGCGGATGAGGTCGAATGCCTGCGCAATCGCATTTGCGGCGGCCTTGTGGCCCGAGCCAACGGAGGCGTGCACGATGGTCACGAGAGGTTTTTGTTGAGCCAGGAGCGTGGTTTGCTCCGATTGGGGAGTGCTGTGCGTGAGCAGGGGAGCGTCGTCACTCGTCTGCGCCTGGTCCATCGATAACACCCCTTCAGCTTTGTAATACGGATTTATCATTGTAGTGCATGAGTGTCACGTTCACGTAAATTTGGGTATGAGCGCAAAGAACGACAACGTTTCGACGAAAGGACGCTTCATGACTACCGATAAGCCGATCGATGTTGCGATTATCGGTGGCGGCCCCGCGGGCTATGCTGCCGCCATTTATGCTGCGCGTGCCAACCTGACGACGACCGTGATTGAGCAGGGCATGTCGGGAGGGCAGATCGCCACAACCAATGAGGTCGAGAACTATCCGGGTTTCCCGCTCCTGAGTGGCGCCGAACTCGGCGAGCGTTTTCAGCAGCATGCAGAGGGCCTGGGAGCACAGGTTACATGGAGCATGGTTACGGGTATCGATTACGATGCCGATGCAGCGTTGTTTACGGTGCATCACGATATGGGCGATACGCTGGCCTCGAGCGTTATCGCTTGCATGGGTGCCACGCCGCGTCCGGCAGGTTTCGCAGGCGAGGATACGTATCGCGGTCGTGGCGTTTCATATTGCGCGACATGTGACGGCATGTTTTTCCGCGGCAAGCAGGTTTTTGTAATCGGTGGTGGCAATTCGGCATGCGAAGAGGCTCTGTTCCTGTCCGACATTGCCAACAGTGTGACCATCGTGCTGCGCCGCGACCAGTTCCGTGCGCCCGATGGTGTTGTTCAGAAAGTACTCGCAAAGGACAATATTACAGTTAGGTACCAAACTAGTATTGTGGAGCTATCGGGCGAAGCCATGCCAACGACGATTACCTTTAAGGACAATGCATCCGGCGAGACTCATACCGAGTCATTTGAGCCCGGCTCGTTTGGCATCTTTGTCTTTACCGGAACGCAGCCCCATACCGAGCTTGTTGAGCATCTAGTCGATCTGGCGCCTGATGGCGGCATTCTGACTGATGAATCCATGGCGACCCGCACGCCAGGTCTATTTGCCGCTGGCGATATCCGTTCCAAACGTTTACGCCAGGTTGTGACCGCTGTTTCGGACGGAGCCATAGCAGCAACGAGCGCATACGCGTTTCTCCGTGGATAAGTACGATAATATATCTTATGTAAGGTTGTTATCAATTTGCTAAATGGCGGGATGATGCATCGGTGCACTGTCCCGTCAATTTTCTTGCCGGCTATGTGGTATGCAAAACTAGATAACGTAGAATACAATATAGAAAATGAACGGAGGACCTTTATGAATCACGTTAAACACGTTATTCCGATGTCTGATTCGTCGGTCAGCATTAAGCCTGAGGATATTCAGCCCACCGTGCTGCCCGATGCATTTATTCAGTCCGATATCGTGTGCAAACTCAATACGTTGAGTCTGCCGCGCTATGACCAGTTGCCCAATGTGACGCTCTATCGCGACCAGGTCATTGAGTATGTCGCGCTGTGGATGGAGCCACTGTCCATCTGCGTTGAGCACCCTGTCATTACGCCGTCGATGATCAATAACTACGTGAAGGTCGGCCTGGTGCCTGCTCCGGTCAAAAAGCAATATGGTCGCGAGCAGATTGCCCGCCTGATCGCTATCTGCATCTTTAAGCAGGTGCTACCTATTGCTGCGGTACAGGCACTCTTTAACATTCAGCGATTGAGCTATGATGCCCCGACGGCCTTCGACTATGTGGTTGATCAGCTCGAGGCATCGATTCGTTCGGTGTTTGCCGTCGAGCAGACGCCGGTTCCCGATACGGCGCATCAGGTAACGCGTGAGTCGCTGCTTGTGCGCAGCGCGGTTTCATCCTTTGTTTCGAAGGCTTACTTGATGAGCTATCTCAAGTTCAACGGATTTAATAGCTAGCCGACGTATAAAACGGGCGGGACAAAGAGCCATCTGTCGCTTTGTCCCGCCCATATTTTTGCTTGGTTGGACTTTATTTGCCCGAAGCTACGCCCATGCCGTAGCCGATGATGAGGCCGTGCATCTCGGCGTAATAGGAATCCAGGCCGTTGCAGGGCATGATGATAGTCTTGGAGCCTGGCCAGCGCTCCACAATGCGGCTGGCAAGTGCCTGGGCGCCTGCCTCATTCTCGACATGGTCGATGACGACCTCGCCGCCCGTAAAGCCCTCGGCTGCCATGGTGTCGATGATCTTGCTGAGCATCTTCTTTTCGCCACGCGTGTGCCCAACGAGTTCGATTTTACCGGCCTCACTCGCCGTGCCCAAAATGCGGATATTGAGCTTGTTGGCAATGACGCCGGCTGCCTTAGGGATACGTCCGGCTTTGGCCAGGTTTTCGTAATTGCACAAACTGAAGAGGATTTTGCTGTTCTGCTCAAGGCTATCGAAGTATGTGCAAGCGTCCTCGAATGAGACATCCGGATTGCTTGCAAGATAGCGGTCGAACAGCAAGAAAATGAGGTCCATTTTGCCGCCAGCTGCGCGTGAATTGACAAGATGAATATTGCGGTCCGGTTCCTCGGCAAGAACCATATCGCGAGCCGTAGCTGCCGCATTGTAGCTGCCCGACACGCCCTCAGAGATCGGCATGCAGATGGTCTTGTCTGCCAATTTGAAGAGTTCGGCCCACTCCCCTACGCTGGGACAAGCGCTCGAAGAAGCGTTCGTCTCCGCCTGAACAGCGCAGTTGAGCTCATGTACATCGAGCGAAAGGTCATCGACGAATTCACGCTCCCCCACTCGAATTTTGAGGGGCGCAAATGCAAAGGTGGTATGGGGCGCGGTCGGTTGCCAATCGCGGAGGTTACAGCTTGAATCTGAAATAAGTGCCCAGCTCATAGAGGGTCCTTTCTAATTGCTCCCATACAATTATAGCCTTCTTGCAAACCGAATGTACGGCTATCTAGTTTTGAATACTAGATAGCCGTACAAGATTAGAGACAAAAGAATAGACCTCGCGACTTTAAGCCACGAGGTCCACATTCACACGCTGTGTAAGATGACTTAGTAGCGCACGAAGATGTAGTTGTTGTTCATACCGGCAGCGACGGAGCTGATGATGACGCCCGTTTTGTAGTCGGAAGCATGGATCATCTGACCATTACCGATATAGATGCCGGTATGGTAGGAGTTAACCACAACATCGCCTGGTTGCGGATCGGACACGCGGGTCCAACCCATGAAGGTGCCGGTGGTGCCCAGGCGGCAGTAGCGGCCCGTGAGGCAATAGCTTACAAAACCGGAGCAGTCAAAGCTGTTCGGTCCAATGCCGCCCCAGGAATAAGCGTATCCGAGCTTGCTGTAGGCGCGCGAAACAACGGTACCGCCGTCAACGGACTGGCTCGGTGCGGAAGGCGTCGGAGTCGGAGCGGGCGTCACGGGCTGCGGCGTGGGGGCAGGAGCGGGCGCGGGCGCAGGCGCAGGCGTGTTGCCGCCGCCGTTGTTGGTCGTACCGCCACCATTGTTTGTGTTCTCGGTCGTACCGGCGGTGTCGTTGCTCACCGTGGCCTTTTCGGCGGTGCTGGCATTTATGCCAGCCTGCAGCGCGGCGTTGGCCTCGGCCTCGGCAGCAAGCTCGGCCTGCAGCTGTGAATCCAGGGAGTTCACGACACTCTGGGCCTCAGCCTGCTGGGCATTGAGCTCGTCGACCTTCTTCTGCGTCGCGGCGACGTTCTTCTCCTGTTCGGTCTGCTTATCGGTGAGCTGCTGCTTAAGGTCCTTGACCTCCTGAATGGTTTGGGCCTGCTTGTCGGACACCTTACCGTAGTAGAAGAGACGGTTGAGCATGTCGCCCAGATCGTCGACGCCCGTCAGAACCTGAAGAAGGCTCAGACCGCCGGTCTTGTACTCACCGGCAACATAGCTCGAAAGCTTTGCCTGACCCTCCGCAATCTCTTGCTGCTTTTGCGTGATCTCGCCTGCAGTCTGATCAAGCTCCTGCGTCTGTGCGGAGAGTTCATCATGAATTTGCTGGGTTTGCGTGCCGATCTGCTCGAGTTTAGCACGAGCAGCGGCAAGGTCGGATGCGGTATCGGCGTAGGCCGGAGCCACGAGGCCCAGGCCCAAAACACAAGCGAGGGTTGCCGTAGCAGCGCAGCGTGCCATGTTTCTGTGCGTGTTTGCTGTGCGCATGTAGCTTCCTTTCCGGTATCTAAGGGTAGCGGCTAGTCCACCGTTACCAGGCTAAAGAGCTCAACGTCCTCGTTAGAAGGCGTGAGCTTCTTGCGCGGGTTGAGAAACGCAAGCTCAAGGATACAACCGTAGCCCACAAGCTTTGCGCCCATATCTCGCACCAGTTTACCTGTTGCCTCGACGGTTCCGCCCGTCGCGACCAAGTCGTCCAGAATCAACACGGTATCTTTAGAGCTGATAGCATCGGCGTGGATCTCGATAGAATCCGTTCCATACTCGAGTTCGTAGCTCTCGCTGACCGTCTTACGCGGCAGTTTGCCCGGCTTACGTGCGGGAACAAAGCCGGCACCTAGGGCGACGGCCACGGGCACACCGACCATAAAGCCGCGGGCCTCGGGTCCTACGACCTTGGTAATGCCCATGTCGGCAAAATGCTCGGCCAGGGCATCCACCATGGCCTTTAGGGCCTCGGGATTGCCAAAGAGCGGTGTGATGTCCTTAAAGACGACTCCGGGCTCGGGATAGTCGGGAATATCGACGATATGAGATTCGAAGTCGTACATGGTGTGACCTTTCATGGATTGCCGAGTGGACGGCGGTTATTTACCCGTGTTAGCAGACGGGTTATGCGAGGGGACGACGACCTTGGACGGCTGCACGAGCGACTCGTCGTGCGCGGTAACCGCGGGGACGCTTACCCCATCGCTTTTTGCCTTGGTGGATTCGGAACGCGCGATTTCCTCATCGAGGGCATCAATGTCGGCGTCCTCGACCACGGCGTTGAGCGACTCAAAAACGCGGTTCTTGAGCAGTGCCGTGTGCACACCCTCGGTGAGGTCGTGCAGCTTCTTAAAAGCGCGCTCGAGCTTGGCGTCGCGCTCATCATCAGAGGTATCCATGCCGAGCATGCTCACGAGAACCTGCTCAAACATCGAAGACTCGCGGTTTGCCGACGATACGTACTGACGCAGGTTGCGCGGCTCAATGTGGAAGCGCGACAGCTCCGAGCAGTAACGGATAATCGGGAAATCTCGGCCATCGACGAGCTCACGGTTCTGCGGGCTCTTGATGATACGGATAAGATCGTTCTCGGCAAGGGAGCGGATAAACGAAATCTCAACACCGAGCATGTCGGGGATCGTCTCGATGGGGTGCAGTTTTTGCTTGGTCTCCTTGGGCTCCGTCTTAAGCGGAACATCGGACAGCAAGCCCACCTCGTAGGCGAGCGTTGACAGGTCCGTTGCGTTTTCCAAGCGCTGCTTAATGACGTTGAGCGGCATGTAGCGGGTCTTCTGCAGGTGCAGGATGACCTCGAGACGGTCAACGTCTTCCTTGGAGTACTGGCGATACCCCTTAGGCGTACGATGAGGGGTGATGAGCCCCTCATCTTCTAGAAATCTAATTTTTGAGTTCGATAGATCGGGGTATGCGCCTCGAAGTAGATTGACGACCTGGCCGATACTCAGATAATTGCGTTCGGCCATTACCTACTCACCGGTTTCGATGCGCTCCGGCGTGCTCTCGTGGTAAATGAGCGTGAACGTACCGATCTGAACGGAAGAGCCGTCGTGCAGCGGAGCCGCGTTGACAATGGCACCGTCGACCCAGGTGCCGTTGAGCGAGCCCAGATCCTCAATACGGGCGCCCAGGCCCTCACGAATAATGCGTGCGTGGCTGCGCGAGACAGTCATGTCGTTGAGGAAGATGCCGTTCGCGGGATCGCGGCCGATGGTGGTCACGTCGTCCTCGAGCTCAAAGGCAGCTCCGGTCTGCGGACCTTTGACGATGGACAGAACCGGAGCGGTGATGCGCACGTTGGCCATAAGGTCGGGAACGGTGACATCGCTCGAAGGAACACGGAAAACGCAGGTAGCGTCCGCAGTCTTATCGTTCTGAGGCATATTGTTAACCTTGTTGTCCATGACAACCCCTATCTAACGCGGACATGCCGCAAAGAATGAACCGTACGTAATCATACCCCATTGAATCAGTCTTCGATTTCGGGGTTGAGAAAGTCGATGTCCTCGTCCTCGGGATGCGCGATGGCCTGTTTAATGGCCACTCCGCCCTTAATGGAGTAGATGACAGCGGTGAGCATGGAGAAGATCACACCGCCATACACAAAGAAGATGCCGAGGGGCACCGAGCTTCCGTTGAGACCCGGGAAGGCCGTGAGGGTTGAAGGTAAAAGATGCAGGCCGTCAATAACGGGGAAACCGAGCAGCATGAGCGAGAAACCGGTCATGAGCAGCGCAGTGGCAATCTTTCCGGGAAAGACGACGTCGATGGGGCGACGGTGATAATGACGCACGATAAGCGTGCCGATGCCCAGATAGATATCGCGGCCAATAATGAGCACGCAGACCCAGATGGGCAGCTCTCCGCGAACCACCAGTCCAAGCACGCCGGTGAACAGCAGCGCACGGTCGCAAATGGGATCCATGACCTTGCCGAGCCATGAGACCGTCTTAGTCATGCGGGCGATCTGGCCGTCCATCCAGTCGGTGGAGGCGGCAACGGCGTAGATTGCAATGGCGATGACGCGGTTGTTATCCGTCACAAACAGGTACAGAAATACCAGGGTGAGGATCAGGCGCGTAAAGGTGATGAAATTGGAGATCGTAAAGATCTTATTCGACGGGTAATCGGAAGTGCCGATAAGCTCCTTTTTGATCTTCTTTTTGATGCCCACAGGACTCCCCCGCTGGTTAACGACAAAACTTTCGATACTATACCCGTTCCGGCGATGTCTATCCAGCGCAGCCATAGAGAGTCCAGACATGAGGAAGGCGCTGTCGCAACGTGAGAGTACCGTTTTTGTGTACGTCAGCCTCCAAACATGTCGAAAAATGTCGTTTTTGGAGGGTGACGTACACGTTTTGATTCGGTGATTACATCGATCGGGAAAGTTGTTGCCTTAAGCAAATTAATCATGATGTGCGGGTCGAGAAGGGTTGGCGCCAAAAGAACCCAACGGCCGTTACGGCTTCGTTAGAAACGCGCCCCACCATGGATGGTGAACCCGAAAGGTGAGGCGCGCGGGCACGGCGACTCGGCCCGCGCGCCCGGAAGAGAAAGGATAAACCCATGGGTTACATGCTCGAGACGCGCGGGCTCACCAAGCGCTTCGGCCGCGGCGACCAAGCGCAGGACGCCGTGGCCGACGTGAGCCTTCATATCCGCGAGGGCGAGGTGTACGGGCTGCTCGGCCCCAACGGCGCCGGCAAGTCGACAACGCTCAAGATGATCTGCGGGATGCTGCGGCCGACGGCCGGGGAGATCCTCTTTGCCGGGCACGCCTGGCGCCGCGAGGACCTCTACGCAATCGGCAGCCTCATCGAGGAGGCGCCGCTCTACCCCAACCTCACCGCGCGCGAGAACCTGCGCGTGCGCACCACGCTGCTGGGCCTTCCCGAGAGTCGCATAGATGAGGTGCTCGCTGCCGTGGACCTCGCGGACACCGGGAAGAAGCGCGCCGGGCGCTTCTCGATGGGCATGCGGCAGCGCCTGGGGCTCGCGCTGGCGCTGATAGCCCGGCCACGCCTGCTCGTGCTCGACGAGCCCACCAACGGCCTCGACCCCATCGGCATCGAGGAGCTGCGCGACCAGATCCGCGGCTTCGCGGCGGCGGGTACGACGGTGATCGTCTCGAGCCACATCCTCTCCGAGGTGCAGCAGATGGCGGACACCATCGGCATCATCTGCGGGGGGCGCCTCGCCTACGAGGATGCGCTTCGGCCCGGGCAGGACCTCGAGGAACTCTTCATGAGCTTCTGCCGGGAAGGGCGACGAGCACGCGGGGAGGTGGCGGCATGACGGGCGAGAAAGGCGGCCTGCTCGCGGGCCTGCGCGCCGAGGCCCTGAAGTCGCGCCACGCGGCACCGGTTCGCCTGGCCGTGCTCATGGCGCTGCCGATGCCGCTGCTCGGCGCGATGCCCTACCGGGGCGTGCAGATCTTTAGCGCGTGGAACTACTGGTACGCGCTCTTCCTGCCCGTGTCTCTCTCGCTCGTGGTGGCGTGCGTCGCGCGGGCGGACGCTCGCACGCGGATGCGGGGGCTTCTGGGCCTGGGCTTCCCGCTCGGGCGCGCCTGGTGGGCCAAGGCGCTCTGGTGCCTCGCGCTCTGCACGCTCTCGAACCTCGTGGTCTTCGGCATCTACCTCGCGGGATCGGCGTTCTCCTCGCAGGGCCTCACGGCCGCGGGCACGCTCACGATGCTCCTCTGCGCGCTCGTCAACACGGTGACCGCGGCGTGGATGATCCCCGCAGGGCTCTTTCTCACGGCGCGGTTCGGCATGCTCGCGGGCATTTTCTGCCCGCTCGCCGCGCAGCTCGTGGGTGGGTTCGCCTGGTCGTTGGTGCCGCTGCCGCAGCTCTTTCCGCCGTCGGCGAACATGGTCATCCCCACGAGCTTCATCCCCGTGCTGCCGAGCGGCGAGCCGCTCGCGGCGGACATGACGCTCGGCGGGGCGCTCATGGCGGACGGCATGCTCACGCTGGCGGGCCTTGCGGTCTGCGCGCTCGCGTTCGCCGCGCTCACGGCGGCGGGCGCGGCCTGGTTCGCGCGCTCCGAGGAGAGGTGATGGCCATGACACGACTCTCCGACCCGACGCCGCGCATGACTCTCCCGCGGGCCCTGCTCTCCGAGGCCCTGCGCCTGGCGCGCTCCCCGCTCGCGGCGGTGCACCTCGCCTGCGGCCTGGCGGCCGGTCTTGCCTGCGGCGAGTACTTCTCCGTAACCCGATGGGACCCGGCGCTGGGCGCGGACGCCTACGCCCAGTTCCTCGGCGCCCTCATGCCGCTCATGTCCGCCATCGTCTGCGGGCTCGCCGTGGACGAGGAGCGCGCTGCCGGGCGCCTCACCAACCTCACGGCGGTCCCCTCGCGAGGGCGCGCCGTCGCGGCGAAGCTGCTCGCCCTTGCGGCGCTCGGCGCGGGCGCGCTGGCCGTGGCGCTC
>ERZ839741.964-NODE-964-length-33284-cov-7.505161_pt1 | contig 33284 bp, 22 predicted proteins | sample MGYA00519880_ERZ839741 | MGnify/ENA primary metagenome ERZ839741 (study PRJEB31850, sample SAMEA3708851) | human gut metagenome | biome: human gut; feature: human-associated habitat; material: faeces | place: China | collected 2014 ...
CCCAGTTCCCCGACGGCAGCGCCTACCACCAGTACCAGCCGCTGACGAAAAAGGGCAACATGGACATCGGCTCCGGCTTCAACGATGACCCGCTGTGGCTGATTGCCGCCGTGTACGCCTACCTGGGCGAGACGGGCGACTACTCGATTCTGGACGAATCGGTGGACTTTGACAACGACCACAGCCTTGCACAGCCGCTTCTTGAACATCTGCGCCGCAGCTTTGGCTACCTGCGCACCCACAAGGGTCCGCATGGTCTGCCGCTGATTGGCCGTGCCGACTGGAACGACTGTCTGAACCTGAACTGCTTCAGCAAGGAGCCTGGCGAGAGCTTCCAGACCACCGGCCCGAGTGACGGCCCTGTGGCCGAAAGCGTGTTCATTGCCGGCATGTATGTCAAATACGGCAACGCCTTTGCCGAAATTCTGGATGCCACCGGTCACGCGGACGAGGCCGCCGCCGTGCGTGCCGAGGTTGCAGAGATGGAACACACCGTGCTGACTGCCGGTTGGGATGGAAGGTGGTTCCGCCGCGCCTACGATGCTTACGGCCATGTGGTTGGCGGCGAGGTGTGCGGCGAAGGCAAAATCTTCATTGAGCCGCAGGGCATGTGCGTGATGGCGGGCATCGGCGTAAAAACCGGCGAAGCCGTGACGGCTTTGCAGAGTGTAAAAGAAAAGCTGGACACGAAGTACGGCATCGTGCTGCTGCAGCCCGCCTACACGAAGTACCATCTGGAACTGGGCGAGATTTCCAGCTATCCCCCGGGCTACAAGGAGAATGCGGGCATCTTCTGCCACAATAACCCCTGGGTCAGCTGCGCCGAGACTGTTGTCGGCCACGGCGACCGTGCGTTTGAAATTTACAAAAAGACCTGCCCGGCGTACATCGAGGATATCAGCGAGATCCACCGCACCGAGCCGTATGTCTACAGCCAGATGGTGGCAGGCTGTGATGCCGCGACCTTCGGCGAGGCGAAGAACAGCTGGCTGACCGGCACCGCCGCCTGGACGTTTGTGGATGTGAGCCAGTACATCCTGGGCATCCAACCCACGCTGGCCGGGCTGAAGATCGACCCCTGCATCCCGCACGAGATGGACGGCTTTACCCTGCGCCGTGTCTGGCGCGGGGCAACCTATGAAATCGTTGTGGAGAACCCTGACCATCTGGAAAAGGGCGTCAAAGCCATGACCGTGGATGGCAAGCCTGTAAGCGGTAACATCCTCTCCCCTGTTCCCGCCGGCTCAACCGTAGAGGTCAAGATCGTCATGGGCTGACCGGCCCGCCTTTTACCGCAAAGCAGCAGCCCGCAGTGGGCTGCTGCCTTTTCTGTACGGTCTTTATACACCGGCGTGCTGCTTCACGAACCAGAAAACTCCCCTATCCTGCTGCGTGCGCAGCAGAATAAGGGAGTATTTTTTGTGTGCAGCCTGTCAGGTATGGTTATTCCGCGAGCATTTCTCTGCATCGATCGCAAGCACGACCATCAGCGCGCAGAGGGCATCTCTTGGGTCGGCAATCTCAATGGTGTATGTATCGGTCCAATTCCAAAGCTCCTTGGCGATATGCGCCACGGTATGCCCGCTGGGGGCAAGGATGTCATAGTCCCATTCCCAAAAGCTGCCTTCAATGCGCCAGCCATTGCAGTCGATATGGTAGCTGGGCCGGAAAAGCGTCAGCTCTCGGCTCAGGCACCCCACATAATCATCCTCACCTGTGTAAAGCTCAAATTTGGGCAGCCATGTAAATATCTTTTCTTTGACGCAGCCAACCGGGCAGCCCGCCGCATCAAAGATTCTCAGGCAATGCCCCCAGGAAAGCTGACCCTTGACCACAAACAGGGTATTCCCATATTCATCGTAAATATCATAGCTGTCAAACCATGAGAACATCCGTTGCTTAAAAAGCATCTTCATTGCGTTTCTTCCCTTCACTTGCCTGCGCAGTATCTGTTACCGGCATCGTATTTGCTGGCCTTATGCTTATTATAGTTTATCGCACCACCAAATCACAAGGGAAAATCCGGAAAATTAGCCCTGTTATTTTGCTTTCAGTGGAGGAATACCGGAATCCATTCTCTCTGCAGGGCAAGGATATGTTGCTTGCGCTTTTCTTTCTTTTGTACGCTTTGATTTGTATCCTTATGTGCCGCTTAAAATCCGTTCCAGCGCATCACAGAATCGAATATCCTGCTCTTTTGTGCGTTTTGCAGCCCCCTTTGGGTGCTTGCCGGCGCGAAGGAGCTTTTTGTTCTCATACCGCTGCAGCATCAGTGCATCTATAGTATCCGCCGTATATTCCAAACCGTTCTGGTTCAGCACCCGTGCACACCTTGCAAGGCACATACTTGCCAGACCGTAATCCTGCGTCACGACCAAGTCCCCGGGCTTCACCCGGTTGACGAGTGCAAAATCCACACTGTCAGCGCCTTTGTCAAATACCAGCGTCTGTGCCCCTTCCCGCTCGATACGATGGGATGTATCGCACAGAATCACAACCGGCACACCTTTTTTCCCTGCGCTCCGCAGGGTCAGATCGACCACCGGGCAGCCGTCTGCATCGATCAAAATCGTCATGTGTTGTCCCTCCATTGCACCGTGTTTTGGTTTGGATAATTGTACCATGTTCCCGCTGCGCTTTTCAACACACAGGGGGCACTCATTCTCGGCGCACCGCAAAAAGCACGGGATAACGCATCTTCAGTGCGACCTCGAAGGGCTGGGTAGCGCCCAGCTGCTCATTGTAGCCCAGAGCCACCATCAGCACCAGACCAAAGGAGGGGCCGATGCCCTGTGCCAGCTTGCGGCGAACCTGCTCCGGTATCATCATTACACGATCACGCAGGCCGCACAGGAGGTAGGTATCCCGGATGTCCCCTACTTTACCCGCCTGTTCAAGCGCACCATGGGAGAGACACCGTCCTACTATGCCCGGAAGAAAGCCATTGAGTCCTAAGAGATGAACCGGCTAAAAAGAAGAAGTTTGCAGCATCGCTCATCCAGCCTCCTTGCAATGTACTGCAGCATAGTATTATAATTTGTATAGAATCGGTAAGCTGCGATGCTGCGCCGCAGGAGGGCGTTTTATGATTTTGCAAACAGGCTTCCGCACCGATATACCCGGCTTTTACAGCGCGTGGTTTGCGAATCGTCTGCGGGCAGGGTTTGTGCTGGTGCGCAACCCTTATGATCCGCAGTCCGTTACACGGTATGCCATCAACCCGGATGTGGTGGACCTGATCGGCTTTTGCACCAAAAATCCTGCCCCGATGCTTCCCCGCATGGAGCTGCTTCGTCCTTATGGGCAGTACTGGTTTGTCACGATCACCCCCTACGGGCCGGAGATAGAGCCGTATGTACCGCCGAAGACGCAGGTTCTGCAGGACTTTATCGCGCTGTCAAAAATTGTCGGCCCTGACTGTATCGCATGGCGGTATGACCCCATTTTCCTTACCGATACCTACACCGCTGCACGGCATATCGCCGAATTTGAGCAGATGGCAGCTGTGCTTTCCGGCTATACAAAGACCTGTGTAATCAGCTTTATCGACCTTTACGAGAAGGTACGGCGGAATTTTCCGCAAGTAAAAAGCGTCCCGCACACGGAGCGCGAAACGCTGGGAAAGGCTTTTATTGAGATCGGCAGAAAATACGGTATGACGATACGCCCCTGCGCCGAGGGCACCGCGCTTGCCCGCTATGGTGCTGATTGCAGCGGCTGCATGACGCAAAAAACCTTTGAGGCCGCGCTGCACCGTCCCCTGCGGCTGCCCACGCAAAAGCCTGCCCGCAGGGAGTGTGCCTGCTGTCTTACGGCGGACATCGGTGCCTACAACACCTGCGGCCACGGCTGCCTTTACTGCTACGCCAACGCCAGCCGTATGGCTGTAGCACGGAATATGCGTATGCACGATCCCTTCTCACCCTTTTTGGTCGGCCACAGCCAACCGGGCGATGTGATCCACGAGGCAAAGCAGGAAAGCTGGTTGGTCGATCAGATCAGTATGGCAGAGCTTCTCTAGCAGCAGACAGCGGCTGTCGGCCGCTTTCACCGTTACAACAACAAAAAGCTTGCAAGAAAGGCAAAGATGCCTGTACTTGCAAGCTTTTTTGTTTTCGTTTGCACAAATATGGGCCGGCGATTCCTGTTGCTGTATGACTAAAATAAACTGCAATACAACTGCACAAGGCAAAAAGGCTGCGCTTCCTGCGCAGCCTCTCAGCAAACTTCCTTATTCGGCGTATTCTTTGACGGCCCCTGCCTTCTGCAGAGCCGCCATCACAGCGGGGATCAGAACCAACTGCACGATAATGCCCGGCACGGCATTGAGCAGTGCGCCCGCCAAAAACGCCTGAGCGGTAAACGCCTTGCCGCCCAAACCCAGCAGCACGACCTCAGCCACGCCCCAGACAAGCCGCCCTGCTGCCATGGCGGTAACCAGCGCCGCATACACGCCTGCCAATCCCTTTTGGGCCAAGCGGCGGTATACCAGCCCGATAACTAGGCCGTAGGTCAGCAGCTCAAACGCCATCGCAATCGCCACCGGGTACATCGGAGGCATCCCGAACAGAACCGAACGCAGCAGCGGCGCAACAAAGCCCACCACTGCACCGTATTGCCAGCCGCAGACAAGGCCGCACAAAAGCACCGGAATGTGCATTGGGAGCAGCATGCTGCCGATTTGCGGAATCTGGCCCGTCAGCATGGGCAGCACAAGGCATAGCGCCAAGAAAAGCGCTGCATAAGCCAATCTTTTGGTATTCTGGTTTTTCACAACATATCACCCTTATCAAAAAGTTTGAACCGCGCACCCTTCTGGGCACTGCCTTCCTGGCTTTTTCATAAGGGCACTACTGCATCATTTAGGCCCGCCATAGCGGGAATCACGCAGTCATGCCATAGGTCCGCTTACTATATTACACAAAAATCTCCGCCGTGTCCAGTACAAAATCGCAGCGCGCGGCTGGATCATGGGCAGCAGCAAAATAGCCTTCCTCCAACGGGATCCAACGCTGCACAAAATTCGCGTAGCGTATGCCCTCTCTCGCCTGCAGGCGCGCTGCCTGCACATCAGGCGGGCAGGTAACAAACACGCGCACCGCAAATTCGGTCTGCAGCGCCGGATGCAGGCTGTAGCTGCCCTCAAGAATCGTCAGCGGTGCGGCAGCAAACGGCTTAGACGGCAGGAAGGCCCCCGCCGCGCAGCTGTATGCCGTATAGTGCGCCGTTTCTCCGCGCAAAAGCGGCTGCAGAACCTCATTTCGCAGCCGGGTGAAATCCATATTCGCGCCGGGCTGCTGCTGCCAGTTCGCGCAGCGCGCGGCAAGCGGCAGATAGAAATCATCGGTATGCACCACCCGGCAACCAAGCTGCCCCGCCAGAAACTGTGCCAGTGTAGACTTGCCGCTGCCGCAGCGCCCGTCAATAGCCAGCAGCGCAGGGCCGTTTTCTGCAGCCAACTGTGCGGCCTGCAGGACCGGTGCGGCGGCTGTTGCCAGCGGCGTCATGCGTCCAGTGCACGCAGCGCAAGTGCTACGGCATTTTGCAGATACTCGTCAAGGCGGCAGTCCTGCGTGCCCGCTACAAAGATCCCGCAGCCGGACGCCGGGATCAGCACCTTGACTGCCTCACTGCCGGAGATCGCCACTGACATTTTGGGCGAAACCTCGCCCATGATGCCGTTGGCCATCAAGATACCGATGGGCCCCAGAATAACATCGGCTCTGGCGGCGTTATATACCACCGCATTTTCCCCGGTGGCGCCGCGTACCGCGCCCGCCTTCAGCATGGCGCTGGTTGCCAGCACATTCGTGCCCACCGCCAGCAGCTCACAATCTGCGGGCAGCTTAGGCAGCAGCAGCTTTGCAAGCTGTGCGCCCATGCCGCCGCCCTGCCCATCAATGATCAAAATTCGTTTCATACCCTACATCCTCTGTCGCTATATGCCCTGCCGCTGCAGCGGCTTACTTATGCCTATTATTTTACACCCCCGGAGTATTGCATCGCAAGTAGTAAAACGAAAAGGGCTGCTGTACTTCATCGCACAACAGCCCCCTTTTGCACACTGCGCAAATCAGCAGCAGCAAAAAGCCTTGGGCAATACCGCACAATTCCCGCCTAACGGCTTAAGCACCGCTCCGGTGGCTGCGGCACGGCATCTGCGTTGCCAAAATGCTCGATAAGACATCCAGTATTATCTGCGCTTTTGGCTTAGCAGCTGCCGCACCTCGCTCGCCGTATCGGTACTTAGAATTATGCGGTATTGCCCTTGTTTTTACGTTTTTTCCACGGCATACTCCGACCAGCTATCAGCAGCCGCTGCACCGGAGGTATCTACATCGGTGCTGTAGCTTTCCACGGTAACTGTTACATCCCCGCTGCCCTGCACATAGACTGTGCCTTGATCTTCATCATCCGGCGAGGTCTGACCGTTTTCCTCCGAGCCGCCCATTCGGTCACGGATAAATGTGGTAGAATCTGATAACAGTATGCTCACTTCACCATCTGCTTCTGTCTCCACCGTGATGGATGCAGCTGACACTTCGGTGACCGTACCTGTATAGGTTGTCCCCGCCTGAGCTGTCGTATTTTCACATTTGTTTCTTCGGCTGTCGTTACTGTACCGCTCTGACCCATGTTGCAGCCGGTCATCCAAAGTGCCATGACCGCAGCCAAGGTCCCGCATATAAATTTTTTCATCAAAATCATTTCCCGGTTATTTCTTGTCATCTCTGAGAACACCGGTATCATACTACACGAAGCTTAAATCACTCTTAAGGCAACACCGCACAATTCCCGCCTGACGGCTTAAGCACCGCTCCGGCGGCTGCGGCACGGCATCTGCGTTGCCAAAATGCTCGATAAGACATCCAGTATTATCTGCGCTTTTGGCTTAGCAGCTGCCGCACCTCGCTCGCCGTATCGGCACTTAGAATTATGCGGTATTACCTTAAACTTTGACTACGGATTATTGGCAGTATACTTCTGCGGTTTGCACCGGATACTTTTTAAAATCAACTCACCTTGTGGCAAGGAAAAATTCGGCAGCTTTCTTTTCAGGCGTGCTTTGCGCCTCTCCATTTTACTTATTTTCCGTCAATTCCTGTTGCTATAACCGTAATTTTGCATTCCCTTTTTTGTGTTCGTTAAGCAGCGCCTTGCTTGCCAAGGCGATTGCTCTAGCTGCTATAGTATGTCGAAACTTCCTCAATTGCTGTACCCTTTTTATGGCAGGTGCAAGCCCAATCCTTCTGCCACTCCCCTCCCCCGCCTTCTTGAGATAGCCTTTAGCCTTTGAATGATGTTTACTTTGCGTTATTTTCTTTCCTTCTGCACTTACCACATACCCTACGGGACGGTAATCTAGCTTTCTCCCCATTGTAAAGTCCGTTCTCAAATTCTGCTTAGTCCGTGCAGTAAAGGTTTCCTCTCTTACTTAAAAGAGAGGTTTCTACACTTTAACAAGCGGAAAATTTGAGTTCTCTGCGCAACTTTTAAAGTCCTATATGTATATTACAATGTATTTTATCCTAATTGTATATAAATTATATCCATTATCCCCCTTCTTTCCCTTCCTTTTATGAACCTTATGTAAGTAAGGTAAGACCACAAACCCAGTATTCATTATTTCATCAGTTGTCAGAGGAACCCTATTATACGGTATTTACACTGCTTCGATTTGCATCCTTATTTTCTACTTCATGATTACGCGGATTGCTGCCGAATAAGCAGCGGAAAGCACATAAAAGAGATTTCTTCACCTTGAAATCCGGAAATCCAGAGCAAAGAGAGATTTCTACATCGCATTACCGTAAAAAATATTTACCCTGTACTATGCCATACTTTGCACCACTATGGATCTTCTCTGGATTGCTTTTACTTTACGATTTGTATATAGCAATGTAACATATCCCTTCTGTATTTTGTCTGCAACGCCTTTTCCTCTTTCTAGTATCCTTCTCCCCCAGCTATTTTAGGGTTTCTAGTGCTTTTTGTCCCCCATATCTATATGTTGTGGTTTTACACCCCTTTTATTACTACCCTGCTTTGTCAGTGCCTTTCTATACATGGCTGCCCTTTCTCCTCCTTTCTTCCGCTCCTTTGATGTAGAAACCTCTCTTTAGTGCAGGCAGCTCCTTCTTCGGAGCCCGATTATATATCGATTTATCGATAATTATTAACATTTAGAAATCTTACGCTGTTTATGTGTAGTAACCTCTTGGTTGCCTTCTATTAGGCTCCCTGCTTCTGCATGTATAGGCTTGCTTTGCGCAAGAAAAAGTATGTCAGTTGATTCGCAACACCAATATATAGTGTTTTTGCAGCAATTTCTAAAAGGAGGTTTCTACACCGTAAAAAATTGAGCACCTCCAACCTCAGATACCACCCGCAGCAGCAAAAGGAGGTTTCTACACTCGCAGAAGGGAAAATTTTTGTTTCACTCCCCCCCTGTATCTATGCATACTATTCTAATTCAAGCGTCTGCATTTTCCACTGTTTGAGTAAAGAGAGGTTTCTACATCGGAAAAACCGGAGAATTTCAACGCAATGTGCCCTTTCCCCTCCCCTTTACCCAATCAGGGTGCTGGGTTGTACCATGATAAACAAAAGAGAGGTTTCTACACCGGAAAAACCAGCTATCATAATCTCTACCTATGTTTGCACGGCAAAGCATTCCCACTATTGCAAAAGAGTGATTTCCACACTGCCCAATTTGTAACTGCAACAGACAGTTTGCAGAAATAGCTTTGAAAACAGAGATTCTTCCACAGCAAAAAAGAGGTTTCCACATGCTTACTTTGGCTGATTTGGCTGTAGCAATCTCTTTCTACAGCCTTTTAAACCTCTTGCATCCGGTGTGGAAACCTCTTTCGCCAAGTGTTTTTTTCTCTTAGCTGGCATGTAGAAACCTCTGTTTCTACATATTATAATAAATAAGTAAAAAGTAAGATGTAAGATAAATAATTGTAAAAGAGAAAAAATCAAAATCTTGTAAAATAAAAAAGCTTCAACCATTTTTCGTTGACAGTTGGCGAATAGTATAGTAATATTATCAGTATAATGATACTTGTGTACCTATTTGAATTGTAACATCTAACGAAAGGAATATATAGCTGTATATCGAGATTATTTTAGGTCTTGTACAGCTATAAATAATGGATATGAACAAAACAAATTCGTCCATTGATGAAAACGAGGAAGCTTTAGTCGGAGAGGTCCTTTCTGATGATGAGGTCCGCGAGAAAAAGCAAGCAATCGCGAAATGGCAGCACTCCCCTGTCGGCTTTGGCTCTTACATTACCAAAAGTAATGATTTGATCCAGCGGACAAAGTACTCTCTGCCCCGCAATGAGCAAAAGGTTCTCTTTATGCTCATGTCTAAAATCGACCAGAAAAATGATAAGGATGCATCCAAGTATTATTCGATTACCTTCAACGATTTTGCCAAGCTAACAGGTGTGCGCACGGTTGACACTACCTATGCTCTGAATCTGAAGGAAACTATCGAGAATTTGGAAAACCGTACCTTCTGGGTCAAGAAAGAACCCGGCAGTAAGGTGTATCGCTCCATTTCATGGCTGCAAAAAGGTTCTGAGGTCGATTTCGATAAGAAAGAGATTCGCCTACGATTTAATCAGGATATCTGGAAGGATATTGCGCAGCTTACCAGCAACTATACCTCTTACAGCATCGAATATCTGCTGATGATGAAAAGCACCTACTCGATGCGCGTTTATGAAATCATACTCTCCTATGACAACGGCAACAGAGATTATGGCTATACGAACGGCCTTGTATTCCAGCCTGTAAATGATGAGATCCTGAATAAGTTCTCCTCCAAGCGCGATGAGCTGACAGGTTATAAGTATAAAAAATTCAATATTGATGAGTTTAAGGGTCTGCTTTCTGCACCCACAGAGGCAGAGAGAGAGTCCACAAAGAGCAAAAAGAAAAAGGATACGGCATCTGCAGACAAGAAAAAGTTCGACCGGGAAAAACCGCTGTCTGAAAAGTACAAGACTTTTACAGAGTTTGAGAAAAATGTTTTAAAGACAGTTAAGACAGAGATCAATGAGATGACGGATCTTTGGTTTGACTATGCCCCGGCACGCAAGCGCGGTGTTCGCAAGTATGAATACCTGTATATTTTCATCAAATATAAGACCAAAGCGGAAATGAAGAATGTCCGTGCCTATCACGATAGAAATACGCACGATGACGAAATTGTAAGGGATACCAGAAAGAAGAAAACCCAGAGTGCGGAAAACGCTGCGCAGCATATTACAGAGCCGTTTGGCACAGATATTCTGGAAATGAAGTACAGAAAAGCAACTACAGAGATCAGAAACAAAGCTGACTATCTTTCGTATGAGGATAAGCTGACGGACAACGAGAAAAATATCTGCAATGATATTTTCACATATACGGCTAAAATCCTGACAAATGCCAACAAGCGGGATCAGGCGGAGGAAACACTGGATTGCTTAAACCGTATCATTCATGACAATACCGGGCTGAAAACATGGGCCTTGGGACTGTGTGTAAAGTTTACGGAGCTGTTTGAAAAAACAACCGAAAGGAAGTCTGCACAGTATTATCGCACGGTTGTCTATAACGATACGATTGAAAACAGTGCTTTGATTATCGCAGCTGGCAAGCAGAAGCTCGCCGCTTTGGATCCATCCGGCGTGTTTAAGTTTGATATGTCTGTCTTTGAGGATGTCTAAGTAGTGTTTGGCAGAGGCCTGCAACTTGCAGGCTTCTGCTTTTTTGTGGTAAAGAGTAAAGTGATTTCAACTGATAAACACATGCAAGATGAAAACAGCAACAAGAATTGAACGCCCAGCCATGAAGGGAGAATGGGATAATAAAATACTTATTACTTTTGCGCCCCGAGGCTACTTTGCTAAACACTGCAAACAAATGCTTTAAATTATAGCAACAAGAATTAGAGGGTATATTGATTCCAGACTGCACTGTGAAGCGCGGCGAAAATGCAAAGAAATAGGCGGTGCGAATGTGGATACATCAAAGTACAGCAACAAGAATTGGTGGACCTGAATAAAAGCTGCTGCAGAGTAATAATAAAGAAAAGAGAATTGACTTTACTTATATCTATGCTATAATTGAAAGCACAATAAACAGCATAAGGTGGCTGCAACTTTTTCTATTGTGAGGGATAGGTTTCAACATATTTGGCCGTTGAAGTATGATAGAATCGAACAACAAGAAACAGCTACACCCTGTAGCAGCAAAAAGGCAGGAAGAACCAATCACAAGATAACAACGGATTAATAAACCATAGCAACAAGAATTGACAGACACATCCACACATAACAGTCTTTACAGAAATGAGGAATTGCTCAATGTCTGCAAAAATTATTACAATTGCCATTGAAAAGGGCGGCACGGGTAAAACTGTAACGGCCTCCAATCTTGCCTACCTGATGGGCGATGAAGGAAAAAAAGTTCTTTGCGTGGATACCGATCCGCAGGGAAACCTCACCAAGGCACTCAGCGGCGGCTTGAGCATCACAAGTGATGAATTCTACGGCAAGGCGCTCTATAATCTTTTCGACGGCTTCCTGTATCATAGCAAGACGCGAGACTTCATTGTAGAAACGCAGTATGAAAATGTAGATATGATCCCGTGCGACGCGCAGACGCCGCGGATCAATAAGCGCATTGAGCTGCTGATTGGTGATGCAGAGCGCCTGAAGGACGATGATCCGAGGAAGGTTTCCGGTATGGGAGATTTTCTGTACTATTTCCTCAACCAGGTGCGCGATGAGTACGATTACATTCTGATTGACACACAGCCTACGCGTGACAGCCTGCTGCTTTCCAATGCAATCTATGCGGCGGATTATATCCTGATTCCGGCCGGCTGCGAGGATAACTCCGAAGAATCGGCATTCCGCCTTTACTATGAATGTAATAAGATGAAGCAAAGCTCCACTTCGCACCTGATGGGTGCCGGTGTATTACTGGTGAATGTGGACAGAAGCGCGGCAACAGATAAGAAAATTCAGGAGCACTTTAAGGAAGAACTCGGCACATCGCTGTTCAGTGTTGCAATCCCCGCCAGCAAGACGGTGAAAACATCCATTTCCCGCTTTTTGCCTGTGTGCTATATGGCAAAAACACAGCCTGTGGCAAAAGCCTATGTGAAAGCCTACGAAGAGTTGAAAAAGCGTCTGGAGGTGAAATGATATGGGAATGAAGAGTCCCGCCAAAAAGAAGGAAATCGTAAAGCGTTCCCGCCCGACGGATGCGGAGCTTGGTAAAATCGATTCCAATAACGGCGATGCAGGGAAGATTATCAGTGATCTGACCGCAGGTCATAAAAGCATTGAATACGAATCACGGGATATTGCACTGTACGATATTCGTGTAAACGCGGACAACGAAATCTTCCGGCAGGCTGACACCCAAGAGGATATTGTGCAGCTGGCGGAGGATATTCAGCGCAACGGCCTGATGCATAATTTGGTGGTATTTCCGCAGGAAGAAAATGGGAAAACGGTGTATGTCCTTCTCTCCGGTGAGCGGCGCTACCGTGCGATGGAGTACCTCGAAAAGAGAGGCGACGCCACCTGGAACACCATCAAAAACTGCAATGTGATCACAACAAGCCTTTCGGAAAATGAAAAAAAGGTGCTTTTATACAGCGCGAACCTGCAGGTTCGCGGCGGCTTTGCGGATGAACAAATTCGCCGCAAGGCTGTTGCTGAATTTGTGGTATGTCTGCAGAGCGAGCCGTTCAATATGACGGAAAAAGACGCTAAGAAGGCAATTAAGGAAGTGAGCGCAACCACAGCCAAGCAGATCGACCGTGATTTCCGCATTGAGGAAAAGCTGGATAAAGAGCTGCTTCGTCTTTTGGACAATAAGTTCCTGACCCGCATGGAGTGTGAAAGCTATATCACGCTGGAGCCGGAGGTGCAGCATAAAATTGCGCAGTGCTATCTGTTGCTGAGCACGGTAGATGTGAGCGGCTGCGACACCGATGCACAGGAGCGTCTGCTGCAGGAACGCAACAGCATACATTATGATTTTATCCGGGCCATTGACAGCGCCAGAAAAACCAACGAGCCGGACGAGCGGGACGAACGCCTGAAGACTGCGTTTGCGGAGTGCGACAGCGCAATCCGTCTGCTGCAGAACACGGTAGGGGAGTACCATGCCGCCGTCAGCCAGCATGATACGAAGAAGGCCGAAGAGATCGCAAAGGATGTGGCCAAGGATCAGGAGGCAAAGCGCGTTGAGAAGAAGGAGCAAAAGAGTGAGTCTGAAAGCGCGACCTTTGTGGAAAAGGCGCTCCAGCCTGTTGCCAATAAAATCTTTAAGAAAATGAGTTCAACCAGCTACAAGCGCGGCGTCAGAAAGATGTCTCAGGAACGCCGTGACAATGATGTTGCGATTCTGAATGAGCTGATCGAGCAGGCGCAAAGTCTCAGGGATTTGATCGAAGCCGCAAAGTAAGGCAGGGTAGGGGAGACGCTGTCCCGTAACCAAAGGGTGATGCGAATGAAAGAAGAAAAAGTCAAGGTCAACCTTCGGGTAGGGCTCCTGATTCGGGAGACGCTTGTGGACGAGGCTGCTGTGGAGGATATCCGCGTAGGCACCTTGGCCAATCGGCTGCTCCAGTCCGAGTTGGATAAGGTTATGGCGGTCGGTGTTGACAACTGTCTGATCATGAACAGCAGGGAATATCTGGCCAGCAAAGCAGAAATCGAGCAGAACAAGGCGGCCTATTATCTGTTTCCGGAAACAAAGGTTGTCAGCCGGTTTATTGCTACACAGTTGGATGACAAGATTTATCCACAGATATCCTTTTACTTTTTGAAAGAGCAGATGGATGTTCTGGAAAAGCTGGTACGAAAGCAGCGTATACCGCAAACGATTCGAAACGGTGCGGTTCACTCCTATCGGTATGTTATCGCTGGTATGCTGCTGAATCATCCGCTTTGCCGTGCGCTGGGAGCATCTGCAAATCATGATTGAACCAAAGCCCACAGCCGTCGCTGTGGGTGTTTTTTGTCTACTGATTGCCATGAGAAGAATAAGCAGCACCAGACCGGCGCAAAAGCACTTGTAAGGCTTGGAAATGAACCGCCAAGGAAAAGTGCTGCCCGCAGTAAAACGCGCCGCAGAGGCGCTCTGTCATGCGCTCTGAAAGGGGCGCGCAAAAGGCGGCAAACAAAAAAGCCCCCACCCGCAAACGCGGGCAGGGGAGAGGGGAGACGCCGCCTTGGAAAGATAACGGGACGGCACACAAAAAGATGCGGAAGTGCCTCAGAGCCAGGTGCCCTTCAGCAGGTACTGCTCACGCTCGGCACCGGTCGAAACAAATTGGATAACATGAACAAGCTGCTTTTCGAGAAATTCAATGTAGGCTTTTGCCTCATCGGGCAGCTCGTTGTACAGGGTGCAGTGGGAAATATCGCAATTCCAGCCGGGCAGCATCGTTACAACCGGCTCCATACGGTCTAAGTCATCTGTGGGGTCGAAGGCTGTCACCGGCTTACCGTCCAGCGTATAGCCGGTGATAACAGGGATCTCCTTCATGCCGCTGAGGACATCCAGCTTGGTGAGGGCGATTTTGTCCGCCCCCTGACAGGCAAGACCGTACCGGCTGGCAACACAGTCGAAGGGGCCAACGCGGCGGGGGCGGCCGGTAGCAGCACCAAATTCACCGCCGGCCTTGCGCAGAGATTCCATCCATGCCTCCGGCATTGCCTTTTCAGCCGTAAAGGGGCCGGCCCCCACGCAGGTGGAATAGGCCTTCAGAACACCGACTACATGGTTGAGCCTGACATTGGGGATACCAGCCCCCAACGGTGCGTAGGCGGCCAGCGTGCTGGAACTGGAGGTATAGGGGAAGATGCCGTAATCAATGTCGCGCATGGCCCCCAGCTGTGCCTCCAGTACAATGCGCTTGCCTGCGTTGCTGGCTGCCTGCAGATAGGCACCGGCATCACAGATGTAAGGGCCGAATTGCGCTGCCTGCGCATAGCACCAGTTCAGCAGTGCCTCGTAGGACATCGGCTCCTGATGATAACAGCCGGCCAGCTCCATGTTTTTGGAATCAAGGATCACATGCAGCCTGCTGCGGATACGCTCCTCGTCTAGGTGCAAAAGATCCCCCAGACGCAGGGTCTTTTTGCGGTATTTGTCGCTGTAGGCATAGGCAATGCCGCGGCGGGTAGAGCCGAACGCTTTTCCCTTTTTGGCAAGGCGGTCCTCCTCAAGGCCGTCCTGTACACGGTGCCACGGCAGGGAAATCGTAGCCTTGTCGGACAATTTCAGATGGGCAGGGCTGATTTTGATGCCGCGTTCCTCGATGGAGCGGATTTCCCCGGCCAGATGGTCAAGGTCAATGACCATGCCGGTGCCCAGCACGCATACAACATCCGGGTGCAGGATGCCGGAGGGGAGCAGGTTCAGAACAAATTTGCCCTGCTCGGTCACAACGGTGTGCCCGGCGTTGTTTCCGCCCTGATAACGGGCTACGATATCGGCGTTTTCGGCCAGCAGGTCGATGACACGGCCCTTGCCCTCATCGCCCCAGTTGATACCGGTTACTGCGGTCAGCATTTTAGTTTCGCCATCCTTCAAATTTGTTTCTCAAGGGGTAAATTTTTGCTTGCTTTTGGGTTGCGTTGCTATTATACTTTGTGACATAGAATGTGTAAAAAGTATTTACCACATAATGACTATGTGATATTGATATGAATGAGGCAGCGCCTATGTATGTCGATTGGGAATACTACAAGATTTTTTACTATGTCGCAAAATATCGCAATTTTACCAAGGCGGCCCGCGTGCTGGGCAGCAACCAGCCCAACATCACCCATACGATGAACAAGCTGGAAGATCAGCTGCACTGTGTACTGTTTATCCGCTCCAACCGGGGCGTGACGCTGACGCCGGAAGGGGAGATGCTCTATACACGCATTTCCTCGGCTGCAGTGCAGATACAGGACGCCGAGGAGGAGCTGAGTGCCAGCGCAACCTTTGAGCATGGAGCAATCAGCATCAGTGCGACCGAGACGGCGTTGAACATCTACCTGTCGGAGCGGCTGCGGGATTTCCATGCGCAGTATCCCGGTATCCGGCTGCGGATCTCCAACCACTCGACGCCGCAGGCGATTCAGGCGGTGAAAAACGGTGAGGTTGATTTCGCTGTTGTGACAACTCCCACCGGGGCGGAGGGGGAACTGAAAAAGGTTGATTTGATGCCGTTCAATGAAATCTTAGTCGGCGGGAAAACCTTCACGGCACTGGCAAGCCAGACGCTCTCGCTGCAGGAGCTTGGCGCCTATCCGCTGATCATGCTGGGGAACGAGAGCATGAGCCGCCTGTTTTACCGGCAGTTTTTCCTTGAGCACAGCGCCGACCTGAAGCCGGATATTGAGGCGGCCACTACAGACCAGATGATGACGCTGGTAAAAAGTGAGCTTGGCCTCGCTTTTGTACCGGAGCCGATGGCCCGCGGCAGCCTGCAGCGCCGCAGCATTGTGCAGCTGACCCTGCGGGAGGAGATCCCGCAGCGCTCCGTAAGCCTGATCTACGACCGGCACCGTCCGCTGAATACGGCGGCCCGGGAATTTCAAAGGCAGCTGCTGAACGCTGCCAGACAGGAAAAAGCAGAATAACGCAAAGGGAATCCTGCTCAGTTGCGTCCAAAACAAGAAAAGCCCATTGTTGGTTATCACAACAGGCTTTATGAACGGCTGAATGATACTATCGGCAATTCGCGCCTTGCGTTTTTCAATAAGCTCCCATACGATTCGCTAAGAAACTCGGGTGCCGGAATGGGAATTGTACAACAATGCTGTATTAGGGCAACACCGCACAATTCCCGCCTAACGGCTTAAGTACCGCTCCGGCGGATCTCCGCGCCAAGAGCCGCCGCAAGCGGCGGTTGCGCTCCGAAGCGCCTCGCTGCGGCTCGGTGTGCGGCACGGCATCTGCGTTGCCAAAATGCTCGATAATACACAAAGTATTATCTGCGCTTTTGGCTTAGCATCTGCCGCACCTCGCTCGCCGTATCGGCACTTAGAATTATGCGGTATTGCCTTAGACAGCCTTAATTCCGAATGGGGTCCCATGTGCTTTGCTTCTGAAATTATGCTTTACCAGAAAGAAAACAACCAAGGCTATTTTTCAGTTGGCGTACCGCAGGGGTGTCCGGGGTCAGGTCAAAGCCGCAATACAGCAGCGTTGCCTTGCCTTTATGCACTACGGCCAGCGGGGTGGTGGGGGTGTTGTCGTAAAAATTCGGGACATTTTCAAGAATGGGCTGCACAGCCTTGTCGTTTTTGGGGATACAAAACGCAACCGCATTCTCCAGAAGTTCCTTCCATTGGTAGTCGGCATAGGCTTTGGTGGGAAATCCCTGCAGTGCAGGGTGTGCGGCGTTGATCATCACGCCGCAGGATGCCTTGCTGGGGAAAAATACCGGCGACCAGAACACCGGAATAAAGTTGCAGGGGATCTGTTCGGGAAACAACTCACGCGGCACAAGGGCGCGGCCTCCATTTTCGCAAATTTTTTCCAATTCGGCTGGTGTGTGAACAGTCGGCAAGGCAGTATCCGGGGTATCCGCAAACACAAAGATGCGCCAGCTGTTGCTGTAGGTGCCTACCGCCACTGTTACATCGAGCTGCGCCGAATGGTCGAGGCCGGAGAGTGGGATGTGCAGCATCGGCTTTCGTGTCTTTATATGGCAAAACACCTCGTCACCCTCGCGGATGGTGACATCATAGCAGAGATCCTGCGTGGGTTCGGGACCGAAATCATAGAGCGACAGCGCGGCATCAAGAAACTCCGTTGTGGTAAAGATTCGTTTCGCCTTGAACAGCGGCACCACAGGCCCCGCAAAACGCCGAAATTCGTCGGCTGTCAAAATTCCTTTGCTGCGACCAAACACATCCAAAAGACCTACGGTCGCTGTTTTCTGCCCAGTGTAGTCGGTCAGGGAAAGCAGCTCGAATCCGCCGAAATCCCGAGTGCGCAGGGCTGCCTCAATATCCTCTTTATACAGCTTGGCGGCCAGATTCCCGGAGGCATCGATGTAATCCTGCCGCCTTTCATAGACACCGCTTTGCTGTGCCAGCTTGCGCACTGCCTCAAAATTGATGGGCCGCATGGCGCCGGAATAGTCTGCAATGCAATCCGTGTCGGGGTAGACGCAGTACTGACCGACCTCAAAAGAAATAACAGGGACGGGTGTGTCGGCTACGGCATCGGCGTAGTCCAGTGCAGTATCCTCTGCAGCGCGATCCTGACAGTGCTGGATACGCACCGGGTGACCGGCAGCCCGGAACGCGCAGAGATAATCCTCACAGGGGAGAAGCGGGTGGTCAAAATTGGAGGTGAGGGTGTACAGCCGGCGCGGGTCAATGGCCTTGACGGCGGTCGTGATCTCCTCCAGCAGGGAAAAATCACCCAGATTTTCGTTCCCGTTGGAGAAAAACAAAAAGGACGGATGGTTGCCGTAGGTGCGGGAAATGTTCAGAGCTTCCTGCAGGAAATAGCTGCGGTGAGCAGGGTCGTCACCGACCTCCGGCACATGTACATCGCGGTTGAGCCAAAGCGGCATCTCGATGCTGAGGTAGAGCCCTAACTCATCGGCGGCAGCAAAGGCGGCCTCCGGCGGGCACCACGCATGGAACCGGACATGGTTTAACCCGTATTCCCTGGCTGTGCCCAGCCGCTGCAGCCATGCGTCCTTGTCCATGGCAGGGTAGCCGGTCAACGGAAACTGCGCACAGTCGATGGTGCCGCGCAAAGAAATCTGCCGTCCGTCCAGATAAAATTTCTTATCCTGTACAGCAATGCAACGCATACCGAATTTTGTTTCGGTACAGTCAACATCATCACCGCAGCGGAACTCTGTAGCAAGTGTATACAGTGTGGGAGTAAACTCGTTCCAATGGTGTGCGCTGGGCAGAGGCAGGGTGAAATAGTTTACCTGCTTGGAGGTAAACAGCATTACAGAATTTTGCTGTTCGGCCACGATACCTCCATCGGCGTCCGCAATTTGAAAACGCAGTGTGCCGCTGTCCTGCCGCTCCGGTGAATGGACATTGCAGGCCGTTACAACGCGAACGCGCACACTGTCGGCGGCAGGATACACCTGCACATCCGCCACATGGCATAGGGGGCAGATTTGCAGCTCGATACGCCCCACCACACCGATCCAGTAGTCCTGCGTGTCGGGGCTGTAACCGCTGGCCATATCGCCTAAGCTGAGCAGGTCACGGTTGTCGAGGCGCAGGGTCAGAGTATGTCGGCCGGGGGTGAGTTTCCTGTCAGGTCGTAGATGTGCGGGGCAGATAACTCCACAATCTGCCGCCCGATTTCCAAGTCATCGACCCACAGGCGGCTGGCCATATTGACACGCTCCAGAAACAGTGTGACGGCCTGCCCGGCAAAGTCAGCAGGGATATTCACTTCGCGCTGCAGCCAAAGCGGGGCAAGGTATGCGTACCGCTGGCGGGGTGCGCGCAGGGTGTCGGGGTCGGTTTCGCCGGTATAGTGCAGCGGCGTGCCGATGCCGTTTTCGCAGGCAGAGCCGGGCAGCACAAAGGGGCTGCCCTCCCAGCGCCCGTCAGGGGCAGTAAAGCATGCAGCTTCATCGGTGCGGCAGCGCCATGTTCCGCACAGATCCAGTATTTTCATACAGCACCTCAAAATTCACAGTAGATGTCATCCTTCCATTCCGAAAGGAAAAGATAGCAATCCCGGCCGTACAGCAGCCTTGCCGGTATGCGCCACGGCACACCGCAGTAGTATTCATCGGCAACTAACACACCATCGGCATAGATTTGCGCGGTATCGCAGACATCGGGGATCTCGACAAAGCCTTCGGGTGTGGTGACCGTAAGGCGTTTACAGGTGATATTGCGGGATGTGCCAAGCTGCAGCTCCTGCCGATACGGCGGCAAAAACGGCAGCGTGTCCAGCGGTTCCGCCTGCAGAACGGCGGGGGAGAAGGGGTTTTGTACGCTATGCTGCACAAATCGCGTTCCGTTCCAGACGGAGTATGCAAAATTGCCCGGCTGTACGGCGTGTATCTGGTTATCGGCAGTGTAGACATCACAGCCATCCCCCAGCACGACCTGACCGTTCAGCTTGCGCAGATACAGTGCTTGCGCGAACGGTAGTGTTACTACGCACAAATCACCAAACCGATGGGTGTCCGGCAGAGCAGCGGGACGGTAGGCTGTAGAGCCAAAGCAGTAGCAGGGTTCTATGCCGTCAAGCGCAGCAAAAAAGATGGTGTTTTCGTCCCGGCAGATCGGCTGCGCGGTGGCATAGGTAAGGGTTTCGCCGCACAACTCCAGCCCAAACGGCAGGATAAAGGATGCCCCGCCCGGCACGGTCAACGGCGGAAAGCAGACTGTGCCGGTGTCGAATCGGACATCCTCCACACGCTGCATACAGCGCAGCCGCTGGTACTGGTTTACAAAGACGAAACCGCGTGTGCCGTCACTGCGCATGGCATAGCGCAGCGCGGCAGTGTTGTCTGGGGTTGGCTTTTCGGGGGACGGCACATAGGGCAGTGGTGCCAGCAGACTGCCGAAATCCCTGACAAAGAGGTGCAGCAGGTTCAGCAGGCGGTAGGTATCCCCGGTCTCGCCGTAGGGGGAGATGGCGGTGTGCTCAAAATAAGAGAGGATAGGGCAGTCGTTGGGATAGCCGGAGGCACGGCTCTCGTTCAGGGTCGAATGCCGCCCGATCTTATTGATGCCGCCGTGGTACATATAGTAGCCTACAAGGTTGTTGCCGCTGCCCAGCTTTACCAGTGAAAGCGCATAGGCATCCTGCGGGGAAACGATGACGCGGCGGTGGTGGGTCGGCTGCAGGCCGCAGCCGAGCTCACAGGTGGCAAAGGGGTAGCGGTCATAGGGCAAAAGCCAGCCATCCTGTGGGGCTGCAGCGATCTGATCCATGCCGATAGCGGCATCATTGCGGGCAGCGTCAAACACAAAATGCGGGGAGGGCGGCAGCTCCTGTGTGGTTTCTGCCCAAGGCGCGTCCACATAGGCACCGAACACCGGCAGCACATCGTCTACCGGGATCTTGGCGCCGTAGCGGCTGTTCCACCCGGTCACGGTATAAAGCGGGACGGTAAAACCGATCCTCTGCGCAAGCTGCTTCAGATCCAGCAGATGCTGCGCGTCATCCGTCAATTCATTTTCCAGCTGCACGGCCACGATCGGTCCGCCGTCCGGGAAGAAAAGCCCCTCGACCTCGCGGTAGATGCAGCTGTACCAATGGCGTACCAGCGCCATATATTCGGGGTTAGACTGCCGTAGCGGAAAAGGCTTTTGCAGCAGCCAATCAGGGAAGCCGCCGTTGCGGCATTCGCCGTGTGCCCACGGGCCCAGCCGCAAAACGACCTCCAGTCCGGCGCGCTTTGCGTCCATCACAAAGGCGCGGATGTCGCGGTCGCCGGAAAAATCCAGCTTTCCTTCCTCCTCCTCATGGTAGATCCAGAACAGGTAAGTGGCGACCAGATCAACGCCGCCGGCCTTCATCTTGCAAAGCTCGCGGTACCAGTTTTCCCGGTTGTCGCGCACAAAATGGTATTCCCCCATGACCGGCAGCCAAGGGCGGGCATTGCGCTCAAGATAGCGGCTCGTCACGGTAATTTGCTCTCCCTTGGGGTTGCTGCCGCCAAGATGCAGGTGCCTGCGCAGCAGGGGTGCGGGGGCGGACGGTGCAAATGTGTAGTTCATAAGATACCCTTCACAATACGGTTCAGTTCACTCTGGCAGCCGTTTTCGGCAAGGCCGCGCAGAGCAGCCTGCCGGGCGCGTTCGTTATCACCAAGACCCAGTGCGCCCAGGGCTTCCATCAGGCAGCAGTGAACGCGGTTGTTCTTGTTGAGGTCACCCTCGAAAATCAGGAAATCAGGCAGCGATACTGCAAAATATTCGATCTCCATCACATCATCACGGTGCGCTTCGGCATAGTCGATAAAGGCGGCAAAGCGTTTTTTGGCCTCATCGGTTTCACCAAGGGCTGCCAGCGCCTTGGCCGCATAGTACATCATCTGCGGCGGCTGGTCGTTATAGTACATGGCACCGGTCAGATCAAAATTGCCGCGCGCTGCCAGGCGGAAGGCTTCCTCCGCGCGGGTAGTGTCTCCGCGTTTGGCATACAGTTCACCAATCATCTCATACAGATCATTATCCAGATTGCCGATCAGCTTGCCCTCGCCGAGATTGTGCGGGTAGGTGAGCGCCTGCTGCAGCAGCGCAAGGGCCGTGTCATCATCTGCAGCGCGGGCAAGGCCCATCAGTGCCAAATGATACTGTGCGGGGATTTTGCCCTCGCCGCCCTCCCACGGGTGGAAGGTATGCCCCATAATGCAATCGTAGGCTTTTTGGTACTGTCCGTCAAGGTTCAGCAGGGTAATGTACTCGGTGTACAGGTCATCGCGCTGCGGCAAAAGGGCGGCGTTTTCCCGCATACGCGCAAGGCGCTCGGCATACGGGGCGTTGGTTGTCTTGTCCAGCTGATCCAGCTCGAAAAAGACGCGGGCGTCGGTTTTGTCCATGGCAAAGGCTGTCTGCATGGCTTTGCGGGCGCGAGGTGCATCGTGCAGCTTATTGTAGTAGATCAGAGCCAGATTGCGCCATACGGTGGGCAGGGCGATATTTTCCGCACAGCGTTCCCACAGAGCTTGTGCCTCCTGCCAGCGGGAGCGATCCAGCAGCAAACAGCCAAGATAATAGGCCGCATACTGTCCGCCGTGGGAAACCGCATACTCCAGTGCGGTGATATCTTCCAGACGGTTGGGGAAACAGTACAGGCTCGGTGCGCTTTCGGCCAGCGTCAGGTCCTGTTCATCGCCGGTAAAGAGATACAGGTAATAGTGCTGCAGCGGCTCACCGGGCTTTGGTGCCGTCTGCAGAATATGCACAGCATCCTCATACAAGCCGGCGGCGCTGTAAGTGAGCGCCAGTTCGATGTAATTGTGGGCATCGCCGCGCAGCAGGCGGGTCAGCTCCGATTCTCTCTCGGCTCCCAGCAGGGTCATCTCATAGCAGCAGCCGTGATCCAGCGGGTCGATTTTTTGTGTTTCGCGGGCAAACTGCAGGGCCTGCTCGGTTTGCCCGCGCAAACGCAGCAGTGCGGTTTTTAGGGTGCGGGCCTTCAGGTTGTGCAGCCCGAACACGAGCGAGCGCTCCGCAAAGGAAAGTGCCTCGCTATACTCGCCGCGCAGAGAACTCAGGCAGGCAAGCTGATAAAACGCGCGCCCCTGCATACTGCCGTCCCATGTAGCCTTATAGAACGCATCAAATGCGGCCTCCCGTTTGCCCTGACGCAGCAGTGCAAGACCGAGGTTATAGTACGGTTCGCAGTCGTAGGGGTTGGGATTTTTCCATGTGGCAGTCTTGATGGCGGCGCGGAAATACCCCTCGCTCTCGGCAAAAAGCCCCTTGTTGTACAGGTACTTGCCGTAGCCGTTATTCAGGCGCAGGTCGGTGGCATCGCGGCGCAGTCCTTCGCGGTAATAGTCGCCCGCATCGCGGGTGGCGTGGCGGTACTGCTCCAGATGGGTGGCGGCGAGGAATAGCCGTTCGGTGGTTTCCAGCTTTTCCGGTGCGGGAATTTCCTCGGCAGGGGCGGGTACCGGCTCCTGCTTATAGCACGGGGTGTAGTCCAGCAGCGTCTTGCCGCTGCGTAAGACCCGCACGGTGTAGTGCTTCGTGTCGGGCACGGCGGCCGTTACGGTACACGCCTGTGCCGTGTCCAGCGTAATATTCTGCGTGAAAACGACCGTATCACCGCACAAAACCTGCAGCTCCGCATCGGCAAGCGGCGCGGGGGCGTACAGCGTGACGCACAGCTCGCCCTCGCCCTCCTGCACGCCGAAGGCAACCTGTGTACCGGCGTTTTTCAGCGCACCGGCCTGCTTGTAGGGCATAAAATACTGCGTGAAGGATTTTTCCTCATACGGTTTGAGGAAGGTGAAATCCGGCTGGTTATCGGTGAACATACCGGTCATCAGCTCGATGTAGGGGCCGTTTTCATCGGTCAGATTGCGATCCCACGCCTTGCCAAAGTCCCCGCAGCCCCAAGTCCACTGCTTTTTGCCGGGGGAAACATGGTGATCCGCGATATGCAAAAGCCCTGCCTTGCGGTCGTAGTCGTAATTGCCGATAAAATTATAGTCCGAGTGATATGCCATATAGGAGGTCGGCACAGGGATGTTTTTGTAGCGGGAAATATCGGTGCCGGGGGCGTAGTCGTACTTGTAGTATACGCCGTCCGCAATTGGGAATTTGGAAACAGCACGCTTGCCGTGGTCCATCACAGCGTGTACATCGGGCGGGAAAATCGACTGCGTGGCATCGTTGACCGGCACAGCAGGGTTCGCCCACCACAAAAAGGTCTGCGGACGGTCCGTGGGGTTGTACACCTGCCCGTGGATTTCCAGATACGCGCGGTCAGGGTAGAGCGTAAATCCGGCCATACCCTTGGTGTGGAACATCTTTTCGGTCTCACCGACCCAGACCGTCACAGAACCGTCCGCACCGTTTTCGATTTTCCAATCAGTGGGGTCATAGGTCGAGGGGCGGTGGTGCTGCGGCCAGTTGAACTCAATGCCGCCGGAGATCCACGGTCCTGCAAGCCCTACCAGTGCGGGCTTGATGACCTCGTTGTAATAAACTGCGTCATAACCGTTGGTTTTGTCGTACATACGCTGGATGCGCCCACCCAGCTCAGGCAGGATCATCACAAGCAGATAGTCGTTTTCCAGATAGATGGCATCATATTCCCGGTCAACTTTGGTATCGGAAACGCCCTCGCATACGGGGTGCGGATAGACCCGCCCGCTGGAGCCCTGATAGACACGCTTTTCCAAAAACATAGGGTTCTTGTCATAGGCGGAAATCGGGTAGGTGGGAATCGTGACTTTTTCCTGACGCACAAGCACCTTTTTCATAGTGAACCTCCGGATGTGGATTTTTTCTGCTTGCCTTCATTATACTTTGCAATTCTGGTGATTGCATCCCGGAAAGTTGTCTGATAATACAAAATTGTTGCTTTTTTCTGCGCAGTGTGCTTTACTAAAGGCAATACCGAACAGGGGTGGTGCATCGAAGGAACGCACTGCAGAGAATGCAGCATCGCTTTAGCGGGCATGAATTGCGCAGCCACTGAAGAAAGGAAGGCAAAATATCATGCCGAAACAGGAAGAAAATTTTGCGCCGGAATCCGTCTGGCATACGCTGACCCCCAATGCAGCAGCGCTGTCGATGCCGTTCTGCATCACAGAGGCGGGGCATTTCTATGCGGCGGAAAGCTACTTAGTGGAACGCCGGCGGTACGAAAGTCATCTGTTGCTGTACACAGTAAGCGGCAGCGGCCGCCTTATCACACAGGACGCGGAGCTTACCCTGACGCCGGGAAGCTGTGCGGTCATTGATTGCCGCAGTTACCATAAATATAATACACAGCTCGCGCTGTGGAATTTCTACTGGGTACATTTTCAGGGTGTGGCGGCCAGTGCCATACTGTCGGTACTGTACCCGGCCAGGATAACGGCCATTGCGGTGCAGGATACACAAGGCTTTACACAGCTGCTTGAGGGAATCCTTGCACAGGAAAGCAGCGGGACTGTGGCAGACAGCATGGAGCTTTCTGCGCAGATCCATGGGCTGTTCAACCTGCTGGCGGCCTCCGCTGTTTATGCCGATACAAACGATGGCGCGCACAATGCCACCGTGGCTGCGGCGGTGGAGTACATCCGTGCGCACTATGCGGAGCCGATTACCGTCGATGATATGCTGCGCGCACTGCCTTTGTCCAAATATTATTTTATCCGCACCTTCCGGCGTGTCATGGGGACGACACCGTACAGCTATCTGACGGTTTACCGCATCAACCATGCAAAAGTATTGCTGCGCTCCACCCGGCAGAGCATAGAGCAAATCGCCGAGGACTGCGGCTTTCGGGATGCCAGCAACTTTATCGCTCATTTCAAAAAGTGCATAGGGCAAACACCGGCCGCTTACCGCCGCGATTTTGGGCAGATGCCGTAAGAGCGGCGGGCTTATGGCAAGAGCAGGGCAAAAAAAAATGTCCAGCCGCGCGAAAACGGTTGGACATCTTCGATTGTCGAAAAAGGCGGTGTTGCCTTATATAGAGCTGCTGCGATCACCGTTGCTGACGGAGATACCTGCGGATTTATCTTTCTACTTTGACCTTAGCACCATCGCACTCTGCGTTTCCTTCTGCATCCAGCGTAATATGCACAAAATGCTCCGGCTTGTTGTAATCTTTTGTCTCGCCGTCATCGGTATAGTACTCATAAGAGGCACCATCGGGGGCGTAGGCAAGCAGACGCAGGCCTGCAAAATCCACATCAGCCACATTCCGGATGCTCTTTCCGCCCTTGGCGATGGGAAGAATGTGCCCCTTGCGCACAAAGAACACCACTTCGTCCAACTCCACCGGAATGTAGTGGTGGCCTGCGGGCAGTACGCCGGTTTCGATGCGGTTGCCTTCGCTGCACTTTACCCGTACCTGCAGCATCTCCTCCGGTAGGTAGACATAGCGGCCGCGGGCGTTTTGCTCATATACCGGCGCAATCAGCAGGCTTTCGCCAATCATCACCTCATCCTCCACCCGGCGGGCAAAGTCATCGTCAGGGAAAGCAAAAGCCAGCGGCATACAGTACATGCCGTCGTGCAGGGCGGCTTTCATGTACTCGCTGTAAATGTAAGGCAGCAGCAGGTAGCGCAGCTGTAAAATGCCGGCAAAGGCAGCCTTATTCTTAAACCGATAGGGTTCCTGCCTGCGGGTGCCGTTGGCAGAGTGGTTGCGCAGCAGGGGAGAGAAGATACCCAGACCGTACCAGCGCAGCACCAGATCTTCGGTGGTGTTGCTGCCGAAGCCGCCAATATCGGGACCCTCGTACAGGAAACCGCACATATTCAGGGAGGGCATCATGTGCAGGGCAAGCAGAATGTGGCTCCACCAGGAATGGTTGTCACCGGTCCAGATGCCGCCATACCGGTGCATACCGATGCAGGCAGAACGGGAGTACATCAGGATGCGCTTGTCCGGCTCAAGCCGCTCAAAAGCCTCGCCTGCAGCGCGGGTCATGTTGTAGCCAAAAACATTGTGTACCTTGTCGTGCCGCATACGGCCCTGTCTGGTGTTGTGGTAGAACAGCTTATAGTCATTTTCGTTGTTGGAAAGCCCTGCCACCATGCCGGTAAAGGCAAAAAAGCTGGAAATGTCAAGGTTTTGCCTGCTGTACTCCTCAATTTTGGCAAAGGTCTTTTTCAGTGTTTCCTCAGAGTAGAAGATGGCAGGCTCGTTCATGTCGTTCCAGAAGCCCTCGATCCCCTGATCCAGCAGAAATTTGTATTTACCGCCAAACCAGACGCGGGCATCTGGGTTGAGCATATCGGGGAAGTGTACCCGCCCCGGCCACACACCGGCGACAAACGGGGTGCCATCCTGATTCGTGCAGAAGTAGCCGTTTTTCAGCCCTTCCTCGTACACATCATATCCGTCCTCGATCTTGACGCCCGCATCAATGATGGGCACAAGGCGGATGCCCCGGGCCTTCATCTCGGCAGTAAAGTCTGCAAAATGCGGGAAGCGCTCCTCGTCCACCGTAAAGTCCTTGTAGCGCTCCATGTAATCAATGTCCAGCACCACGGCATCCAGCGGCATATTGCTGGAGCGGTAATTGGCCACTACCTCTCGAACCTCGTCCTCGGTCATGTAACTCCAGCGGCTTTGGGTGTTGCCGAAGGCCCATTTGGGCGGAATGTAGCTGCGCCCCACCAGTTGGCGGAACTGGTGCACAATGTCGGTCAGGCTTTCGCCCTCTATGATGTAGAGATCGTAATTTTCCTCGGCCACTGTGACCCGCAGGGTGTCAAGGTCGGTGTAGCCGCAGTCAAAAGTGACCTTACCGGGGTAGTCGATAAAAAAGCCGAAGGTGTCTTTGCCAGACACGATCATAAAATTATAAGCACCGTATAGCGAGGATTTACTCTCGGTGTGGTTGGGGTCATCGGAGCATTTGCTTTCGTACACCCAACCGCGCTTGTTAATGCCGCGAATATTCTCGCCCAGACCATACAGGATGTCCTGCGAATCCATGGTATAGGAAAAACCGTCCGGCTCCTTTGTCAGATATGGAATCGTTTCCATCGCAGGTAAGAAAGTACCCACTACGCTCTCGGTATCAAACGGGTGACCGTATTGCTTTTTGTAGATCAAGGCAGTTTACCTCCTGTGTGATTTTTGGGGATTGATTTGGTATGGTTTATGATAACAGGGGAAACGGCGTGTGCGTTTCCCATTCATAGGGTAACTCTCTTTTTCGCGCACAGAATGTTGAAAGGGAGCCTTACGCCATGAGTATACCATGATGCCGGGCTCCCTGCAACAGCAAACAGTCAAATTTTGCACCGCTTTACGACAGCGCGCTCAAAGGCATTCACGATGGAGCATTCCACCATGGAGCTCAAGGATATTTCCGCCGTTATGATGCAGATGTACAAGGGCACCGAGGCTACGATTGCCAAGAGCTTCGGCGGCAAGGCAGACTACAGCGACCCGACATTTAAAATGATGGTCATGTCCGGCGCGGATGCCCCGCTGCGTGCGGCGGTTCTGTCCAGCAGTGGTATGTTCCCGGCCAATCTGGCGGAGGGAATGCTTGCCATCGCCAACGGCCACCCGCTGCAGGGCGTAAAAAAGATGGTGAAAAAGTAATGGGCGGCCTGTGAACACGACCGGTTTTGAAGCACTGCGGGACATTCTGGGTCCGAACCGTTATGAACTGAAATTCTACCCCGCACCGGGTGGTCAGCATGCGCCATTTGTGCTTATCTGCCCCGGCGTTGACCACGGTGTGGGGTTGGGCAGAGGCCTTGCCTGTGAGGGCTGGCTGGATGAGGCTGTTGCATTCTGGAAAGAGCACCGCCTCACAAAATAAAGAAGGAATGCTGCTGCCATGCTAACAGCTCTGCCGGATAGGAACAGATAACGCAGAAATAGCCGGACACGGCAGCCTCGCGGCTGCTGTGTCCGGCTTTCTGATTGCGCCGCGCGTCTGCGAGCGTGGGCGATGTGTTCCATGCTGTTTTTACCAACGGGGGTGTTGCGGGCGGGGGCGAGAAGGGTGTATATTTATTGTGCAGCCTGTTTTACTCGGCTGTACGCTGGGACTGGCGCTGCCCGGAGATTTCGGTGAGGTTCCGGCGAAGATTTGGTACTTGCAAAAAGTGGAAAAGTAATCCATAATAAGGATACACAGCGACTGCCGTATAGTGGCTGCCCTGTAATGTGTCATGTAAAGGAGAAAAGCATGAGCAACGCGAAGGAACTGTATGACCGCTGGCTGGCCCAGCCGGATTTGGACGATGCCATTAAAGCGGAGCTTGTCAGCGTGGCCGGGAATGACGAGGCCATCACGGATCGTTTTTATCGTGATCTGGAATTCGGTACCGGTGGTCTGCGCGGTGTCATTGGTGCGGGCACCAACCGCATGAATCTCTATACCGTCCGCAAGGCAACGCAGGGGCTGGCGGACTACCTGAACGCAGCCGATCTGCCCAAAAAGGTTGCCATCGCCCATGACAGCCGCCATAATGGTGAGCTGTTTGCCCGCGAGACGGCCCGTGTGCTGGCCGCCAACGGCATCACGGCCTATATGTACCCCCGTCTGGAGCCGACCCCGGCGCTTTCGTGGGCGGTGCGGTATCTCGGCTGCGGCGCGGGTGTCTGCGTGACGGCCAGCCATAACCCCGCCAAGTACAACGGCTACAAGGTCTACGGCGCGGACGGCTGCCAGATCACGCTGGAGGCTGCCGAAAAAATCCTTGCAGCGATTGAGAAGATCGACTGCTTTGACGGCGTCAGGCTGGCCGATTATGACAAGGCGCTGGCTGATGGCAGTATCGCCATGATTGATGACAAGTGTCTGGACGACTTTGTTCAGGCTGTCTATGACCAGCGTGTCGGTGACGGCGCGGGCATTGACGCGCTCAAGCTCGTTTACACCCCGCTGAACGGCACCGGCCTTGAGTGTGTCAACAAGCTGCTCCAAAAGCTCGGCGTCACCCATGTGACTGTTGTGCCCGAGCAGGAAAAGCCCGATGGTGACTTCCCGACCTGCCCTTACCCGAATCCCGAGATCCGCGAGGCTATGCAGAAGGGCTTGGAGCTGTGCGACAAGGTCCACCCCGATCTGCTGCTGGGCACCGACCCGGACTGTGACCGCTGCGGCACCGCCGTGCCCGACGGCAAGGGCGGCTACCGGCTCATCACCGGCAACGAGATGGGCATTATCCTGCTCGACTATATCTGCCGTACCCGCCTTGCACAGGGTACGATGCCTGCTGACCCCGTGGCGGTAACGACCATCGTTTCCACCGATATGGCAACGCCGGTTGCAAAAAAGTACGGCATCGAGCTGCGCCGCACCTTGACCGGCTTCAAATTCATCGGTGAGCAGATCGGCAAGCTGGAGGCCGAGGGCCGCGCTGACCGCTATATCTTCGGCTTTGAGGAGAGCTATGGCTACCTGTCCGGCGCGCATGTCCGCGACAAGGACGCCGTCAACGCAACTTTGCTCGTCTGCGAGGCAGCCGCTTGGTATGCCCAGCAGGGTAAAACGCTGCTGGACGCTATCGAAGCGTTGTACAAGGAGTTCGGCTACTACCGCAACGCCCTGTGCAGCTTTGCCTTTGAGGGTGAATCCGGTATGCACACGATGCAGAACCTGATGAAGAACCTGCGCGCCAACACGCCGTCCGAGATCGCCGGCTACAAGGTGGATAGCGCAGTGGATTACGATACCGACGGCACCGGGCTGCCCCGCGCCAATGTGCTGGAATACCATCTTGCGGGCGGCCACAAGATGATGGTCCGCCCCTCCGGCACTGAGCCGAAGATCAAGGTCTACCTGTCCGCTGTGGGCGAGAGCGAGGCCGCCGCTGATGCTGTGAACGCCGCACTGGCCGAGGCCGCAGCGGCTATGATGAAAGTGTGAAGAATATGGCAATAATCAAGCTGACTCCCAGCTGCAAGGATTATCTGTGGGGCGGCAGCCGCCTGCGCACGGATTTCGGAATCAAGAGTGACCTTGATCCGCTGGCGGAGGCGTGGGTGCTTTCCTGCCACCCGGACGGCCCGAGTTACCTGCCGGACGGTACCACGCTGGCGGAGTATCTTGCCGCCCACCCCGGCTGCCTTGGCACCGACTGCGACAAATTTGAGCAGTTCCCAATCCTGACGAAGTTCATTGATGCCAAGAATAATCTCTCCATTCAGGTGCATCCGTCCAACGATTACGCACTGAAAAATGAACACCAGTATGGCAAAACCGAGATGTGGTATGTGCTGGACTGTGAGCCGGGCGCATATCTTTACTACGGCTTCGACCACGAGATCTCCAAAGCGGAATTTGAGGAGCGCATTAAAAACAACACCCTGACGGAGGTGCTGAATGCTGTGCCGGTGCATAAGGGGGACTGCTTCTTTATCCCGTCCGGCACGCTGCACGCCATCTGCAAGGGCATCGTCATTGCCGAGGTGCAGCAGAATTCCAATGTGACCTACCGCGTATACGACTACGGCCGTGTCGGTGCGGACGGCAAGCCCCGTGCATTGCATGTGGCAAAGGCACTGGATGTGACCCTGCGCACCCCGCCCGTCAAACATGACTTTGGCAGCCATTTGGCCCAGTGTGAGTATTTCACCGTGGATGCCAGGAAGGGCGCCTTTGCGGATGCGGTAGACGAAAAGAGCTTTGTCTCGCTGCTCATCACCGAAGGGGAGGGGACACTTACCTGCGGCGGTGAGGCGGTTTCTGTCAAGAAAGGCGACAGCTACTTCCTGCCCGCCAACAGTGGCAGCTACACCGTGCAGGGCAGCTGCCAGACCCTTGTGACTCGTGTCTGACGCATCGCTTGTGCCATCCGGCGCTATTGAGTTGTAAACATACACTAAAATAAAGAAAAAGTCCGTTTTGGTTTTCAGGCCAAAACGGACTTTTTTATAAGGTGAAAGGACATCAGAGAAGCCATTTCTGAAGGAGTGCGACATTGGCAAAACTATGGCTGTCTATGTCGGTTTACCCCTGCTGCTTGCCGATGTAGCCGGGTCCGATGCCGTTGCACTGGATTACAATCTAAGTGAAAACAGACGATTGATTGGTATCATCATGGCTCATAACCTAACATACACCAGATACGGTGATTACTATATTATGAAAATTGCTATAAGGTGCTGATTTGTGAATAATTATCCCTGTTCTGAAATTTTTGTGTTCGCATCTTCGCACGATTTCTTTATAATAGTAGGTAATACAATATAAAGGAGTCCCTTGACGATGCGAGCAATAAACCTTAAAACCAACCATCTGACAGAGCCTGTCGGTATTGACGCCGGGCCGCTGTTCTTGTTCTGGCAGTGTGCTGACGGTGTGCGTCAGACTGCCTATGAAATTGAACTGACCGCGAACGGCGAGACTGTTTGGCACAGCGGCAAGGTGCAGAGCACCGCCGTGCACGCCGATGCCCCGACTGTGGGCGGCTCCCGCGTGCGTGGGTGCTGGCGCGTGCGCCTGTGGGACGAAAACGACACCCCCGGCACGTGGAGTGAGGCGCACTTTGAAACGGGCTTGGCGCAAAGCGACTGGCAGGGTGAATGGGTAGACCCCGAAACGGAAGAAATCGACATCCCCGGGGATGATGCCATCAACGCCTTTGCCCGCCCCAACTGGGAGCGCAAGCAGGCGGAAAAAGAAGCCGCAGGCAAGGGCGCAGCCGAGCCGTACAAGCCCCATCGTCCGGCATCGTACCTGCGCAAAACCTTTACTGCAGCCAAGGGCGAAGCGCGGCTGTACATTACCGCCAAGGGGCTGTATGCGGTATGGCTGAACGGTGTGCGTGTCGGGGATATGGTTTTAGCCCCCGGCAGCTTTACCGGCAACAAGCACCTTGCGGCACAAACATACGATGTAACGCAATATTTGCGTGACGGTGAAAACGAGCTGCTGGTTGCCCTTGGTGACGGCTGGCACCGCAGCACAGGCGGCGTTGACGGTGACCGCGACTTGTTCGGTGATACGCTGGGCGTGCTGTTTCAGCTGGAGGTGGACGGCCAAGCCGTTTGCGTTTCTGACGGCTCGATGCAGGCAACGCAGTGCGGGCCGATCCGCCAAAACGATATGCAGCAGGGCGAGGTCTATGACGCACGGTTCGAAGGCAGCTTGACCG
>ERZ839741.1004-NODE-1004-length-32586-cov-7.022194_pt1 | contig 32586 bp, 24 predicted proteins | sample MGYA00519880_ERZ839741 | MGnify/ENA primary metagenome ERZ839741 (study PRJEB31850, sample SAMEA3708851) | human gut metagenome | biome: human gut; feature: human-associated habitat; material: faeces | place: China | collected 2014 ...
TGCCCCAGTCCGACTTGAACGGACGACACCCTGATTAACAGTCAGGTGCTCTAACCAACTGAGCTATGGGGCAATATTTAATTCTGCCGTCGGACGACTTTATTATTATAGCGGGCGGGGCGGGGGTTGTCAATAGGGTAGGCGAAAAAATGCAGAAAAAATCCAGAAGCTGCCCGCTCCGGGATCGTGCAAAACCAAATTACAGTGCCAGCGCGATGACAAGATACGCCACAGTCGCCAGCGCGCGCTTTGTCAGCACCGTCTTCCATGGCTTGATGTAGGGCACGCCCTCCATGTCCTCGACGACCCAGCGCTTGCCGTGGCGCATCGTGGCATCCTTGTCGCAAAGGCCGCGCTGTTCGGCCTCGTCCAGACATTCCTGCGGGTAAAAATATAGGCAGTTGCGGCCGCTGTCCCGCGCTAAAGCTTTTACCATCAGCAGAAACAATGCACAAACAATACATTTTGTAATAATAGTGACATTTTATACAAATTCTCGGACGGGCGTATTTTCGCAGGCACGCACAACTTCATCCACCCAGCGCACGTGGTCTAACAAGCAGTATACTTTCATGACTTTGCACCTCCGATTTTTACGTCAATGCCCGCAGCATCTGCACGTATTCATCCGTGTTTTTGATGGTATAGGTCAGGCACCCGGCGCGACGTCAAAATTCGTTGCCGACTTGACGGCCGCGCCCGAAACGTTTTGGTGCGTGATGTGCATGATGTACTCCGACTACTATCGCGTGGCGCGCAACCACGGGGTAGACACGCCGGATTTTTACGCCGACATGGCCGCCGCGTTTCTACAGGACGCCGCCGCCGTGCCGAACATGGCCGGGCGGTATGATCACTGCGTTGCACAGGCAATGTAGTCATTAAGTAGTCAGAGCGCGGATTAACAAAAAATAAAAGAGCAGCACGACGTAAATATCTACGCTGTACCGCTCTTCTTCGTGGCTGCCCCAGTCCGACTTGAACGGACGACACCCTGATTAACAGTCAGGTGCTCTAACCAACTGAGCTATGGGGCAATATAACGCTGCGCCTGTCATCAGGCGACGCATATTATTATAGCGGTGCGCAGGGCGTTTGTCAACAGATTTTTTCAAAAAAATCTGTTTTTTTAAAAAATGACAAATCCCTCCGCCCGGCTTGACAACGCGGCGCAATGCAGTTATAATAATATCGCTGTTTACAAGCCGGTGTGTTGGAATTGGCAGACGAGACGGACTCAAAATCCGTTGGTGGTGACACCGTGTGGGTTCGACCCCCACCACCGGCACTGATATAAAACCCCAAAAGGCGCAGAGCTTTTTGGGGTCTTTTTTTGGGCATGGTCACGGGGGTCGAACAGAGCGGCACGGCTAAGCCGCGCACAAAAGTCTCCGGTGGAGACTTTTGAGGCCCACGCCCCCACCACCACTTAACAAAACAGCCCGGAACTGCCGCCTGCATTTGCGGTGGTTCCGGGCTGTTGCTTTACCTATTCACCTTGCAGCTGTCAACGTGCAGGTATGGGTTCCTGGAATGTCTTATGCCTTTTTGCTGTAATCGCGTGCGCCGTAAATGGCGGTGCCGATGCGCACAATGGTGGCACCCTCGCGGATGGCATCGGGGTAATCCCCGCTCATGCCCATGGAAAGGATATCCATTTTGGCGTTCTCATAATGGCGGTCAGCAGCTTTTGCCAGCAGTTCCCGCATTTGGGCAAAGAACGCGCAGGTCTCATCCGGGGTTGCAGCTGCCGGCGGGATGGCCATCAGGCCGCGCAGGCGGACATGCGGCTGTGCGGCTGCCATATCCAGCAGGGGCCACAGGCTTTCGGCAGAAACGCCAGACTTGCTCTCTTCCCCGCCGATGTTGATCTCGATCAAAATTTCCTGGGTCAGGTTTGCGGCGGCAGCGGCGCGCTCCACCTTTTGCAGCAGGTGCTCGCTGTCCACGCTTTCAATCAAAGCAGCACGGCCCACCACTTTGTTGACCTTGTTGGTCTGCAAATGGCCGATAAAATGCCCCGGCTTACCGCAATAAGCGTTGGCGTCGGTCTTTTCCACCAGTTCCTGCACATGGTTTTCGCCAAACAGGTCAATGGGCAGAGCGGCGCTGGCAATCACCTCTTCCACGGTGCGGGTCTTGCAGGCGGCGCACAGCAGAATATCTGCCGGGTCGCGGCCGGCTTCACGGGCGGCGGCGGCCATATTTTCACGGATGCGAGCCACATTTTCGGCCATCATTGTCAGTTGTTCCTGTGTCAGCATGGTTCACATCTCCTGGTAAACGGCGCGGCTGCCGCCGATGTATTTGGGGCGGGTGCGGGCGCAGATGATGGGCGCAGCACCGATCTGCTTGATGGTCAGGCGCACCGGCACGGCCACGCGCTTTAAGTGCATGCCAATCAGCGTACCGCCGATATCAATTCCGGCAGCGGCACGCACTTCCTCCACCAGAACCGGATGTTCAAACGCCTGCCAGCAGTTGGTTGCCCAGCTGCCGCCCGCATGGGGCTGCGGCACGGCGTTCACCTGTTCATAACCATACTTTTCGGCAGCTTCCTGCTCGATGACAATGGCGCGATTCAGGTGTTCGCAGCACTGGGCCGCCAGATAGACGCCCTGCGCTTTGAGCACCGGCAGAATACCCGCCAGCACAGCCGCGGCGGCTTCCATGCTGCTGTCCTTGCCAATATGCCCGCCAACGATCTCGCTGGAAGAGCAGCCGACCACAAAAATATCCCCGGCGCGCAGGTGTGCAGCCGCCAGCAGTTCTTCCGCTGCCTGGCGTGCCTGCGCCGTAATGGCGGCGCAATCCGGTTTTTGAACGGTGTTTTGTTCCATAATCTACCCACCTTTTTCATTTACTGATCCGGCATTATTATAACACGGGATGCAAGGTTTGTACATTCTTAAACGGTTCTAAACCAATCTTACCCCCATACAAAAACGGTGCAGCAAAGCCACAGCCTGCTGCACCGTTTTGGGGCACTGCTGAAAACAAACTTATTCTCAGCGCTTGATATCGTAATTCATGTCCATCAGGTTGCGGATGGTGAAAACATCATCGGTGATGTTGGCATCGCCGTGGATGGTGTGCTTGATGGCGGAGCTTGCCACCGCAAAGTTGACCATATCCATCGGCTTGTAGTTGTGCAGCATGGCGTAAATCAGGCCGCTGGCAAATGCATCGCCGCCGCCTACACGGTCCAGAATATTAAAGGTAAACAGCTTGCTTTCAAAGGTATGGTCCTCATACCACATAAAGGCTTTCAGGCTGTTCTCAGAGCCGGAATGGGCATAACGCACATGGCGGGCAATGCACTTGATGTTGGGGTAACGCTCCACAAAGCGCTGGAAGATCTCATCCTGCTGTTCATAGCTGGGCTGTAGGGGCACGCCGTCTTTCCAGTCGCCCTGGGCGTGGTCGGCATCGTCTTTCCACAGGTGGTAAGGCTCAATGCCAAACAGAACATCCACATAGGGCAGGCACTTGGTGCAGTAGTCACGGGCTTCTTCCCAAGTCCACAGGGTGGAGCGGAAGTTGCCGTCAAAGCTGACGGTCAGGCCCTTTTCCTTGGCTTTTTTCAGGCAGGCCATCACAAAATCGGCGCAGTTCTGGCCCAAAGCCGGGGTAATGCCGGAAAGATGCAGCCAGTCAAAGCCGTCCAGCAGGGCGTCCAGATCCACTTTGGAAAGGTCATACTCCGTAAAAGCGGAGTGCTTGCGGTCGTAAATAACCTTGCTGGGGCGGATGCCGTAACCGGTTTCCAGGTAATAGGTGCCCAGACGGTGGGTCGGGGTTTCCTCCGGGGTGGAAAGGATCATCGGGGTGCAGTGCACATCATTGGAGCGCAGCCAGCGCACCGCACTTTTGCCCAAAGAGTTGTTGGGCACCACGCTGAAAAACGTGCTGTCCACACCCAGGTTGGCAAGAGCCAGGGCAATGTTGGCCTCGCTGCCTCCATAGCTGGCTTCAAAGTTGGAAGCCATACGGATCTTTTCATAGTTCGGCGGGGTCAGGCGCAGCATGACCTCACCAATCGTAATAAATTTAGCCGGGCTGTCGTTATGCAGGAGCAGGGGGTTAAAATGTTCCATAACATCTACCTCTCATTTCTGGCCCCACGGGCAAAACCAGGTCATGGCCCGCCGCAGGGTTTGTTATGTCGTATTTATTGTACCGTATTTTCGTCCCGGTTTCAACGATTTTTACACAAACTGCGCTCATATTTTGCGTTCCTTTTCACTGTTGCACAAAAAGGGCGGTACCGGGCGGCAAAAAACATCGCACACCAATGATTTTTTGCTGCCCGGTTCGAATTGCATTTTAATGTCTTTTATTGTATAATAGTATAAATTGTGCCCTGGCGGCGGCTGCCGCGCGGGGTGTTGATACAAGTGCCGCACAAAACAGCGTTCTGACGTTTTATGCGGGCCATAAATCTGGAGGGAGCCAAACATGGCCGAAACAATGCAGGTCTCCGCGCAGCGCGCCTGGACCCACCTAAAAAAATACCAACCGCTGATCCATGAACTTGTCAGCCGCGATCTGAAAGTCAAATACCGCCGCAGCTTTCTGGGTTACATCTGGAGCATTTTGAACCCGCTGCTGATGATGCTGCTGCAAAGCATCATCTTTTCGTACATGTTCCGCAACGATATCCCAAACTTCCCGCTTTACCTGATCTGCGGCAACACCCTGTTTACCTTTTTCAATGAGACCACCAGCATGGGCCTGACTTCTGTTATCCAGAACGCCCCGCTGATCAAAAAGGTGTACATTCCCAAGTTTATCTTCCCCGTCAGCCAGGCGGTTTCCCGCTTTGTCACCATGCTGTTCAGCTTTGGTGCGGTTCTGCTGGTCATGATCTTTACCCGTGCCACCTTCTATTGGACCATCTTTTTGAGTTGGCTGCCGCTGGTGCTGCTCTTCTTTTTCAGCTGCGGGCTGGGGCTGCTGCTTTCCGCGCTGGCGGTGTATTTCCGTGATATGATGCACCTGTACAGTATCCTTACCATGGGTTGGATGTACGCCACCCCGCTGTTCTACCCCATCACCGCCCTGCCGGAAACCCTGCAGAAACTGATGAAGCTGAACCCGCTGTACCACTACATCAACCTGTTCCGCAACCTGATGATGTACGGCAACATTCCCGGCCCCAACACCTGGATTGCCTGCATTTCTTGCGCCGTTGCCTCTATGGCTATTGGCCTGTTGGTGTTCCGCAAGCTGCAAAAGAACTTTATCCTGTATATCTGACGTGAGGTAACGTATGGACGAGATTATTAAAGTCAATGACGTTTCCATGCGCTTTAACCTTGCGCAGGAAAAAACTGAGACCCTGAAAGAATACACCGTAAAACTGCTGACCCACAAGCTGTTTTTTAACGAATTTTACGCACTGAAACATGTTTCTTTCAGCATGAAGCGCGGCGAATCCCTGGCGCTGATCGGGCGCAACGGCAGCGGCAAAAGCACCATGCTGAAAGTGATTTCCGGCGTGATGTACCCCTCCGGCGGCAGCGTTGCCGTCAACGGCGAAATTGCCCCCATGATCGAGCTGGGCGCCGGTTTTGACATGGATCTGACCGCGCGGGAAAACATTTTCCTGAACGGCGCGGTGCTTGGCCACGACCGGGACTATATGATGGAGCATTTTGACCGCATCATTGAATTTTCGGAGCTGAAAGATTTTGTGGATGTTCCGGTCAAAAACTTTTCCAGCGGCATGATCGCTCGTTTGGGCTTTTCCATTGCCACTGAAGTACAGGCCGACATTCTGGTTTGTGACGAAGTGCTGGCCGTTGGCGACTTTATGTTCCAGCAGAAATGCCACCGCCGCATGGAAGAGATGCTTTCCAACGGCACCACGCTGCTGTTCGTCAGCCATGATATCAACCAGGTGCAGCAGCTGTGCCAGCGCTCCATCTGGCTGGATCACGGTGTTCTGCGCGGGGATGGGCCATCGCGTGAAGTCTGCGCGGACTATGTGCGCGCTATGGAGGCCGGTGAAACCTGATGGAAAAGCTGCTGACGGTTTCGGTTGCCGCCTATAACGGCGCTGCCACGCTGCAAAAAGCGCTTGAATCCTGCCTGGTGGCGGATGAAAGCCTGCAGGCGCTGCTGGATGTGATCATTATTGATGATGGCTCCACCGATGGCACCGCCGCGCTGGCGCAGGCCTTTGTGCAGGCACACCCCGGCAGTTTCCGGCTGGTGAGCAAGGTGAACGGCGGGTACGGCTCCACGCTGAATACCGCGGTAGAGCTGGCCTCCGGGCGGTACTTTCGCACGCTGGACTGCGATGACTGGTTTGACACCAATGCTTTGCAGACCCTTTTGCGCCGCCTGCAAAACTGCACGGCGGATGCGGTATATACCAACTACCGCACCGTGCAGGAAAACGGCAGCGGAAAGGCCTTTGATGTCTGCTGCAAATTTGATACAAACCGTGTGTATGCTGTGGGTGAAGTGCAGCAGGCCACACCTGATTTGTGCATGGAGATGCACGCGCTGACCCTCTGCACCAAAACTCTGCGCGCCGCATGGCGCCCCATGCCGGAGCATTGCAGCTACACGGATATGGGCTATACGTTTGTTGGCATGGCTGCGGCGCAGACCATCTGCTTTGTGCCGGTGGTTCTGTACCAGTACCGCCTGGGGCGGGATGGCCAGAGCGTGAGCATGGCCAGCTACCGCGCCCACACGCAGGATTACATCCGCGTAGCGCGCATTCTGTTGGATGTTGCCGAACCGCTGGCCGCACAGCCTGCCCCCGCCGGGCGGGACCTGCTGCTGGTGCAGCGGGCGCGGGATGTGGCGCAGTACCTGATTGAGCTGTACCTGCGCTTTCCCCCCGACCGTGAGACCGGCCTGGCCCTGCGCCGGTATGACGAGATGCTGTGCCAGACTTACCCACACATCGCTGCCATGATGACCAACAAAAACACCCGTCTGCTGCGGGCCGGGCGTTACCTGCCCTACCGCACATTGAGCGCATGGGCGCGCGGAAAACAATCCAACGGCGGCATTTTATAATGCTGTGCCGGATACTTGAATACTTTGCCGGATATGATAAGGCAAAAAGTGAAAGGAGAATACCGTATGCTGCTGCAAAAGCTGCTTTGGCCCCGCGTGGGCATATGCACCGAGGACCGACTGTATTACCGTATGAAAGCCCCCAGCTTCCGCGATGAGGGGGATATCCTGCGCATTGAGCAGGGCGAACGCGTCTGCTTTGATACCTACTTTAACAGCGTCAGCGCAGACAAATGGCGCCGCTACACCGCCGCGCAGAATTTTTCGCTGCGGCTGAAACTGAGCGGCAAGTTGCGCGTTGTGCTGTGCAGCCGCCATTTCATCAACAGCCAGAGCGTGCGCGCCGTGCTGGCCGAAAAAGTAGTGCAGGCGGATTCCGTGCAGGAATTCTGCTTCGATTTTCCCAAGGGCGCTGACGGCATGCTGTTTTTTGAGCTGCAGGCCCTGAGCGGCAATGCCGCCTATTGCGGCGGCGCTTATGAGTGCGATGCCGCTGAAAAGGATGTGCAGCCCGTCAAAATCGGCGTGGATATCTGCACCTTCCGCCGGGAGCCGTTCGTTATGGGCAACATTGCCCGCATGCGCAGCGATATTTTGGAAAACGCCGCCAGCCCGCTGCACAACCACCTGGAAGTGTTTGTTTCCGATAACGGCCAGACGCTGGATTACGATAAGCTGAACAGCGATACCGTGCATGTTGTGCCCAACGCCAATGTGGGCGGTGCCGGCGGCTTTACCCGCGGCATGATCGAGATCCTGAAAGCCAACGAAAATGGCGCAGGCGTTACCCATGTACTGGTCATGGATGATGACATTGTGCTGGATACCGATGTGCTGCTGCGCACCTACACCCTGCTGAGCCTGCGCAAGCCGGAATATGCGGATGTATTTGTCGGCGGTGCCATGCTGCGGCTGGACCGCCCTAACATTCAGGTAGAAAATGGCGCCGCCTGGAACCAGGGCCAGTTGATCAGCCACAAAGCCAACTTTGATCTGACCAAGGTTGACCTGTGCGTTGCCAATGAGCTGGAAGAACGCCATGAGTATAACGCCTGGTGGTACTGCTGCATCCCCATTGCCGTTGTGCGGCCGGACAACCTGCCCATGCCCATCTTTATCCGCGGCGATGACATTGAATACGGCCTACGCAACTGCAAACGCCTGGTCACCCTGAACGGCATCTGCGTATGGCATGAGCCGTTTGAGAGCAAGTATTCTTCCTCGATGTACTACTACATCCTGCGCAACCAGTGCATTGACAACAGCATGCACTGCCCCGGCTATGATGCCAACGCCCTGAAAGCCGACCTGCGCAGCCAGGTGATGGGCGAAGTGAACCGCTACCGCTATAAGAATGCTGACCTGCTGATCCGCGGCGTGCGCGACTTTTTGAAAGGCATTGACTGGCTGGAACAGACCGATGCCGAAGCCCTGCACAAAGAGATTATGGCATATGGCTACAAGGCCCAGCCGGTGGACCAGCTGGATGTTCCGTTTGATTATTCCCGCTACCTGTATGCCACCAAAGAGGAAGAAAAAAGCAAGGGCAAGCTGAAAAAACTCAAGGTCAAGCTGACCCGCAACGGCTGGCTGGTGCCCCCCACCCGCGAAAACACCGTTGTGAGCATGATGCACATGACCGCCTACAATGCTTACCGCGTGCAGAAGGTGCTGAACTATGATTCCAACTCCCAGAAAGGCTTTGTGACCGAGCGCAGCAAGGAAGAATACAGCCGCTGCGTGCGCGAGATGAAAGCCTGCATGAAAGAGATCGACGCCCAGTTTGACGCTGCCGCCCAGAGCTACCGCGAGCGCTGCGGCGAAGTGCGCAGCCTGGACTTCTGGAAAAAGTATCTGAACCTGGACAAGTAATTTTACCGGGCTTATCCCCGGTTTTCCCTGGAAAGGAATCTTACACTTATGGCCAAAAAAAAGGCAAATTCGTTTGTTCTTACCATTGCGGGCATTGCTGCTGCTACCGTGATCGGTGTGGTCGGGGTCAAGCTGACCCCTGCCCCGCATGTGATTTTCAGCCTGGCCCCCAGCGCAGAACCACAGGCTACCGCTGAACCGGAGCCTATCGGCTGCGTGCTGGCCGGTACCGGGCAGGTTGTGGATTTTGCAGACCCCAGCGCAGAGGAATATGTTTCCCTGCTGGATACCGACAGCCAGAGCCTGACCGAGCGCTATGCCCTGCCCGCTTTGGAGCGGATGACCCAGTCCGACACCGAAAACCTGATTGCCCCTTTGCAGGTCATCCAGCGCATTCAGACCCTCGGTATTGACCCTGCCACCTTTGATACCCCGGAGGCCAACTGGAAAAACCTGTACAACTCTGTCATGACCCGGCTGGCCCCCCTGGCCACCGCCGAAACCGCCCAGGCTGTGAATTTTACCGGTTCCAGCCTGGCAGAACTGAATGACTTTCTGGCAGCCAACCCCGGCAGCACGGTGGAGGTCACCTCCCCTGCTCTGGTGATGGATGCCACCCTCGTGGTACCCACTGGTACGATCCTGCACGGCAACGGCGCAGTGCTGACCCCCGGCAATGAAACGCTGGACAAAGCCATTGTTCTGGACCAGGCGGAAAATACCGCCGTGACCGGCTTTGTCATCAACGGCGGGTGCAATTACGGTGTGTATGTCAAGAATTCCAGCAGTTTCTATCTGGCTGACCTTGACATCAGCAATGTTTCCCTCAAGGGCCTTTGCGTTATGGGGGAGAACACCGGCTTTGCACTGGTCAATAGCAGCATCCATGAAAACCAGAATGGTGCCATCTTCCTGAACGGCGAGATCAGCAATGGCGTGATCGAGGGCAACCGCATTGAAAATAACTCTGGTGCCCGCAACCTGACCGCCGGGCTGGTGCTCTGCTCCATGCCCATTGAGGACATTGAGACCGCCTACAATCCGTTTCCGGATGAAATGCTGTACGATATTTTACAGTCTCCCCATCAGCTGGTTGTGCGCGGCAACACAGTTGCGCAGAACCATTCCTCCGGCATTTATTCGGAAAGCGGCTACCTGAACTATTATGTAGAGAACACGATCTACAAGAACGAAAAAGAGGGCATGTGCCTGGATTACGGCTCCTTCGGCAACTACATTACCGGATGTGAGATCCGCCAGAACGGCGGCCGCAACCGCATGAGTGATGAGGATCTGGAAGCTGACTTTATTCTGGATCAGGGCCGCATGGCGGATGGTTTCTCCCCCGCCAAGCTGCCCGGCATCTCGCTGGATAACACCGCCTACAACACCATTTACGGCAACATTGTGCGGGACAATTACGGTTCCGGCATCAAGGCTGTGCGCTCGGCGTTCAGCAACACCATTCTGTGCAACCAGATCATTGACAACAACCGGGGTGCCAGCGATACCTTCCACTTCTTTGGTATTGAGCTCAGCACTGACCTGAACGCGGACGAAGCCGTGCAGGGCTTGGATTTTACCCCCTGCTATGAGAACATCATTGCCCGCAACACCATTTCCGGCGGGCATTACGCCGGGGTGTTTATGGGCGAAGATGCGTTCATGAATGATATTTTTGACAATACCTTTATGGACTGCACTGACTGGGCTATGGAATCCCTGAGTGAAAAATACAACTCTACCCTGAACAATATGGCAAACATGCCCACCCGCGGGATCGAACTTTCTAACGGTCAGGGCTGATGCCGCGAGGCTGCTACATGAAACAAACACTGCAAAACCGTTTCCCGCGCCGGTGGCTGCTGCTGGCTTTTGTGCTGAACTTTGCCATTGCCGCGGCTGCACTGCTGCCCTACATGATACGGGACGGCGGCCTGCTGTTGGTTGCGGCGGATTTTGACGCAGAACAGCTCTCCTACAACATGCTGTGCAACAACGCCATCAAAAGCGGCGAGGTGCTGTGGAACTGGCGCATTGATATTGGTTCGGACTTTGTATCCTCGTTCAGTTTTTACACCCTTGGCAGCCCGTTTTTCTGGCTGAGTTTTCTCTTCCCCGCCAGCGCGTTTCCCTATCTGGTCGGCTGGATCTATATGCTCAAATATGCTGTTGCCGGGCTGACCTCGTTTGCCTACTTCCGCCGCAGCGCCAGTGAGAAAAGTGCCCTTCTTGGCAGTGTGTTGTATGCATTTTCCGGTTTTTCCTGCATCAACGTAGTGTTCTATCACTTCCATGATGTGATTGCCCTGTTCCCGCTTTTGATGCTGGGGCTGGACAAACGCATGCAGGAGGGCAAAAAAGCTCCGTTCCTTTTTGCCGTTACCATCAACGCGCTGGTCAACTATTACTTCTTTATCGGGGAAGTTTTCTTCCTGGTGTTTTACTATGTTGCGCGGTATCTTTTTGGCGGCGAGGACGCCCGCCCCTGGGTAGACCTGCGCAAAAATGCCCTCAAAATTCCGGCCTGCATCCTGGAAGGCTGTCTGGGCGTCGGCATGGCGGGGGTACTGTTCATCCCCTCCATTGCGGCGGTTCTCAATAATCCCCGCGTATCGGATCACATCAGCTTGAGCCAACTGACCTTTGACTGGCCCAATTACCTGCAAATGCTGCGGGCGCTCTTCTTCCCGGCGGAGAATATGTTCAATTTTTCCGCTGTGGTGCATGATAACTGGTATTCCATCGCGGCGTACCTGCCCTTGGTAGGCGTCTGCCTGGTTCTGGCTTATCTGCTGCGCTGGAAGTGGGACTGGCTGCATGTGCTGCTGGTGGGGCTGTTCCTTGTCGCAGCCAGCCCGGTCAGCAACAGTCTGTTCGTCATGTTCACCAGCGAGCCGTACCGCCGCTGGTATTACATGCTGGTGTTCCTGCTGGTGCTGGCCACCATCAAGGTGCTGGACCATCTGCAGGACTACCCATGGTGCGCTGGCTGCGGTATTTCGGCTGCAGTCATCGCCGCCATCACGCTGTATCTGTACGTCAAGCGCGATACCATGGTGTATCGCAAATACTGGCTGGTTGTGTTGACATTGATTGCCATCGGCGGCGTGGTTCTGCTGTTTGCTGCCCTGGGCGGGGTGCGGCGGCTGCGCCTGCGCCGCCCCATGGCTGCCCTGACGGCCTGCACTGCTCTGGTTGCTGCACTGACCACCGGTTTTACCGTGGGCACCTATCAGCGTGCCTACACCCAGACGATCGGCCTGACCACCACAGAAATTTATGGTGACGTTATCCACAGCGGCGACGGCCTGCCTGATGCCCTGCCTTACCGCTATTATTTCTGGGAGCCGTATTCCAACCGCGGCATGGCGGCCTACCTGCCGGACCGCACCAGCTTTTTGAGCACGCTTTCCCCCTCCATCTATACACTGTATGATGCCCTGGGGGATGAGCGCCACGCCATTACCCCCGCCGGGCCGGAGGGCACCAATGAGCTGCTTTCCGTTGGGTATTATATCCGCAACAACTCCGACTGGCCGGATGAAATTTACACCAGTTTTTCCAACGGTCACGAGCAGATCAACGTCTATCAGGATTCCCACGCCCTGCCCATCGGCTTCTGCTATGATACCTACATGACCCGCAGTGAGTTTGACGAGATTGACCCCGCCGAGCGCGCCCATGCCATGTTAAAGACCCTTGTGGTGACAGACGAGGACGAAGCCACGGTTTCCACCATACTGCGCCACTATGATGCCGCGCTGGATGGTGAGATCAGCCAGGAAACCAAGTATGCCGACATGGACAAGCGCCGCGAAGCCTGCACCGATGTGTTTGATTATGGCACAGACTATTTTTATTCCGAAATCACATCCGGCAGCGAGCAGTACGCGTTTTTCAGTGTTCCCTATGACAAAGCGTGGAGCGCCACGGTCAACGGCGACTCTGCAGAGATCCTGAACATCAACGGCCTGATGGCCGTCAAGGTAGATGCCGGTAAAAACTGTATTCGTTTCCACTACTCCCCCACCCCGCTCTGGTGCGGGATCGGGGTCAGCGCCATCAGCATTCTGCTGACGGCAATTTACCTGCTGGCCGGGCGGCGCAGCAGAAAAAGCAAAAAAGAGGTGCTGTAAACCATGAAGGCTACCCGCGAAAATCCGATCCTGTACATCGTGATCCCCTGCTATAACGAGCAGGAGGTTCTGCCCATTACCAGCAAGCTGTTTTTGAAAAAGATCACCGACCTGGTTGCCGCCGGTAAAATCAGCGATGACAGCCGCGTGCTGTTTGTCAACGATGGCTCCAAAGACAAAACCTGGTCCATCATCTGCGACCTGGCCAAGAGCGACAAGCACTACATCGGCATCAGCCAGAGCCGCAACCGCGGTCACCAGAACGCAGTGCTGGCCGGTTTGATGGAAGCCAAGGACAAGTGCGATATCACCATCTCCATTGACTGCGACGGTCAGGACGATATCAACGCCATGGACGCCATGGTAGATGCCTATGTGAACGATGGCTGCGAAGTTGTGTACGGCGTGCGCTCCAAGCGCGATACGGATACCTTCTTCAAGCGCTTTACGGCAGAAAGCTTCTACAAGCTGCTGAACGCCATGGGGGCCGAGGTTGTTTACAACCACGCGGACTACCGCCTGATGAGCGCCCGCGTGCTGCATGAGTTTGCCAATTTCAAGGAGGTCAACCTGTTCCTGCGCGGCATGGTGCCGCTGGTGGGCTTTAAATCCACCAGCGTTGCTTACGAGCGCCACGAGCGCATTGCGGGTGAAAGCCACTATCCCCTGTCCAAAATGCTGTCCCTTGCGTTTGACGGCATCACCAGCCTTTCCGTCAAGCCCATCCGGTTCATTACCGGGTTTGGCGTTATTGTGGCGCTCATCAGCTTTATCGGCGTGATCTGGGCCATTGTGGAAGCGCTGCTGGGTGCCACCGTATCCGGCTGGGCCAGCATGACCAGCATCATCTGCTTTGTTTCCGGCGTACAGCTGATCTGCCTGGGCGTGATCGGCGAGTACATCGGCAAGATCTACATGGAAACCAAGCGCCGCCCCCGCTACATCATCAGTGACCGCACGTGGGATGAGGATGAGAAGTAATCGGCTGGGCAGAGTTACGCCTGTTTGCTTTACCTAAGGCAATACCGCATAATTCTAAGTGCCGATACGGCGAGCGAGGTGCGGCAGATGCCAAGCCAAAAGCGCAGATAATACTGGATGTCTTATCGAGCATTTTGGCAACGCAGATGCCGTGCCGCAGCTGCCGGAGCGGTGCTTAAGCCGCAAGGCGGGAATTGCGCGGTGTTGCCCTAATATAGCACCAACAAAATAAATTTGTGCCGCGCGTTTTGCCCCTTGTATGGGGGGTGGGACGCGCGGCTTTTTTTGTTGTTTCGGAGGTTTCCATGCTCACGGTTGACTCATTTTGCAGGAGAGTATTTGCGCCGCGGCCCACCGACATGATTCTTTATTATTTATTCATTATTCTTTCTCATCCCCCACCCCCGGCCCCTCTCCTTCTATAAAAAATTTCCCGATATTTTTTGCCTTCCCCTATTGACAAACGCCCCTGTTGGCAGTATTATAATGTCAACATATGAACAATCATTCATATGATAAAATATTTGATACCGAGGTGATACTCCCAATGCCTGATACCAAAAAGTTCCCGCAGCCCGCCACAGCACCGGATGGCTTAGCCAACGCCCTGCCTGATGTTCCGGTATGTGACCCAGACTGCCACGGTGAGCCGGATATCGTTGCCAGGCTGCGCAGCGATCTGCCGGACGACGAGGTTCTGTATGACCTTTCGGAGCTGTTCCGTGTGTTTGGGGATACCACCCGCATCAAGATCCTGTACGCGCTGTTTGAGAGCGAGCTGTGCGTAGGCGATTTGGCCCAGCTGCTGGATGTTTCCCAAAGCGCCGTCAGCCACCAGCTGCGGCTGCTGAAAGCCAGCAAGCTGGTCAAGTTCCGGCGGGACGGAAAAACGGTGTTCTATTCCCTGGATGATGATCATGTGCGCAGCATGATTGCGCTTGGCATGGAGCATGTGGAGGAATAAAACGCCCCCAACTCTTGTTACCCCTTATTTTTCAAAAAATATTGATCATAAAACCAAAGGAGATATTATCATGCAGAAGAAATTCAAAATCGAAGTTGATTGTGCAAACTGCGCCGCCAAAATTGAAGATGCCGTTAAAAAGCTGCCCGGCGTGAACAGCGCTTCCGTCAGCTTTATGGCCCAAAAGATGGTTCTGGATGTCGATGATGATAAGTTCGATGCCGTGCTGAAGGATGTTGTTAAGACCGCCAAGCGTGTTGAGCCGGACTTTGAGATCGAGCTGTAAGCTCCTTGCACCAGCATTTTCGGACGGTTTCCAACCGCCTGAAAGTTTCGGAATACCTTGCAAGCAAAAAAGCAGGTCCGAGTGCCGTCCAGGCATGAGAACATGCTTCTTTGCGGCAGGGTGGTTCCAAAGGAGGGGTGCAGGAGCGTGGCGCAGCCACACTGCGGCGAACCCCACCTTTGTAGCGTGGAGCTTTTGTGACACGCTCAGGGCGGTTTCCAACCGCCCTTATTTTTGCCCCTTTTTTCCTGACGAACACCCAAAAGAGAGGTCTTATCTTATGACAAAGAAGCAGAAAAAGACGCTGAAACGTATCATTATTTCAGCGGTGCTGTATCTGGCCATTATTCTGGCTTCCAAACTGGTGGCTATCCCCTGGTATCTGGAGCTGGTGCTCTTCCTGGTGCCGTACTTCATCATTGGCCACGATGTGCTGCGCAAAGCTGTGCTGGGCATTGTTCACGGCGAAGTTTTTGACGAGAACTTTTTGATGGCCGTTGCCACTGTGGGAGCGCTCTGCCTGGGTGAGTTCAGTGAGAGCGTTGCCGTTATGCTGTTCTACCAGATTGGCGAACTGTTCCAGAGTTACGCCGTCGGCAAAAGCCGCAAGAGCATCAGCGATTTGATGGATATCCGCCCCGACAGCGCCAACCTGGAAACTGCCGACGGCACGGTAAGTACGGTTGATCCCGACGATGTGCCCATCGGCTCTGTGCTGGTCGTGCGCCCCGGCGAGAAAGTTCCCATTGACGGCGAGGTCATTTCTGGCGAAAGCACGCTGAACACCGCCGCCCTTACCGGCGAAAGCAAGCCTCGCTTTGTGCATCCCGGCAGCGAGATCATCAGCGGCTGCGTGAACGGCGACGGCCTGCTGAAGCTGCGCACCACCAAGCTGTACGGTGAATCCACCGTTGCCAAGATCCTGGACATGGTGGAAAATTCCAGCCTGAAAAAGGCCCGCGCTGAAAACTTTATTACCAAGTTCGCCCATTATTACACCCCCGCCGTCTGCATCGGCGCTTTGGTACTTGCCATTTTACCACCGCTGGTGCTGGGCGGCGGCTGGCTGACCTGGATCAGCCGTGCGCTCACCTTCCTGGTTATCAGCTGTCCCTGCGCGCTGGTCATCAGCATTCCTCTGAGCTTCTTCGGCGGCATCGGCGGCGCTTCCCGCTGCGGCATCCTCATCAAGGGCGGTAACTATCTGGAAGCACTTGCCAACACCTCCATTGCTGTGTTTGATAAAACCGGCACCCTGACCAAGGGCGTTTTTGCCGTCAGCCAGGTCAGCCCGGCCAACGGCTGCACCGAAAAAGAGTTGCTGGAACAGGCTGCTTTGGCCGAAAGCTTTTCCAGCCATCCCATCAGCAAGAGTCTGCGCGAAGCCTGCGGCGAGCTGGATGCCCGCCGTGCGACCGATGCTCAGGAAATTGCTGGCCACGGTGTCCGCACTATGGTGGACGGCCATGTGGTGCTGGCAGGCAACGCCCGCATGATGGACGACAGCAAGATTACCTACACAAAAAATACCGGCACCGGTACTGTGGTTTATGTGGCGCGTGACGGCCAGTTCCTTGGCTCTGTTCTGATCGCGGACGAAGTGAAGGAACACTCCAAGCAGGCCATTGCCGCCCTGAAAGCCCAGGGCGTGCGTACCATCATGCTGACCGGCGACAGTGAAGCCGTTGCCAGCGAGATCAGCGGCCAGCTGGGGCTGGATGAATACCATGCCCAGCTGCTGCCCGCCGATAAAGTCAACCGCGTGGAAGAGCTGCTGGCCACCAAGGGCAAGAACGATATCCTGACTTTTGCCGGTGATGGCATCAACGACGCCCCCGTGTTGATGCGCGCCGATGTCGGCATCGCGATGGGCGCCATGGGAAGTGACGCTGCTATTGAGGCCGCTGACGTTGTTCTGATGGATGACGACCCGGCCAAGATCAGCCTGGCTATGAAGATTTCCCGCAAGTGCATGCACATTGTGTACCAGAACATTGTATTCGCCCTTGCCGTCAAAGCCATCTTCCTGCTGTTGGGAGCCTTTGGCATTGCCAATATGTGGTGGGCCGTCTTTGCCGACGTTGGCGTTATGATTCTTGCCGTGCTGAACGCCATGCGTATGCTGATTGTTGAAAAGAACTAAGCGAGCGTTTTTTCCGGATCTTATCAAATAACATTAAAACATCCCGGAACGGTGTGCCGCCTGCTGTGGGCGGCTCCCATTCCGGGATATTTTGTTTCTTATTGGGAGCCTTCCTCTTTCACTTTGAGGATATGCTATCTTTTCAATCAAACCGATCCATATAAATCATGGTTGGCTTCGGATCTCTGTGGACCTTTTCCTCCGGTCTTTATTGTTTCTTCTTCACTCTCCACTTTTCTGTTCCGGAAATTTCTCTTTACATAAAAAGCGCCTGTCTATTGCCGCCTACATACAAATTTTGCACTTATTACGGTACAAAAAGTGTTCTTTCCGCCTGCCGTTTTTTCGTTATTTTTACACGTATATGCAATTTTTGCAATGTTTCTAGGCGTTTTCTCGCAGTTATTTCTTTCACAAGGCTATGCAATTCCGCTGTATGGAATGATTTTCCTCAATACGGAAAGCGCAACGCTTTGCAGGTTCCGGCAAGCGGAACAAAAATAGTGCTAAATACTCTTTCTTATTTTTGTCAACCCCTGCAATGGTATCCCATATTAAAAAATGTTACACTAATTATGACATAATTGTGCATAGGGCGGCCCGCCTGCCGCACGGCACACAAACAGCAGTGCGCACGGCACTGCCGAAGAGAAGGAGATTATTTTATGGCAAAAAATGCGATCGTCGGTCAATCCGGCGGCCCCACCTCAGTCATCAATTCCAGCCTGGCCGGCGTTTATGAAAGCTGCAAGCGCCGCGGTGCAGGTAAGGTGTACGGCATGATGCACGGCGTGGCCGGCCTGTTGGAGCGCCGCGTCTGCGTACTGGATGACAAGTTGAAAAGTGCCATGGACATTGAGCTGCTCAAGCGCACACCGTCCAGCTATCTGGGCAGCTGCCGCTACAAGCTGCCCGACTGGCACACCGCCGAGGGCGAAGCCGTATACCGGAAGCTGTTCGAGATCCTGGGCGAACTGGATATCGGCTATTTCTTCTACATCGGCGGCAATGACAGCATGGATACCATCGGCAAGCTGGCTGATTACGGTGCCCATATTGGCAGCGATATCCGCTTTATGGGCGTTCCCAAGACGATTGACAATGACCTGATGGTGACCGACCATACTCCCGGTTACGGCAGCGCCGCCAAGTACATTGGCGTTGTGATGAAGGAAATCATCCGCGATGCCACCGTATATGGCACCAAGTACGTTACCATTGTGGAGATTATGGGCCGCAATGCCGGCTGGCTGACCGCCGCTGCCTCCCTGGCAAAGGGTGAGGACTGCGAGGGCGTGGATATGATCTGCCTGCCCGAAGTTCCCTTTAATGTAGACCGCTTTGTGGAAAAAGTGGAGCGGATGCAGAAAGAAAAGCCTTCCATCGTGATTGCTGTTTCCGAAGGCGTTAAACTGGCTGATGGCCGCTATGTCTGCGAGCTGGCCGACGATGTGCACGTAGTTGACGCGTTCGGCCACAAAGCCCTGACCGGCACGGCACGCTTTTTGGCCAACACCGTTGCCCGCCGTCTGGACACCAAGACCCGCTGCATTGAGCTTTCCACCCTGCAGCGCTGCGCTGGCCACCTGACCAGCCGTACCGATATCACCGAGGCATACCAGGTGGGCGGTGCTGCCGCCAAGGCCGCTTTTGAGGGCCATACCGGCGAAATGGTCGCACTGGACCGCATTTCCAACGCACCGTACCAGTGTACCACCAGCCTGCACCCCATCAGCGAGGTTGCCAACCTGGAAAAGAAAGTTCCGCTGGAATGGGTCAACGCCGACCACACTGCCATGCTGCCGGAGTTCCTGGCTTATGCTATGCCGCTGATCCAGGCCGAGCTGACCCCCATCTATGTTGAGGGCTTGCCCCACCATATCTACCTGCCGGAAACCTGATTTTTGCCGCGTAAGCCTCTACCTTGCGTGAAGATCGGTACTTATCGCATATAGAATATTGATTGGCCGCCGCCCTGATTGGGGCGGCGGTTTTTGTTTGGGGGATCTTCTAAAGTGTCAGTAGGGCGGCCAAGTCGGAGCGCCAGGTTAGAGATGCACTCTAAAAATATTGCTTTTTCTTCAAATTCTCCTGCACACAAAAATGTGCGGCCCCGCTGCATTCACCGCCCGGAGCCGCACATTTATTTTATATAATGTAATTCGTGAAAATAATTAAAGTTTTTCGCCAGGCCTTTTTTCAAAAAGGCCGAAAAGACTCCCCGTAACTGCCTTAATAGAACCCGTAACTCGGCAAAATCTTGGTGCTCTGCGCCCACAGGGTCGGCACGGGCAAGCCGGACAGAACGGGATAGAACCAGGCAAAGCACACCAGCGCCGCAATGCACAGCCCCGCGCCAATCTTTTTGGCGCGGTCCTGCCGCTTCATCTGCGTTAAAACCAGCACAATGGCCGTCAACGCAAAGACCGAGCTGGGGAAGTAATGGTACATGAAAGTGCAGCGCGATACCAGCATCCAGGAAAGCAGCTGGCTGGCGTACAAGATCAGAACGCCCGCTCCCTTTTCCGTGCCGCGAGCCGAAACCTGGCGCCACAGCAACAGCAAAATGCAGAACAGCCCCGCCCAGCAAATGACCGGGTTATAAAAACCCGCAATGCTGCCCTGAAGCCCAGCTTCCAGGTAAGAATTTTTGTAATACCACACTGGGCGCAGGTCCAGCAGCCAGGTGTACCAGCGACTTTCAAACGGGTGGGTTGCTTTCAGGGTGGAATGGTACCAGTACATGTAGGTTTGGCAATCCCACCAATCCCGCAAACCAAAGGTAGGGTCTTTCCACCAATAAGGCAGATAGGATGCAAGATAGATCAGGAACGGCACAACGATGTAAAACGCCACACCGCCCACAGCAGCCATCCGGAATTCTTTCCAGAAGCCCGGCTGTTTTTGCTTCCAGCGGGCATACAGCACACCCAGGTACAATACCGCAAGCCCTGCCCCGGCATAAATTCCGGTCCACTTGGATGCACACCCAAGCCCAAATGCCACGCCACCCAGCGCCATGGGCAGCAGCGAGCCGTTTACGCCGTTTTGCAGCACGCTCTGGCAATACCATACCATAAAATATGCGCCTAACAGGATAAAGAACGTACCGTAAATATCGATTGTGGCAATGCGGCTTTGGGAAAATCGCATGAACCCAGCGGCAATCAGCGCACCTGCCATGGCCCCGGCCCAGCGTTTGTGGGTCAGACGGCGGGCAAAGCACCACATCAGCGGCACCAGCATCACGCCGAACAGCGTTCCGGCACAGCGCCAGCCAAAGGCTGTCATTCCAAAAATAGCAATGCCCAGCATGATAAAATCTTTGCCCAGCGGCGGGTGGGTGGTTTCGTATGCCGTCATGCGGTGCAGCATTTCGTACCCAGTACGGCCATGATAGATTTCATCGAAATACATGCTGTTCAGCTGGCTGATGGTATCTGGCACTTCGCTCTGCTCATCAAACAGGGCATCGCCGCCCGTTACCGGCACCAGCGCACCGGTGGCATCCCGCAGGGCCAGTTCAAACATCTGCGCATTTTCAATCGTTGCGGTCAGGGTCTGCCCTGCCGGAGCCGTGATGGCCGTTTTGGTCCAGCAGAACGGCGTTGCATAGCTCAGTTCCTTCTGGTACAGCTCATTGCCCGCTGCATCCGTGATGCGCAGGCTGCCGCCGGTGGAAATGCCGGGGTACACCCAGATTTCCACCGCGTCCTGCTGCGGGGTAAAGTCGATGGTTGCCGTGCTGTCCGTAGCATCCACAGGGTTCTGCGGTGCTTTCATGCTGCCAAGGTAGGCAAAGCTCACCACAGCAACGATCAACGTCAGCGTTGCCAAGGCTTTCTTCTCTTTAGCCGTCCAGGCAGGCTGCGGATCAATGCGCAGGGTGCACAGTTCCAGCTTTTTCTGCACTGTTTTTGTTTTATCTTTTTCGATGGTTTCCACTTTTGCCAGTGGAGAAATCGCTCCATGGCGGCAGATGGCCCACGCGGTGAAAGCCAGCAGCACAAAGGCTGCCGTTTCGGCAAAGCCGACTGCCATGGCAAACTCGCGGCTGGTATCGCTGCTGAGCCACTCGTCATCGCTGCCTACCAGGGTATACACAGTTTCCAGGTTCAAGAAGCCCGTTATCGACAGACCAAACCCGGCGCCATACAGACGGATGTCATTCCAGCGCGCCGCAGCAAGCAGTACCAGCAGCATGCCTAGCACCAGGTAACGCTCGTGCATGCAATGGGCAAAGGTAAAAATCCCCACCGTGTAAAACGCTGCCAGCAGCAGCGGGGAAAACCGCCCCGCCCGCCAGCTGATGACCGCCAGCACCACAAGCAGCACCGTGATAACAGCGATGTTAAAAATGCCCAGCACTTTCCAGCTCAGGTTAAACACCGGGCAAGCATCCAGCGCCTGCCAGTTGCCGCCCAGCGCTGCAAACCAGTTGAACGCATTGATGGTGGCATACTGGTAGCCAGACGCCGTGGTGATGTACTTATCGATCAAGGACGGCACCAGATTTTTTGCCCCGTAAAACGGCAGGCCCGCCAGCAGCGGCGGCAGCAAAGCCAGCGCAGCACCGCCAAAAATCTGGCCGACCGATTTCAGCGGGCTTTTGCCATCCCGCACGGCATCCGCAATAGCCACCAAAAAGCAGACGGCCAGCACCGGCCCAGCCAACAGTGCCTGCGGCTTGATGGCCAGCGCCACGCCGTACAGCACCGCAGCGAGCAGATAGCGGCGCTCTTCCAGCAGCCAGAAGCAGAGCAGCAGCGGCAGCGCAAAAGCCCCATCGATCTGCTTCCAGATGCCGGTATCAAACAAGGTCAGCGGGCAGAACGCCGCAAACAGCACCAGGCAGCGCTGTGCCCTGCCCTGCCCCATATACCGGCGGCTGATATGGTCCAGCAGCACCACGGCGGCACAATCGCAGATTGCGGGGATCAGTGCCAGCAAAAAATAGGTCCAGCGGGATTCATAGCTCAGTTGGAGCGCCTTGCGCACCAGGCTGACCAGCCCCAGCACAAGGATGTAGCCGGGCGGATAGTCCGCAAAATAGTCGGCGCTGTAAAAGGCCGCGGGACCTTCGCTGGCCAGCTTATCCCCCCAGGCCACAAAGCAGCTCATATCATAGGTGTAGCCTTCAGTAACAAGGGCCAGCAGCAGGCGCGCGGCAAGCGCTGCGGCCAATATAATATACAGCGTTCGCTCTTCCTGTTTGGTTCTGGTATTTGTCATTCTGAACTCTCCAGATAATGCAGCGTATTTGCCGCTGCAATAAAATAAGGAACCGGAAGCAGAGGCAGATGCTTCCCTGTTTCCAATTCCTTTGTTTTGCCGTGATTGTGCAGTAATAATTATAGCTTGGTCAGCTGCGGGCCCTTGGCGGTGTCCATCACATTCCAGCCCAGCTCAGTGATTTTGGCGCGCAGAGCATCGGCGCGGGCAAAGTCCTTGGCCTTTTTGGCTGCGGCGCGCTCTTCCACCAGCTGCTTCACTTTGTCGGGGGCTTCCTCGGCCTTGCGGTTATACATCAGGCCCAGCACACCGGTCAGCTCGTCAAACGTGGCGGCGGCCTTTTCCAACGTAGCCTTATCGGCAGCATCGGACATGGTGTTGATGTCCTTGACGAACTCAAAAATGGCGGCCAAAGCATCGGGGGTGTTCAGGTCGTCATCCATGGCGGTCTTGAACTTTTTGCGTGCTTCTTCGCACTTTTCAGTCAGGGCAGTGTCAGTGCCATGGGCATTGCGGATGGCAAAATCCAGGTTATCGCGGCAGGTGTACAGGCGCTCCAAGCTGTTCTTGCAGCTCTCAATCAGGTCCACCGTATAGTTCAGCGGCATGCGGTAACCAGCGGTGAGCATAAAATAACGGATCGGCTCATAGCCGTACTTATCGGCAATTTCACGCACGGTAAAGAAGTTGTTGGCGCTCTTGGACATCTTCTGGTTGTTGATGTTCAAAAAGCCGTTGTGCATCCAGTAATGGCTGAAGGTGCAGCCGTTGGCGCACTCCGACTGTGCAATCTCGTTTTCGTGATGGGGGAAAATCAGGTCCTGGCCGCCTGCATGCAGGTCGATGGTCTTTCCCAGGTGCTTACGGGCCATGGCGCTGCACTCAATGTGCCAGCCCGGACGGCCCTGGCCCCAGGGGCTGTTCCAGGAAGGCTCGCCCGGCTTGGCGGCCTTCCAGACAGCAAAATCTGCGGGGTCTTCTTTCAGGTCGTCATCCATCTGGCTGCGCAGTTCGCGGTTGCCGCTTTCCAGGTCGTCCAGGTTCAGGTGGCTCAGCTTGCCGTAACCGGGATCAGACTTAACGCGGAAGTAGACATCGCCGTTGTGGGCAACGTAAGCATGTCCGGATTCGACCAGGTCCTTGACGATCTTGATGATCTCACCAATATGCTCGGTTGCGCGGGGGCGCACGGTGGGGGTCTTAACGTTCAGGCCCTCGGAATCTTTGATGTACTCCGCCTCGAACTTGCGGGCAACCTCCTGCATGGTGGTGCCGTCCGCCTGGCCTTTTTTGATCAGTTTATCGTCAATATCGGTGATATTGGAAACATACAGCACCTTGTTGCCAAGGTACTCCAGATAGCGGCGCAGCGTGTCAAACACGATCATGGGGCGCGCATTGCCGATATGGATATAGTTATACACCGTAGGGCCGCAGACGTAAATGCGATAAACGCCCGGCTCCTGCGGGATAAAATCTTCCTTTTTGCGGGTCATGGTATTAAAAATCTGCATGGACAGGAACTTCCTTTCCCAACTTTGCTGGTACGGCGCGGCTAAACCTGCAAACCGTTCAGATTTATTATAGCCGCCCTGATAAGCGGTTGCAAGGGGGCAGCATCATTTTGCCTGCATAAAGCAGGAACGATTCTGCCACAGGTAGATGCAGCCGGAAAGTGCGGTAACGGCAGCAACGGCCCAGCACAGCACCTGGGTGGTAAAGCTGATAACCCCAACGCCGTCCGCCGGGGCGAGCGCCATGGCAAAGTAATAGAAGATGATGGTGACCATCTGCAGCACGGTTTTGACCTTGCCCCACATGTTTGCGGCAATGACGGTACCGGACTCTGCCGCAATCATGCGCACACCGGCCACAGCAAACTCGCGGAACATGATAATGGCCAGCACCACGGGGGAGCAGACACCGTCCACCACCATATAAATAATGGCGGCGGTGGTGAGCATTTTATCAGCCAGCGGGTCCATAAACTTGCCAAAGTCCGTTACCAGGTGGTTCTTGCGGGCCAGGTAGCCATCCAGGAAATCCGTAAAGCTGGCCACAGCAAACAGAATGCCCGCTATCAAGGCATACGTTGCGTTGAACTGGAGCGTGCCCATATGGCTCATGGCAGCAAATACCATAAAGAACGGCACCATGATGACACGCATCATCGTTAATTTGTTAGGCAGATTCATGTTTTATTCCTCCACTTTGCTTTCCGCATAACCATAAAGATCATAAGTATCGGCATCGGTGATGGTAACGTTATAGAACGCGCCGGCTTCCAGCGGGGTATCTGCCGGGGTCATGATACTGCCATCAATTTCCGGGCAGTCTGCTGCGGAGCGCAGCAGGTACATGCCGGTTTCATCGTCCACGCCATCGCAGATGCACTCATAGGTCTTGCCGACCTTTTCTGCTTCCTTTTCCGCGCTGATCTCGGCCTGCAGCTCCATAATGTGGTCTGCGCGGCGCTGCTTGACTTCCTCGTCAATCTGATTGTCCATCTTGGCGGCCACGGTGTTTTCCTCGGCGGAATAGGCAAAGCAGCCCAGGCGGTCAAACTTGACGGTTTTGACAAAGTCGCACAGCTCGCTGTACTGTTCCTCGGTCTCACCAGGGAAACCTGCAATCAGGGTGGTGCGCAGCGTGATGTTGGGGATGGCCGCGCGCAGGCGGCGGATGGCATCCTCAATTTCTTTGCGGCCGCCGCGGCGGTTCATGTTTTTCAGCACCTCGTCATCGCAGTGCTGGATGGGCAGATCGAGATACGGCACAACCTTATTGTTGCGCACAAGGGCTGCGATGAATTCATCGGAGATACGCTCCGGGTAGGCGTACAGCACACGGATCCAGCGGATGCCCTCAATGGTGTTCAGCTTATCCAACAGTTCGCAAACTGCGCCGGGTTTGCCCCAGTCCTCGCCGTAAGCGGTGGGGTCCTGCGCCACCAGGATCAGCTCTTTCACGCCCTCCCCGGCCAGCCAGCGAGCTTCGGCAACACAGTCGTCAATGGGGCGGCTGCGCAGCGGGCCGCGGATGAGCGGGATGGCGCAGTAATGGCAGCGGTTGTTGCAGCCTTCGGCAATTTTCAGGTAAGCATAGTGGCGCGGCGTGCTGATAACACGGGCACCGCCCAGCTCCATATCGCATTTAGGGCCATAGCTTTCCACCTGGCCCGCGCCGTTGGCGGTCAGGCGCTCCACAATGGCGGGCAGAGCGGCGTTGGAGCCAATGCCCACAACGGCGTCCACTTCCGGCATTTCGCTCACAATCTGGGTTTTATAGCGCTCAGCCAGACAGCCGGTCACGATCACCTTCAGGTTGGGATTCTGCTGCTTATACTGGCAGGCCATCAAAATGTTCTCAATGGCTTCCTCTTTAGCGGACTGGATAAAGCCGCAGGTGTTGACAATAATAATGTCCGCCTGTTCGGGGTCCGCAACCGTCTGGTGGCCCGCCTTGATCAGCGCGTGGCAGAATACATCAGCATCGACCTGGTTTTTGGGGCATCCAAGGGAAATAATTGCAATATTCATGTATGGTTGTTCCTGTCTCTCTTTTCAGTATGTTATGTTGGGCTCTGCCGCTTGCTTTGGCAAAATTCAGGCAAAGCTATCCGTTCGGTGCATTGATACCACAATGCCGCAGGAGCATTTTTTGCCCCTGCGGTGTGTACTTTTTTGTGTTACGCTTCGGTTTCTTCTGTCTCGGCATCTGCCAATGCCTGGCGGATCACGTTGTGGGAGAACCCGCGCCGTGCCAAAGCGGCAGCTACCTGCTGCCATTTGCCCTGTGCCAGCTTTGCGGCATAGTGGCGTTCCACCAGTGCGCGGGCATTGGCCAGCTCCGGGTTTTCCTCCTCGTCCTCCTCGCTTTGGGCAAACAGAGCTTCCACCGCTTCGGCGGCCGCGCCGCGGTCAATGCCTTTGGCGTGCAGATCATCCAGAATTGCACGGCGGCTCTTGCGCTTGCGCAGCAGCTCCGCCGCACGGCGGCGGGCAAAACCGGCGTCATCCAGCAGGTTCAGCTCCTGCATTTTTGCCACGGCGGCGGCAGCGCTGTGAGGGTCAAAGCTGCGGCAGAGCTTTTGATAAAGCTCCCCGGCTGCATGGTCCCGCAGGGCCAGCAGGTCCATGGCTTTATCCACAGCCTTGCGGGTGTCGCTTTTGGTCTGCAGGTCATGGATCTGCCATTCTTCCAGCTCATCCCCGGTATGCAGCCCCGCCATGGCAAAGGTGTCCTCGTCCAGCGAAAAGGCAAACTCGCCGTCAAAGAACAGCGCATAGCGGCCTCTTTTTGTTTCTTTTACCTGTGTCAGCTTCGGCATCGCTTATTCGTCAACCATGATGTCGAGGTCCATCTCGCTGCCGGTGGTCTTGGGTGCTTCCGCCATGGGAGCGGCATGGGCATCTTCAGCAGCAACGGGGGTAACAGCCGGCTTCTCCAGCGGCTTCACGGTTCCCTTTTTGCCGGCCGCCAGCAGACGGTCCGCATTTTCGCGCACCTGCTTTTCAATCTCAGCAGCCACATCAGGGTGTTCTTTCAGGTAGAGCTTGGCGTTATCGCGGCCCTGGCCCAGGCGGATATCGCCATAGTTGAACCATGCGCCGCTCTTTTGCACAATGCCCAGCTTAGCACCCAGATCGATCATTTCGCCCAGTTTGGAGATTCCCTCGCCGAACATGATGTCAAACTCGGCCTCACGGAACGGGGGTGCCACTTTGTTCTTGACAATCTTGGCGCGGGTACGGTTGCCGATAAAGGAACCGCTGGCGTCCTTCAGGCCCTCAATACGGCGCACATCAATACGTACAGAGGAATAATATTTCAGGGCGCGGCCGCCGGTGGTCACTTCAGGGTTGCCGTACATCACACCGACTTTTTCGCGCAGCTGGTTAATAAAGATGCAGACGGTGTTTGTTTTGCCGATGATGCCGGTCAGCTTACGCAGAGCCTGGCTCATCAGGCGGGCCTGCAGGCCAACGTGGGAATCGCCCATTTCGCCTTCAATTTCGGCTTTGGGCACCATGGCAGCAACAGAGTCCACAACAATAGCGTCAATCGCGCCGGAGCGTACCAGAGCTTCGCAGATTTCCATGGCCTGCTCACCGGTATCCGGCTGGCTGACCAGCAGGCTGTCAATGTCAACGCCAAGGGCGCGGGCATAGGTGGGATCCAGGGCGTGCTCAACGTCGATAAAGGCAACCTCGCCGCCCAGCTTCTGGGCTTCAGCCAGAACATGCAGGGCCAGGGTGGTTTTACCGGAAGATTCCGGCCCATATACCTCAATGATGCGTCCGCGTGGCAGGCCGCCGATGCCCAGCGCCAGGTCCAGCCCCAGGCTGCCGGTGGAAATGGCATCCACCTGCATGGCAACGTTGGTTCCAAGCTTCATCACGGCGCCTTTGCCAAACTGCTTTTCGATCTGGGCCAGTGCCGTCTCCAGCGCTGCCTTTTTATCCCCTGCCGGGCCGGTGGGGAGCTGCTTGGATGAACTTTCCTTTTTTGCTGCCATAAGTTTATATCTCCTTATCTGAGCGATCGTGCGTTGTATCCCATACGCACCACAGGCAACTGCGGTGCTGTTTTTATTTTGTACGGCAGGTGCGCCGCTATCCAAATAGTCGTCCTGCGTTTATCAGGTATTATTATAACCAATCGCGGCACGAATTACAACCATTTGTTGTCATCTTTTCAAAATTTTCTTCGCATTTTCCACATTTCAGCTGCAAAACGTTGAAAATCAGATTTATTTCACCCGTTGGGCGTACACCACACGGTCGTTGCCGCCGTAATCCTTCCTTGCCTGCACTTGCTGCCAGCCGTTTTGGCGGCATATCTCCATCACATCCGCCCGCTGGGCACAGCCAATCTCAAACACCAACCACCCACCAGGGCAGACAATGTCACGGTAGTGGGCGGCAATGGCGCGGTAAAAATCCAACCCATCCGTTCCGCCGTCCAGCGCCATAGCTGGTTCGTGGGCGGTCTCCGGCATCAGGGCCTGCATCTCTGCCCCGGTCAGGTACGGCGGGTTGGAGATGATCAGCTGCACGCTTTGGGGCATAAGCTCTCGCCAGTATTGCAGCACATCCGCTGCCTTTGCCTGCACACCGGTGCCATGTACGTTGGCTTGCAGGTATTGCAGCGCCTGCGGGCTTTTTTCCACACAGGTCACGCTGGCACCTGGCACAAAGTGGCGGATGCCAATGCCCAGGCAGCCAGTTCCGGCGCACAGGTCCAGCACCCGGGGCTCAGGTTTTCCCATCTGCTGCAACAGCTCAATGGCAGTTTCGCACACCACCTCGCTGTCTGCGCGGGGGCAGAGCACACCGGGGCCGACTTTGAAGGTCAACCCCAGAAAGTCCCACTCCCCTGCCAGGTATTGCAGCGGCACCCGCTGCATGCGCTGAGCCGCCAGTTCCGCCAGGCACTCAGCCTGCGGCCGGGTAAGCGGGTCAAACAGCAAGCGCGGATCTTTTCCAGCGGCAATGCGCAGCAGTTCGCGGGCGTCGTAATCAGCATCGGGGCAGCCTGCGGCCTGCAGAGCATCCTGCACCATGCGCACAGCCTGGCGCGGCAGAATGCCCGCCAGCTGCTGTGGGGCAAGCGGCGTTACCATTGGCCGTCCTCCGGCTTTTTGGGCAGTACGGGGGTAACGGCGGCGATGGCCACTTCAATCATGTCATCTTCCGGCTCAAAGGTCGTCAGGTGCTGCAGCCAAAGCCCCGGCACCGAAACAGCCCGTGCCAGCAGCGAGTTGGAACGCCCTGCCCACTTCAAAATCTCATAACAGATGCCCACCAGCAGCGGCAGCATGGCCAGCTTGTACAGCACGCGCAGCATGGTACCGCTCCACGGCAGCACCGCATACAGCACAATGCTGACCAGAATGACCAGAATCAAAAAACTGGTGCCGCAGCGGGGGTGGAACCGCGTATGTCTGCGGATGTTAGCAACCGTCAATTCCTCACCTGCCTCATAGCAGGCAATCGTTTTGTGCTCAGCCCCGTGGTACTGGAACATGCGGTGGATTTCCTTCATGCGGGTGCAGAGGAACATGTAACCCAAAAAGATTGCCAGCTTGAGCACTGCTTCCAAGATGACCCGCGGCCAGCGCCCCATGGGGATCACTTTTGCCACCAGCCCAGTCAGGAACGTAGGCAGAAAGGTAAACAGAAAAATTGCCAGCACTACACCTGCGCAGGCGGAAAGGGTCATCAGCGCACTTTGTACCTTGGGGCCGGCGTGTTCGTCCAGCCAGCGGTCCAGCTTGCTCTCGTTCTGCTTTTCTTCCTCTTTTTCCTCTTCCGTCATGGCAATATCGGCGGAGTGCATCAGGTATTTGTACCCGTTCATCAGGTTTTCCACCATATTGCACACTCCGCGCACCAGGGGAACTTTATTGTACCAGTGGGTGGTCACATCGGAATAGCTCAGATCAATCGTGCCGTCCGGGCGGCGTACCGCGCAGCAGATTTTTTCAGGGCCGCGCATCATAATGCCCTCCATCAGGGCCTGGCCGCCCACAGAGGTACGGAATTTTTCAGTTGGACGTTGTTCTTGCGGCATGGGTTCTCCTTTATTTTTGCGATCAAATCGGCTCGTGCAGATGTTCCTGCCCAGCGTGGTAGATGGGCAGGGTGATGGTAACGGTGGTCCCCTGTCCCAACGTTGAGGTGATATCCGCCGTACCGCCCAGTGCTTTGGTGATCTCATCCACCACCGCCAGGCCGATGCCGGAACCACGCACGGCGTTTTTGGCTTTGAAGAATTTCATCTTTACGTTTTGCAGGTCATCCGGCGCAATGCCGCGGCCCTGGTCCCGGATGCTGGCCGTTACGGTGGTGGCGGTGCGGGTCAGAGTAAAGAAAATGGTTCCTTCCGGCGGCGAATATTTGATGGCGTTATCAAATACGTTGACAAACACCTGGCGCAGGCGGGCGGGGTCAGCCCAAACGGGATACGGCTCCGGCGGTTCGTCATACACAAGGTGCAGTCCCTCCTGCCGGATGCGGGCTTCCACAAACAGGGCAGCGTCGGTGGCTTCGGCCACAAAATCCAGCACCTCGCAGTTCAGCTTGATGCCGTTTTGCAGGCGGGAAAAATCCAGCAGTTCCTCCACCATATCATACAGGCGGTCGGTCTCACTGCGGATAATGGTAATACCCTTGCGGTAGTTTTCGTCATCGGGGTCACGGATGTTGGCGATGGTTTCCACCCAGCCTTTGATGCTGGTCAGCGGAGTGCGCAGTTCGTGGCTGACAGAGGAGATGAACTCGTTTTTCATCCGTTCCGTTTTTGTCAGGTCCTCGGCCATCTGGTTGATGGCTTTGCACAGGCGGCCGATCTCATCGTCATACGGGGCATCCGGCAGGCGGGTGGTCAAATCGCCGTGGGCAATGCGATTGGCGGTGGCTTCCACCTGGCCCAGCGGCCGCACAATGGTGCGGATAAAAAACAGGCCGCTGAACACCGCAAACCCCAGCACCACCGCCGCCACGCCGAACGAAACCATCAGCGTGCTGTACCACTGGCGGTCCACCAGCGTCAGGCTGGTAACAAGGCGCATGGCCGTCACATTACCCGCCGCATAAGGCACCAGGCTGGTAACAGCCATCACGTGTTCGCCGTCCGCTGTGCGGAAAGTGACCATGCCGCTGCCGGTGGAGCCGGTGACAGCCTGATAAAAATCCCTGCCCTCGCTCAGCAGATTCTTGTTCATGGTGCCGCTGGAGGTTGCCAGCACCACGCCGGAGGAATCCAACAGCATGAACTCGAACTTATCTTTTTCATCAAACTGTTCCACCGTGCGGCGCAGGGACTGGCTGCGGCTTTCAGACGTTGCCTGGCTGCTGCCGGCGGTGCCGGTTGCCTGCAAACGTCCCTCCACGGTGGAAAACCGCGCCTGCATGGCACGCTGCACCCCGCCGTACAAATTCTGGTGGCTGTAATACAAAAACAGCCCCAGCGCCGCAGCCAGGATGCAAATGGTAATCAGCAGGCTGCCGCGCAGCCAGCGGCGGGTAATGCTCTGCACAGGCGGCAGCCCCCTTTCCATAAAAATGCGGTAATTATGCGTTCCAGCGGTAGCCATAGCCCCAGACGGTCAAAATGTGCTGGGGGCTGCTGGGTTCATCTTCCACTTTCATGCGCAGGCGGCGGATGTTGACATCCACGATCTTGACATCGCCGAAATACCCCTTGCCCCAAACGCCTTCCAGGATCTTTTCGCGCACCAGGGCAGTGCCGGGGTTGCGGAAAAACAGCTCCATGATCTGAAATTCCACCTGGGTCAGGTCAATGGGCTTGCCGGATTTGTACAGCACGCGGCTTTTTTCATCCAGCACAAAGGGGCCGCTGACCAGCTGATCCGGCTCGGAGCCTGCCTGTTCATCGTCCGCAGTGGCGCTGCGGCGCACTCGGCGGGCCAGCGCTTCCACGCGGGCCATCAGCTCCGACACCGAGAACGGCTTGGTGATATAATCATCCGCGCCGATGGAAAGGCCGCGGATCTTATCGCTCTCCTGCCCTTTGGCGGACGCCATAATAATACCGATGTACGGGTCGCCGTGGCGGATGGTTTCGCATAGCGAAAACCCATCCATGCCCGGCAGCATGATATCCAGCAGCGCTACATCGCAGGGGGGATTTTTCTGGATCAACTCCAGCGCACGTTCTGCGCTGGGGGCTTCCAATACTTCCCAGCCTGTCATTTTCAGGTTCAGTGCCACAAGTTCGCGGATGCTGGCTTCGTCTTCTACGACCAGAATACGTTTCATTGTTTTTCCTTTCCCGGTCGGGGTTCTGTTTCCCGCCGCCTGATTGTTATGGCGCACCGCCCGCAGATAGACATGCGCGTTTTACCGTATATTTTTAGGGCAATACCGCATAATTCTAAGTGCCGATACGGCGAGCGAGGTGCGGC
>ERZ839741.1010-NODE-1010-length-32480-cov-49.352012_pt1 | contig 32480 bp, 30 predicted proteins | sample MGYA00519880_ERZ839741 | MGnify/ENA primary metagenome ERZ839741 (study PRJEB31850, sample SAMEA3708851) | human gut metagenome | biome: human gut; feature: human-associated habitat; material: faeces | place: China | collected 2014 ...
GTAACTTCTCTGACCACGGAGCTAACCGTCTGGGTGCTTCTGCATTGATGCAGGGATTGGCTGACGGATACTTCGTATTGCCTTATACTATCCAGAACTATCTGGCTGACCAGATCACTGTTCCTCGCTTCTCTACTGATCTGCCTGAGTTTGCTGAAGCAGAAAAGGCTGTTCAGGATAAGATCGATCACCTGATGAATATCAAGGGTAAGAAGTCTGTAGATTCTATTCACAAGGAATTGGGTCGCGTGATGTGGGAATACGTTGGTATGGGACGTACTGCAGAAGGTTTGAAGACTGGTTTGGCTCGTTTGAAAGAAATCCGTAAAGAATTCGAAACAGAATTGTTTATCCCAGGTTCAAAAGAAGGTATGAACGTTGAATTGGATAAGGCTATTCGTTTGAATGACTTTATTACAATGGGTGAACTGATTGCTTACGATGCATTGAATCGTAACGAATCTTGTGGTGGTCACTTCCGTGAAGAATACCAGACAGAAGAAGGAGAAGCTAAACGTGATGATGAAAACTTCTTCTATGTAGCTTGCTGGGAATATCAGGGTAGCGATGATAAGGCTCCGGTATTGTATAAAGAACCGCTGGTATACGAAGCAATTAAAGTTCAGACTCGTAACTATAAGAGCTAATCAGTGAAGTTAAACAATTAAAGAATCTAAGTAAAATGGATAAAAATATATCATTTACGCTGAAAGTTTGGCGTCAGAACGGACCTAAAGAAAAAGGTCATTTCGATACATTCCAGATGAAAGATATCCCGGGAGATACTTCATTCTTGGAAATGCTGGATATTTTGAACGAACAGTTGATTGAAGAAGGCAAAGAACCTATTGTATTCGATCATGACTGTCGTGAAGGTATCTGCGGTATGTGTTCTTTGTATATCAACGGACATCCTCACGGACCTGCTACTGGTGCTACTACTTGCCAGATCTACATGCGCCGTTTCAAAGATGGCGATGTAATCACTGTTGAGCCTTGGCGTTCTGCTGGTTTCCCGGTTATCAAGGATTTGATGGTAGACCGTACAGCTTACGATAAGATTATGCAGGCTGGTGGTTTTATCAGTGTACGTACAGGAGCTCCTCAAGATGCAAATGCTATTCTGATTCCGAAGCCAGTTGCTGACGAAGCTATGGATGCTGCTTCTTGTATCGGTTGTGGTGCTTGTGTAGCTGCTTGTAAGAATGGTTCTGCAATGTTGTTCGTTTCAGCTAAGGTTAGCCAGTTGAACTTATTGCCTCAGGGTAAGCCGGAAGCTTTGCGTCGTGCAAAAGCCATGTTGTCTAAGATGGATGAACTTGGTTTTGGTAACTGTACAAATACACGTGCATGTGAAGCTGAGTGTCCGAAATGCGTTTCAATCAGCAATATTGCTCGTTTGAACCGTGACTTTATCAAGGCTAAGTTGAAAGATTAATTCCTTGCTGTAAAGCTTTTATTTGATAGAGAAATCCCTGCTGAAGTAAAATTCGGCAGGGATTTCTTTTTTTGATAAAATCAAAGTGTTATTTTGTGTGCGCAAACGTCTTTAAATGTAAAATAGTTTTAAACATTTTGTAATATTGTTGTTTGCTCTTGCGTGATATCTTACGAATTATTACATTTGCAATGTGATTTTTTTCATAGTATTAGATTTAAGGTTAACAAGGTTGGGAGAAAGCGTTCTCCCATTTTTTTTGCCCTTTTCTTATTTTGTTCACGGGCTATGCTTTATTAATCTTATATCAGTTTATATACCCCTCCGGCAAGTGTACGGATTATTCCTTTCATTTCCAGCTCAAATAAAATACCCGTCATTCGGTTGATGGCGATATTGCTTTCTACAACAAGTGTGTTTATTTGGATTCCGTCGGGGTGCTTTTGGAGTAAGGATACTATTTTTTCTTCATTTTCATCGAGTTCGGGGAATAACTGCCGTTGTATAACCGCAGGAGCTTGTGCTTCACTATCCCAGTTCATAGCCTTTATCAATTCCTTGGCGCTCTGAAGCAATACAGCACGATTCGAACGTATCAGTTCGTTGCATCCAGCCGAATACATATCATTGATGCGTCCTGGAAAAGCGAAACAGTCGCGGTGATAACTTTCTGCTATTTCTGCCGTGATAAGCGATCCCCCTTTATTTGCCGATTCGATAACAATGGTTGCGTCACTGATACCTGCTACGATACGGTTTCGTTTGACAAAGTTCTGCTTGTCGGGATTTGTACCACTCATAAATTCGGTAAGCAGTCCTCCGCATTGTGTCATTTCGGCCGCTGTACGCCGATGTACAGACGGATAAATTCTGTCCAAACCATGAGCCAGAACACCTATTGTTTCCATTTTATGTTGCAAGGCTGCACGATGAGCATGTATGTCAATCCCATAAGCCAGTCCACTGACAATTATTACATCCGGTAACAATTCTTTCAGTTCACCGATAAATCGCATGCATATATCTTTTCCATAATCAGTCGCATTACGGGTTCCCACCATGCTGATGATATGACGCTGGTTCAAATCACTTGTTCCCCGGTAAAACAGGACAAGTGGAGCATCATCACATTCCCGGAGCCGGGAGGGGTAAGCTTCATCATCACAAGTAAGACAGGCTATATGATTTTTTTCTGCGAACGAAAGCTCTGCTTCACAACGGCGCAAAACCTCCGGTGCATCGAATACAGAAGCGATCTTTGGTGAAATGCCGGGAATGATATCTCCCAGATCCTTGGGATGGTCAAAAAGCATAGCAGCTTTTCCTTCCGTAGCATCCAGCAGCTTATGAGCTCCTACAATACCGATTCCCGGAAGCTGAGTTAATGCCAGACGGCAAAGTAATTCATGGTTTTTCATTCTGAAAGATAGGGAGCAAAAGTCGTATCGAAAAGTTCACTGTTGCCCAGTCGTCCGTTTATTACACATACGGTTTCTACCGTCGATTTAATGACAATTTTCATGTCGGGCAATCGGAATATGTCTTGATAGAATACATATTTTATTCCTTCTTTCTTCATATACAGTTTCGAAACGAACTCGTCGCCGCTTTTCAGAGGAGTTTTGAACGCCATAGTCAGACGTGCTACAACCGGATCTATTCCTTCTTCGTGCAGTCGGGCGAAACTGATGCCTGTAGAAGTAAGAAACTCATGTCGTGTGTGCTCTATGTAATGTTGGTAATTGGCATTGTTTACGATGCCTTGCAGGTCACATTCATAATCGCGCACCTTCATTTTCAATTCATAAATGTATTTATCCATGGGGATGATTTTTTAATGTATTCTACAAAGGTAACGAATTATCCGTATATTTGCGGATGTATGGAACAGAATATACCGGGAATTTATGCAGCTCCGTTGCAAGGATTTACGGAGGCTGCCTGGCGCAATGCGCACGAACAGACGTTTGGAGGTGTAGATGCTTACTATACCCCTTTTGTTCGTTTGGAAAAAGGTGAAATCCGTAACAAAGATAAGCGGGAAGTACTGCCTCAGCAAAATACAGTAAGTCATCTGATACCTCAACTGGTAGCTTCAGAACCTGAAGAGCTGAATCAGCTAGCCGGCTTTCTGGCTTCACAAGGTTATCGGGAGATAGACGTTAACATGGGATGTCCTTTCCCGCTTATAGCCAACCGTGGAAAGGGATCGGGCATATTGCCCTATCCCGAAAAAGTTGCTGCGTTGCTGGATGCGATGCGTCAGTTGCCGGAAATCCGTTTCTCTGTCAAGATGAGACTTGGGTGGCTACATGCCGATGAATGGAAACAGGTATTACCTTTACTGAACGGCTCAGGGGTGTCTCAGATAACTCTTCATCCACGTATCGGAAAACAGCAGTACAAGGGAGAAGTGAACCGTGTTGCTTTTAAGGAGTTTTATGACTCCTGTGAACTGCCATTGGTGTATAATGGAGATTTGTGTACACTAGAAGCTGTTCAAGAGTTGCTGGAGGAATATCCACGATTGAAAGGTGTGATGCTAGGCAGAGGGCTGCTTGCTGATCCTTCGCTTGCCCTATCTGTTCGCAAAGGTCAATCTCCCGATAAAACAACATTATACCGTCAGGTATCTGCAATGCACGGGTTGATGTATGAACATTATTGCCGGATTATTGAAGGAGGCGAGGCTCAGTTGCTTGCCAAACTGAAAACCATGTGGGAGTATTTACTTCCCGATATAGACAAGAAGAGCCGTAAGCTTATCTTAAAAAGTAATCGTCTGGATACTTATTTCAGAGCGGTAGAAGAAGCCTTGCGCTAATCAATAAGAATTTATCAGCAAGAAGTGACAAAAACATCGTCTTCTTTTTTTATTTTTTGTACGAAAGACGGGGACTTTCGTACAAAAAAAAGAGTAAATATGCTGATGTTTTTTGAATATGTGCAGATGTATTTTCTGCATCGTTTTAATCAATTTGACTTCTTACCTTTTATGCTTTCATAGTTCTAGATTTTTCTTGGTAAATTAACTTCTTTTTGCGAATGCAACATAGTGACTTAGGCATTTTTGTACGTCATTATGTAAAACATGATTCATAATATCAAAACTAGAAGTAAGTGATATGAATTTTGATAATTTGTTCAGATACCATTACAGACCTTTATGCTTGTACGCCATACACTATATTCACGATGTAGATGTAGCTGAAGATATCGTGCAGGAGTGTTTTTCGGTTTTGTGGGAAAAAATGGAACAGGAAGGTGGGGAGATCGTTAATATTAGGTCGTACCTCTATACGATGGTCAGAAACCGTAGCCTTGACTGGCTGAAACAAAGTAGTATGTTCGATACTAGTCTTTCTCCATCCGATCTGGAAGACAGGTTACCCGAGGAAGATGTAGAAGAACGTACGATCATGGAAGCACGTATCTGGACAGTCATTGATTCATTGCCCGACCGTTGCAGGGAAGTGTTTCTGTTGAACAAACGGGATGGCATGAAGTATAAAGACATAGCCGACAAGTTTCATATCTCCGTTCATACGGTTGATAATCATATACAGAAAGCACTTCGACTGATACGTGAGGGAGCATATAAAGTATATACTTTCTTTTTCGGCTAAAATTAGCTTGTTGGCAATAGTGAATTTCAACCTTTGTACAGTCTTGTCTATGAAACTTAAAATCGAAGAAGTATGAAAGATTTAGAAGAAAAATGTCTCCGGTTTGTACTGAAGCATTACCGTGTAAATAAACTTGATACGCAGAAGGCATTGCAGACTTTTAGGCACAAACATGCTATACCCGAAAGCAAGTCAGGTCCTGGCTCGTATGTGGTGGCTTTTGCGGGGATAGCGGCCGCTGTACTTTTGGTGTTTGTAATAAAGATATACCTGTTTACTGATGCGAAATGGACGGAGATTACGGCATACGAGCATTCGGTCGATTGTCTGTTGCCGGATAGTTCTGCCGTAATGCTCTATCCTCATTCTTCCATCCGCTATTGTTCCCGTGAATACTTGTCTGTCCGTCGGGATGTCCGTTTGCGGGGAAAGGCTTCGTTTAGGGTTCGTCATCATGCTGCCCGGCCGTTTACGGCAAGTGGCAGATTGTCGGAAGTGAGGGTGTTAGGGACTCGTTTCTTGCTGGATGAAAGCCGGAATGATACGGCATTTGTACACGTTGAGGCGGGAAAAGTACAGTATACGGCTGTAGGACAACCGGATGCGGTAATTCTGACACGTGGAATGAGGGCGCAGGTTGTCAAAGGACAACAGAAACCTCAAGTACTTACGCAGAGAGCACAGACACGTAAAGGTAGCTTTGTGTTCAGCAATACGCCTTTGCAAAAGGTACTCGATGAACTTTCCAGGTATTACAATGTCCGTCTGACAGCTGACAATACGGATAAACGGCTGACTGCCAATTTTAATTCCCGAAGCCTGGATGAAATAATCGAGATAATAGAAAAGGTGCTGAAAGTAAAAATTGAAAAGAAGAAGTGATGAGAACATTTTTCTGTGCTGTTCTGCTGTGTCTGCATGTGGCGGCGAATGCTTCATCCGAATCCACAGAGATGAAAAGAGCGATAGATACCATGAAGGAGGTATATCATGTAAGTTTTGTATACGATTCTGCTTTGGCTGATGTGATGCCTGCGGGCAGACCGTTGCCCGACAAGACACTGACGGAGAATCTGAATATTGTTTTGGGCGGGACTGGTATCAAGTGGGAAATCAAGGATGAATATGTGCTGCTGTTCAGGCAGAACAAGTATACCTTTTCGGGTTATGTCTGTCAGGATAATGGTGAATCACTGATTAATGTGACGGTGTATGACAAGACTACGCGTACCGGAACACTGACCGATGAGCATGGCTTTTTCAGTATTACCTTACCTGAGGGGAAGCATGTGCTTCGTGTGTCTTATATTGGCTATGAGGAAGTGGTAAAGGAACTCGATTTGCGGTCTGATTATTTTGGAACCATTTATTTGAAGGAAAGCACAACAGCACTGGCAGGTGTGGAGGTTACAGCAAATCTGAATGATCCGCTTTTTACCACTCAGACCGGAAAGGTTTCTTTTACTCCCGAATTGCTGAATACGGAATTCTCTCTGTTGAGTTCTCCGGATCTTGTCAAGTCCATTCAGAACTTGCCGGGTGTTTCTTCCGGTACGGAATTGCTTTCCGGGCTGTATGTACATGGCGGTCGGAATGATGAGAATATGTTTTTGCTGGACGGTACTCCGTTGTATCAGGTCAATCATTTGGGTGGACTGTTTTCGGCATTCAATACGGACGTGGTGAAGAATGTAGACTTCTATAAGAGTGGTTTCCCGGCTCGTTATGGAGGAAGAACGGCGTCGGTCATCGATGTTCGTACCAGGGAGGGGGACATGAAAGAATATCATGGCACTTTTTCCATCGGACTGCTGGATGGCAGGTTCCAGTTTGAAGGACCTGTCATCAAAGATAAGACTTCGTTTAGTTTTGGTATGCGAAGGAGCTGGATGGATCTGCTGACCACACCTGCCTTGTGGATAGCGAATCGAAATTTTTCAGATAAAAATATTAAGACCCGTTACGCTTTCCACGATATCAATGCTAAAATTACGCATCGGTTTTCCGATCGGAACAAGTTGTCGCTCAGCGTATATTCTGCCCGTGATCTGTTCAAGTCGAGAGTGCTGCAACAGTTTCCGGAAGGATATATGTTCCAGAAGTACGAGGAACGGGATGAGAATACATTCCATATCCGTTGGGGCAACTTGTCGGTCGGATTGAACTGGAACGGTCAGCTTACGCCTAAACTGTCGGGCAATGTATCACTAGTGTATGCCCGTAATCTGGCAAAGTATAGTTTCCTGTCGGACGAAAGCTATTATGAACAAGACAAGAGGGTGTCGATGGAACGGATGCAAAGAAGCAATTATTCGACGATTGATGATGTGGGTTACCGGATGGAGTTCAGTTATCGTCCGGCTGCGAGTCATCATATTCGTCTGGGTAGCAACTATTTGTTTCATTTGTATCATCCGCAGCGTATCGCTTCGCAGGATATAAGAGAAACGGCAGGGATTGCCGATACCTTGTCGTCGGCGGGTGAAGGTCGTTATCGGGGGAGTGAAATCTCTTTTTATGTGGAAGATGATATGCAGCTGACCGAAAAGTTGCGGGTAAATGCGGGTCTGCACTATGTCTTGTATCGGGTTACGGGAGCGACTTATCATTCCTTGGAACCGAGATTATCTATCGGTTACCGGCTTTTCGATTGGGCTACCTTGAAGGCTTCTTATACCGAAATGAGTCAGTTTGCCCATCAGCTTTCGAACTCTTATTTGAATCTTCCTACTGACTGCTGGGTTCCTTCTACCAGTCGCATACGTCCGATGCGTTCACGTCAGGTGGCGGGAGGTATTTATATGAAGCTTCCATGGAACTTGAGCATGGACATAGAAGGCTATTTCCGTATTACCGACCGTATGCTGGAATATGATACCGGTGGTAACCTGACACTTCCTGCCGATAACTGGGAGAAATGGGTGAGGGTAGGCAAAGGAAAATCGTATGGATTGGAAGCCTCACTGGCGTACCGTCACGCGAAGAATGTCTTTCAGGCCAGTTATACGCTGTCGTGGAGCAAGCAGAAATTCGAAGATTTTTACCCCGACTGGTATGCCAGCAAGTTTGACAACCGTCATAAGCTGAACCTGATGTTCCGTCATAAGTTTAATAACCGTATCGATGCGTACGCAGCATGGACTTTCCGTAGTGGCGATCGGGCTACTGTGCCTATGCAGTATGTAGAAAATCCTTCTTTGCCTGGAACCGTCCAGCCGTCTGATGCGGCAGGAAGCTGGGTCTACGAAAAGCCGAACAATATTACCCTGCCAGCCTATCATCGGCTGGATGTAGGCATCAATTTCCGGCGGACAACCAAACGAGGTTTCGAACGTATCTGGAATATCAGTATTTACAATGCCTATTGCCGGATGAATGCTTTCTATACTCAAGTAGAACGGCAGGCCGATGGTAGTTTCAGAGGCAAGGCGATAGGACTGTTTCCTGTAATTCCTTCTTTCAGTTATACTTTAAAATTCTAATAAGGATGATGGTAAAATATATTTCTTTCATGATCATACTTGGGGTATCCTTACTGTTTACATCTTGCGTATATCATTTCGATCTGGATGAGGCGGAAGGAATCCCTAAGTTAGTTGTATACAGTTATCCCGGGAGTGGAGATACAACCGTGGTACGTTTTTCACGCAGTCTTCCAGTCACAGGCAAGGGGGCAATTGTTTCTGGTTTGACAGGGACGGATGTCCGGCTGGAAGTAAACGGTACACCTGTCGGTCTGTTGTGGACGGACAAAGCTTTACCGGGTGTTCCCGCCAAAAGTTATTATACGGTGCAGAGATACGAGGAAGGCGATCGTATCCGGCTGACAGCTTCTGCTGAAGACTTGGAAACAGTTTCGTCTGTTACGACAATTCCAGCTCCGTTTCCGTTGAATTCTGTTCATATGGAACGAAAGCCATCCGATCCTGGTATGCTTCAGTTTCAGATAAACTTTACCGATAAGGCAAGTACAGTAAACTATTATGCCGTAACGGTGAAAGAAAGAGCAAAGTATTGGAGGAATGGAGATTCACGGGTGTATTATGACGAAGAATATACGGCGTATATGGATTGGAATGATGAACCGCTCCTGAAGGTCTCAGCCGGTTTGGATGAAATTCTTATAGGTGACTATACGTATTATGAGCAGTTGTATATTTGGAGCGATGAGAAGATTCAAGGGAAGAACTACACACTTCGGCTGAACAAAACTTATATATCCGATTATGAAACCTCTATTCAGGGTGAAGTTTATACAAACAGGAAACAATATAAGGTTTGTCTGTATAGTTTGTCGGAAGAGTTCTATCATTATCTGAAATCGATGAATGAACAAGTAAACAATAAATTGGGAGAATCGGAATTGGCTCCTGTACGCCCTACCTATACCAATGTAGAGAATGGTTTTGGACTAGTAGGGGGCTGTCGGATGATGCAGACAGAATGGATGGATGGTGTGAAAGAATGAGTTGGAAGTAATTGATTAAACACAAAAATTGATTGTATGATAAAGCGTTTGACTGTTCTTATATTGTTGTTTAGTGGCTGGCTAGTTACTTACGGACAGACAGGCCGTTCCTCAGGTCTGACAATTTATGGAGGAAAAGATATGGTAGGTTATGATATGGTTCCTCCATCAGCCGGGATACCTCCTTTTGATGCTGGGAAGACTTATTTTGATTCCAGATTCTCTTTAGGTTTCGGTTATCGTTGGCGGTTGAAGCCGATTGATTCCCGATGGTTTTTCGATCTTGCGATAACAGCCGGATATCATCGTTATAAGTATGGATTAAGCTATCTCTCTCCGGACGAGCACATAACTTATGCGGGAAATGCAGGAGTTTGTAATTTGTTGTCGGTTTCTCTCTCCGGAAGTGCGGGATATTATTTGTATAAAGGATTGAATTTGTCTGTAGGGGTAGAATCTGCTTATTATTTTTATGATAAAAATTTTGTAAATGTACCTGTGTTTGTACGTTTGGGTTATGACTTTGGTTGTATGGAAATTGCCATACAATATAAGCGGGGAATGACTCGGAAATTTGATTTATTCCCTTTTGCGAACAACCGTTTGTCTGGCTGGGAATTGATGGTATACATACCTTTGTCTAAAAGAAATACAAATTAATTGAAGGTACAGAAAACGTGCCTTCAACAATAAATTCATAAAAATATTGGTACATACCTAGTGAAATATTGGGCTATGTACCAATATTTTTTGTATCTTCATAGATATAAAAATAAATTTTTGCTTCCTCCAGCTCTTTGTCAAAGTTCCGTAAACTACGTTTGAAAGGCAAGGACCTGTTCGATTTTCTCATTAGTAAGACTGTTTTCATCGTAATCGAAAAAGGAATCATAACGTGTTGATAAATCCTTATAAAATATTTGGATAATCTTTTTTTTTTTTACATTTGTAAATGTAATAATATATAGCATATTGCGATTCTTTTTGCGACTCTTGCAAGGATGTTCTTGAAAACAATTCTTGATATTTTTTATGGTGAACTTTATTAATTATTTGTTACTTTAATTCTTTTAACAATGAAAATCAGTTAGTATGTAAGACTTCTTCCATTGATTATGTTTTTTCCAGTAAAGTTTGAGTAATGGGGGAAATAGAATCAATGTAACTTATTATTAAAAAGATAATGCAAATATACAGTAGGAGAGAATCCGAATTTTAGTATAATTACCTTTCAACGTTATAATTGAGAACAACTAATAAAGGTATAACAAAAAATGGTTGGTTTTATTCTCCAGAAATATTCCCAGATGATTTGCAACAATTAATTATAATACCTTCTTATTAATCTAATTAGCTTATGAAAAAGTTTATTTTAAGTTCAGTAGTCCTGTTATTATTTATTTTGATAAGTGGTTGTGATAAAAATGATAAAAATGTTGAGTTTAGCGTTTACGAATTTTATTTCGAACTGGTAGATGAAAATGGAAATCCATTTGTTGATAACATGGATGACATGGAGACACTTGCTGATAAAATGGAACTCAAATGGCTGAATCCTGAAACCTCGAAATATGTAGAGTGTGATTATTTTGACTTAAAGTGGGGCTACATGGAAGATGGGCATTATTATTTTAGTGTGAATAGTACTGATGTTATTGGTGATGGAGATGATCGTACTGCTTCATTTTCTTTTGATTTAGTATGTGAAGATATATTTTCAGAACCGGTGAATATAAAGACCGAATGGATAACTTCTTTACCAACCTATAAGCTATATTATCCGTTGGATAAAATTTATGTGAATGATGTAAAAGCAGAAGTTACTGATATCGATAGAGGAACTATTACTGTTCCTTCTGTTCAAACTATTTATATTCCTTCCATTCAGATAAAAGTAGATACAGTTAAAAATTAGTTACTACTTCGAAATATTATATTCCTTTTTTCTTGAAATACTCATATCCGATGCGGCAGTACAAGCATTTCTTCAGGTCACAGTAATTCTTTTTGAGCTGGATAAGTGCCTGACTGTCGCCTGCATGTGATGCTTCCAGTCCACATTCTTTCCACATACGGATGATGTAATTGTTTTCTGGCTTCAGTTCCTCTAGCAGTTGGGTCGCACGCAGGCATAAGGCGTCGTTCGACTTGTGCTTGCCGTAGGCATAAAGAAATGGTACTACCGTATTGATGATAAGTAAATCGGTTGAGCTTTGGCTGATGGTTTTGGGATGAGAAGGAGAAGGTATACCAAAAGTGTAGTGTGTCAGCCAGTATTCCGATGTTCCACCTTTCAGGAGATTCCGTAATTCGTTCACCGATTCTGCTTCCATCAGTTGTGAGAATAAGCCCTGTGAACGATGGTACAGGCAGGCAAGCTGTGCGATGCGGATATGTGGAAAATTACCTGGACGCAGGCGGAGAAAACGCCAGCGGCAATCAGAAGAAGGTTGTAGTCCGAACTTCTGTTTCAGGTAATTGTATTCTTTTATCATGTTTTCCGTATATGCATCAACAGGCAACTCTTGCAGAAGTCCTGCTTGTCCGAAGAAAAAGGCCTCTATCTGAAACAGATTGTCACGATGTTTGTTGACAGCAGCAAGCGGTACACTCTTCGCCCATAGCTCGAAAGTATCACTGTTTACACCAAATCCGAAATTACGTGCCAGCGTAATGAAAAACGCGTACTCCCAGTCTTGGTTGTATTCATGCAAGTGCTTCTCTATTTGCTGCGTTTTATTTTCGAAACGCTCTACCTGAAGCGTAGACAGCCAGCTGTGTAGCAGGAAAGACGGCAGTTGGGGAATGATTCGGAAACAGGCCGGATAGCGGTCGGCGCGGATTAATTCTTCATAATTTTCCAATAGATAAGGTGGGTAGTGTAACTCCATCTGTGGAATAATCTCTCCGTTGCTTCGTGTGGGAACAGCATCTATATCCGAAGCCACATGCAGAATAACCGAATCGTATGTCGGGTCGAGATGATGATTATGGCGGAACCAGTCGGAAGCCTGCTGGTGTATTTCGATGTTTCCTACCCATGTTACATCGTTTATCTTGATTTTTGCATTGAAAAAATCCGGACCGGCATGCATGTTTGCCAGACCGGGATCGATAATTTCAATCGGTTGTCCGTCGGTTGTCTGCAAAGGTTTCAGTGTGAAAAGTTTGTGTTTCCACACGTAGTGCAAGAGTTCTTCCATGTTAATGAGGTGTAAATGTTCGCTAAATGTAATGATTAATAACGAAAAACGTTATCTTTGTGCCTAAAATAATTTGAGATTTATGAAGATAGCATTAATAGGATATGGTAAAATGGGTAAGGAAATCGAAAAGATTGCAGTTGCCCGCGGACATGAAATTGTAAGTATTATTGATGTAGACAATCGTCAGGACTTTGCATCGGAAGCGTTCCGTTCAGCAGACGTTGCGATTGAGTTTACGGCTCCTTCTGTAGCTTATGGCAACTGTCTGGAAGCTTTCAAAAACGGAGTTAAGGTAGTTTCCGGCAGTACAGGTTGGATGGGCGAGTATGGAGAAGAAATGCGTCGTCTGTGTGCAGAAGAGGGAAAAACTCTTTTCTGGTCGTCCAATTTTAGTTTGGGGGTAGCAATTTTCTCTGCTGTCAATAAATATTTGGCAAAGATTATGAACAACTTTCCCAATTATGACGTGTCAATGGTAGAAACACACCATATCCATAAGTTGGATGCTCCAAGTGGAACAGCAATTACACTTGCTGAAGGTATCTTGGAGAACCTGGACAGAAAGAACAAATGGGTTATGGGTACACTTACAGCTCCGGATAGAACTGTAACCGGTACTACAGCGTGCGCATCGGATGAAATGCCTGTAAGTGCAATCCGTGAAGGAGAAGTGCCCGGAATTCATACTATCCGTTATGAATCGGAAGCTGATTCTATCATTATTACGCACGATGCAAAGAACCGCAAAGGATTTGCATTGGGTGCAGTACTGGCAGCCGAGTACACAGCAACTCACGAAGGATTTTTAGGAATGAACGATTTATTTCAGTTTTAAGATATGATACAGGCATCACGTAAGCAGTGGATAAAGTTTAGTATAGTATTAGTTCTGTACCTGATTTTCCTGATCTGGTTGCAGAGCTGGCTGGGACTGGTTGTTGTTCCTTTTATCTTTGATGCTTACATTTCAAAGAAAATTCCATGGACATGGTGGAAAAAGTCGAAAAATAAAACGGTTCTGGCAGTAATGAGCTGGGTAGATGCAATTGTATTTGCGCTGGTTGCAGTGTATTTTGTCAATCTGTATTTCTTCCAGAATTACGTTATACCATCTTCTTCACTCGAAAAGTCGTTGCTGGTAGGCGATTATCTGTTTGTCAGCAAGATGAGTTATGGAGCACGTATTCCACAGACTCCGCTTCATATGCCTCTTACTCAGCATACACTTCCGGTATTCAACTGTAAGTCGTATCTTGACTGGGTACATTGGGATTACAAGCGTGTTGGAGGTTTGGGTAAGGTAGAACTGAATGACATTGTGGTTTTCAACTTTCCGGCCGGTGACAGTGTAGCTACAGCCGTTCCTGCTGAAGATTTGTATCGGTTGAGTTATCAGGCAGGACAGCAGCTTTCGCAGCCGGTAGATATGTCGCGCCTTACTTTGGAACAGCAGCGTCAGGTGTACGATTTCTATTATCAGGCAGGACGCAAATATATTGATGAAAATCCGCAGATGTACGGTAAGATTATTACCCGTCCGGTCGACCGTCGTGAAAACTATGTAAAGCGTTGTGTCGGACTTCCCGGTCAGACATTAGAGATAAAGAACCGTATTATTTATCTGGACGGAAAAGCGAATAAGGAACCGGATAATGTACAGTATCGTTATTTTGTCAAGACTAAGGGAATGCTTCCTGATGATTTGTGTCATGAACTGGGTATCAGTCAGGAGGATCTGATGATGTATTACACCGAAGAATCGGTTTATAACATGCCGTTGACAGAGAAGGCTAAAGCAGCTTTGCTGGCTCGGAAGGATCTGGTAGTGTCTATAGAAAATACTCCAGATGATGATGCCGGCGGATTGTATCCTGTAAATAAACTGACTGGCTGGACTGTAGACAATTATGGTCCGGTATGGATTCCGAAAAAAGGTGCTACAATCGATTTGACACTGGACAACCTGCCGATTTATGAACGTCCTATCAAGAATTATGAAGGAAATTCTCTGGAGGTGAAGGACGGAAAAATCTATATAAACGGACAAGAAACGACGAAGTATACCTTTAAGATGGATTATTACTGGATGATGGGTGATAACCGTCATAATTCTGCCGATTCACGTTTCTGGGGCTTTGTGCCTGAAGATCATATCGTTGGTAAGCCTATCTTTATCTGGTTGTCACTCGATCAGGATAGAGGTTGGTTCGACGGAAAAGTCCGTTGGAATCGCTTGTTTAAGTTTGTCGATTCGATAAAATGATACTGCATCATATTGAGTAATGACTGGAAAATAGGACTGAAGCTATCGGCATTTGTCATTATTGCTGTATGGCTGGTTAGGACTTTTCTTGTTACATCATGTTTTATTCCTTCGTCGGGAATGGAAAATACACTTTATCAGGGCGAAGGGGTGCTGGTGAATAAGTGGAGTTATGGTCTGCGTATGCCTTTTCCTTCATTCTTAGGTTATCACCGTATCGGAAACTGTGATGTAGGGAAAGGGGATATTGTAATTTTCAATGATCCGGGGGCTACTCAGCGAAATAAACGGCTTGAGTGGCGCAGTGTCTTTATAAGCCGTTGTATTGCTACTCCCGGAGATACACTGATGTTGAATCGAGAGTTGATAAATACCGGAGATGAGATTTTAAGTCCGGACAGTAAGGCTTTGTATGTATATCCTGCATCGAAAGAAGACCTGATGAAGATTATATTGGATGCAGTAGGGCTGAAAGAAAATTCACTGGTAGGATATACCGAAGATGGAGGGTATATCCGTAGCTTTAGTCATTATGAATTTTATTTGGTTTCACAAAAAGCAGGACAGCGAATCGATTTTGTTCCGCTAAACAACAGACTTTCGCAAGAGATACATCCTTATGTTGTTCCTCGTAAAGGGGAAGCTGTAAAAGTATATCCGTGGAATGTAGTATTGTTATGTAATACAATTGTTTCGCATGAGCAGAAGCAGGCTGAAGTGCGGGGCGATACGTTGTGGGTAGAAGGAAAACCTGCCACTTCGTTTACATTCAGTAAAGACTATTATTGGATGGCTTCGAATGATCCTGTAAACTTGTACGATTCACGGCTGTTTGGTTTTGTCCCGGAAGATCATATTATTGGTAAAGCATGGTTTATCTGGTTTCCTTCCTGTAAAGAACGTTTTTTTCAACGTGTGCAATAAGAATGAAGAAAGAAGTTATACTTAGTTCGGCGTATCTTGCGCCAGTAGAATATTATACGAAGTTGTTTGCGTATGATACTATACATATAGAGCAGTTTGACCACTATATGAAGCAAACTTATCGTAATCGCTGCACGATAGCTTCGGCAGATGGAAGTTTGTCGTTGACTATCCCGACAGAAAAAAGTGATGATTTAAAATGCCTGATGAAGGATGTGCGTATTTCTGATCATGGCAACTGGCGGCATGTGCATTGGAACGCTTTTGTTGCAGCTTATAAGCAAAGTCCTTTTTTCGATTACTATGCTGATGAGTTTCATCGGTTTTATGAACATAGATATGAATTCTTGTTCGATTTTAATATGGACTTGTGTAACTGGATATGTGAACAGATCGATTTACATCCTTCCTTTGTAATGACAAAGGATTATGTTGCCAATGTAGAGGATATGGATGATTTTCGTGAATTGATACATCCTAAAAAAGCATATGTGCAGTGTGATTCGGATTTTCTGCCTAAACCTTATTATCAGGTATTTGACCAGAAAAACAATTTTTTGCCTAATCTCAGTATTATAGATTTGTTATTTAATATGGGACCTGAAAGTTTATTGGTTCTACGTGATAGTATTGTAAAACATGAATAATAGATAGCTTATGAACAACCTACCTACAGTAACTAAAAATCTATTGATTATTAATGTGTTGTGCTTTTTTGGCACAATAGTGGCACGACGCTACGGCATAGATGTGGAAAACTTGTTGGGATTACATTTTTTCCTGGCCTCTGATTTTAATCCTGCGCAGCTTATTACCTATATGTTTATGCATGCCAACTTCCAGCATATATTTTTTAACATGTTTGCCGTGTGGATGTTTGGCCGGGTGCTTGAACAAGTTTGGGGTCCTAAGCGTTTTTTATTTTACTACATCTTATGTGGAATAGGAGCCGGACTAATACAGGAGGCTGTACAGTATACAGAGTATTTGGTTAGTTGGTCGCACTACGATGGAGTAGATACAGGTATGGGAGTTATACCTATGGCTGAGTTTTTGAATCGTCTGAATACGGTTGGAGCTTCAGGTGCTGTATATGCTATTTTGTTAGCTTTCGGTATGCTGTTCCCTAACAGTCAGATGTTTATCTTCCCTTTGCCGATGCCGATTAAAGCGAAATATTTTGTAATCGGATATGCTGTGTTGGAGCTTGTTCTTGGTATTGCAGGAGGTGACGGAGTAGCTCATTTCGCACATTTGGGAGGAATGCTTTTTGGTTTTATTTTGATTATATATTGGAGAAAGAAGAATGGCGGCGGACAACAGTTTTATTACTAACCTAAAAGAAAATTTCAGGAGAGGGGATATTGTAACTCGGCTGCTATATATAAATATAGGAGTTTTCCTGGTTGTCACACTGGTAAACATTGTACTGACTTTGTTTAATCAGCCTGCTGGTTTTTGGACGAACTATTTGGAATTTCCCGCTTGGTGGGAGCGTTTTATCCGACAGCCTTGGTCGTTGTTTACCTATATGTTTATGCATGCTGGCATACTGCATATATTGTTTAATATGTTATGGCTGTACTGGTTCGGGCGTTTGTTTTTGCAATTTTTTTCGGCAAAACATTTGCGTGGTTTATATGTATTAGGCGGAATTGTGGGAGGATTGATGTATATGCTTGCATATAATTTGTTTCCCTATTTTGCTGGTGCGGTATATTCTTCTTATTTGTTAGGAGCTTCGGCTTCAGTGCTTGCTATTGTAATTGCAGTTGGTGTACGTGAGCCAAACTATCCTATTCAGTTGATGTTTGTCGGTACTGTAAAGCTAAAGCAGGTAGCCATATTCATGTTGTTGCTGGATTTGTTGTTTATGACTTCAGGAAATGCAGGTGGGCATATTGCTCATCTGGGAGGGGCTTTAGCCGGTTGGTGGTTTGCCGCAGGGTTACAGAAGGGTCATGATGCAACAAAATGGATAAATAATATACTCGACTTTTTATCTGGAAGCTGGAAGCCTGTTTCCAGAAAACCTAAAATGAAAGTGCATTACAGTGACAAGCAGAAAGACTATGATTTTAATGCCAGAAAAAAAGAACGTACAGAGGAAATAGATAGAATATTAGATAAGTTGCGTAAGTCTGGCTACGGTAGTTTGACTGATGCTGAAAAAAAGAGCTTGTTTGATGCAAGTAAAAAGTAAATAAAGCTCGTTTGGGCTTCTACCAATGGAAGAAAAATATATCCGAATGCAATATTGATAATATAAAATAATGTAGATATGAGGAAAATTGGATGTTTGGTTCGGTGGGTATTGTTTACCTTAAATATATTAGTTGCCATTGGCTTTTTAATAAGTGCTTACAGTCCGTATATATCTCCGGTCAGTCATCCGTTGTGGGCGTGTGCTGGGCTGTTTTTCCCTTTTCTGCTTCTTGCTAATCTCCTATTTATATTTGTGTGGGTTTGTATCAAATGGCAGTATACTTTTTTCCCGTTGCTGGTTCTTGTTGCCGGCTGGAGCAGTATTTGGAACTATTGTCCGCTGGGATCAGAAGAGAAACCGGAAGGAGGAGAGATAATTAAGTTGCTTACTTATAACACGCAGGATATTGCGTTAACGAAAGAGTATGATAAACAGGAAGGTAATCCTGTTCTCAATTACTTGCGGGACAGTGATGCTGATATTATTTGCTTGCAAGAGTTTAATCCTAGTGCAAAGGTAAAACAAAAGGAAATAGATCGTGCTTTGGCATGTTATCCTTACCATGTACGTGTAAAGGGAGAGGGGCCGGGCAGACTTGCTTGTTATTCACGCTATCCAATTCTTTCGGCAGAAACAATAGATTATAAGACTGAATCCAATGCCAGTATTCTTTATCGGTTGAAATTTGGAAATGATACTCTTGTGTTAATCAATAATCATTTGGAGTCGAATAAGCTTGATGCACATGATAAGACTGTATATAATGATATATTGAAATCTCCAAGGGAAAAGAATATAAAAAATGGGGGAAAGCATTTGTTTCATAAAATAGCAAAGGTTGTGGCTGTACGTGCTCCTCAGGCGGACTCTGTTGCACAGGCTATTGCTGTAAATCGTACTCGCTATATGCTTGTTTGCGGTGATTTTAATGATTCTCCTATCTCGTATGCTCATCGAGTAGTCGGACAGGGCTTGAATGATGTTTATAGAAAGGCGGGTAGAGGACCTGGTTTTACTTATTATGAGAATCGTTTTTATTTCCGCATAGACCATATTTTTGCCAGCGATGCTTTTCGTATACTGGAGTGTAAAATTGATCGTTCCATAAACGCTTCTGATCATTATCCGGTCTGGTGCTTGCTTGAAAAAACAAAATAAATTTTTATTGATGCTTGCCAGACCAAATTTTGGCGAAATACTTTTTATAGATTGATCTTTGTTTTATAATAATTCGCAACGAAAACAGGCTAACTTCTTTTCTGGTACAACCGTCCGCGATAGCGTTCACCACATAAAAAGATAGCCGTCCAGATTTTTGGGCGGCTATCTTTGCATCTTCTTCCATCTATCCGGAAGCAAATCACGGTATTTATCTATAGGAGTATTAGGAGACCATGCGGCACAACGGTCTATAATGTCGCAGAAGTATTCAAAGATGTTTATTCCACATCTATGGCATGTTATGGCTAACGAGTGGTATAACACCGCCACTTCGGCTCCTGTATGAGAGCCTATTGTCAGACGTCTTCGTGTCAGTGATATATACCTGTTTATCCGTTCAACTTCATTGTTGTCAAGCCTGTATTTAGGCGAAGAGAAGATTGCCGGTATTTCATGCCACTGTTTCAGCGCATAATCGGCAGCAGCATTAAGAGGATCATCAGGCGGTACCCCCGGACGATCTTTAATCTCAATCAGTCCTCTGTAGATTTTTTCAATCATCACTTTTGAGTAACGTTGTCTCCACTGAAGGTGGTCTTCATCAGTCCATCCGTCCTTTCCTGTTTTGTGTTTATGTTCGAAGTGATATAACAGACCGAAGCGCTTGGCTGTTTGCTGGGCAATAGTATTATCCTTTATATCCAGGAACTTCCGTTTTATATGCTGCAGACAAGGAAGTCTTTTAATTTCTTTCAGATTACCGATTCCGATATGGCGGTATCCGGAGTAATAGTCGCACTGGAAGGCTCCGTTAAATCCCTTTATTTCATTTTCGAAAACTTCAGCCGAACGTGATCCGTCATCATAAAAGAAATACACCAGACCTGTGGTCATACCGACAAACACCCAGATATATCCTTTCTTGATTTTCTTCCCGGATTCAGTGGCTGTCTGCAGACGTACTTTCTGATAAGTTTCATCACCACAGATATAATTATCCTCAAGGATTGCCTTTGCGAGAGCCTTATAAAGGTTCTCCAGCTGAACCTTGGTTTTGCTGACAAGCTTCCGGGCGGTACCCTTATCAAGATCGAAGCCATGTGAGCGGAAGTATTCCACCGCATTTTCAAGCGGCATTCCGTGCAGATAGCGCAACTCCGCCAGACCTGCGATAAAAGAGGCAGTGTACTGGGAGTTCAGTAGTGGAGTTGCCGGAACAGGACCTTTGAAGATTTTACCGTCCTGAACATATTTCTTGACCTTATATATTGTCTTGATGAAGCGCATGGGAACCATTGAATAACGTACGACATCGCATGTACAGATATATCTGGCCAGTTCAGGATCGAACTCCGGGTCGTCAGGTTCTACATCAAAGGTTTCAATCTCACATTCCGGATGTGTCTTTTTCCTTGCCCCGTTGTTTGTATGTTTCTTTTCTTTTTTCTGTTCAGAAGCATCGGAGGTGGCTTTTACCTGTTTAGTCTGTCTTTCCGACGGAGATTCCTGCAAACGGTGCATTGCCTGACGTGCAGTTTTCTCCTTACTGAGTTCGATGTTCTTTCCTTTGAGAGTTTCCTCCAGAGAGGCTATCTGCCTTCTCAGTTCCTCAACCGTGGCAGTCAGTTTCTCGTTAGCGGTGGTCAGTGAACGGACAGACGTCAAGGCTTCCTCCAGTTTACCCTGGAGGAAGTCGTTCTGGCGTTGTAAAAGTTCTATCAGTTCATCCTTTTTCATGTTTTAAAGTTACGAAAAAAGAATGAAATGTGCAACTTTCCTGTGGTTTAATTATTTGATTATCAGTTTTATACATACTATTTTACAGCCATTCTAAAGCGATTCTCAACCGTTACTTTTACAGGTGTGAGCCCCCTCATCAGCATGTAAAAGTCGTCCCATTGAAGCCTGCGGACGCTACTGTCACCGTTTCTCAGTACTTCACGGAAACGCCCTTGAGACAGCCTTTTAGTATACATCAAAAAGCCGTCACCATCCCATTTTAATGCTTTCATAGCCTTGCGGTCGTGCGAGAAAAAAACATATACATCACCCGAAGCCGGAGAGTGTCCTTTCCACGACCATATCATTTGCGTCAGACCACGGATGCCGTAACGCATGGATACAGGATTCTGACAGACCCACAGGTGCAGACATGAATCAAGCCCCCACATGACCGTCCTCCCTTCCAATTTTACGTATAAACTTTGCAATAACGGACAAGTCCGTATCTGCCGGAAAGCTTACCTCCACATTGCCATCTACTCTGACAGTAATCACATTGCAACTCTCTGCAGGAAGAAAACCGGCTTCCTCAAAGATCACATCTTCAAAAGGTATTTCCTTATATTGTGAACTTGGACAACCGAAAGGACTTGTATATCCCGGTAAATCTATAACACGTAGTTTGTTGCGCCTCAGGTAACCATCCATTTGTTTCTCTGTTATTCCAAAACCTTTATAATAATCTATAAAAGTCCCAGGCTGTCTGCTATTGGCACAGAGAGTCTTAAATTCTTCATAAACCTGAGAACAACGGAATTTCAGGCTGCTGCCTCTTGTATATCCGGGAATCTCATTTAGACTTTGGTATTCTTCCTTCAATACTAAATACATCCTATAATAACTGACACCATGCTTGCGGCAATATTCCAGAAAGGAACATGATTGTTTGCCGGACGCACATAATTCTTTAAAAGCAGAAAAAATCTGCCTGTAGTATTCTAATTTTACCATATCTAAAATTTTATGGCAAAGTTAGAATTACTATAGGCAGATTACAAGACGCTATCGCGGACGGTTATACGTTCTCACGAGTATGCCTGTTTTTCTTTTATCCTTTTAGATAATTTTTTCTTAATTGTTATTGCAGTGTTTGCCTGTAACTTGGAAAGATTAGGGGACTTTCTCTGTTCGTCAGATAGATTTTTTTAGTGTTTGAAACGAGAAAGATCTACGTCCTTTACTTCCTTTTTCTTGAATCCTCCAAATTTGTAGCTGAAAGATACGGTGACGTTACGCATATAATTGTTCAGATACATATCTAGATACTGATTTCCATTGCGGACTTTCGTTGTCAGGTGGTTGCTTCCATTGAATAAATCATTCCCTTTGATCTGAATCATAGCTTTATCTCCTGCAAAGGTATAGCGAATGGCTGTATGGATGAATGCGGCAGGCGCTATGGTATAACTTCCTTGTATGGATTTGGATGTACCGGTCGCACTAATTTCCATTTTGATGTTGGGGCGCTTACTGAGTGTAAACGTATTGGTCCAGTTTCCTGCTATATTCCATATTCTACGGTCGAAAGGAGCATCATAATAGTTGCTTGCCTGTTGATGAAGTGAAGACAGACATATCATCAGCTGACTGTCCCACCATTCTCCTGTCTTGAACGGGATAACAGAAGTGAAGGCAAACTCTTTTGAATAGTCCCAGTTCTGATAATTGTATACAGCTTTCAGACGGCTGGAGTCTAGGTATATCATTTGCATGAAGTAATCTTTGATATAATCATAGCTGAACTGGAAAATATATTTGCTTTTCAGGATGTATGTCAAAGCTGCGGAGTAATCAGTATAAGGTTTGAGTGATGAATTTCCTGCCGATTCCTGATAATTGTTAAGGTAACTGGTCGATCCGCTTAACGTCCAATAATCGGGATAAGTCTTGTTCGAACTGAGTTCAAATTGAAGGATGTGTGAAGGGGAAAGAACATAACTTAAGTTCAAAGTAGGGTAGATTGCCCATTTTTTATAGCTCATCATTTGATAATATTCAATGGAAGCAGATGCATTCAGACTCCATTGGCTACCAAAGTTCTTTTCGAAACCGGTATATAGATTATAAGTATATTCATCAACTCGGCTTTCTTTGTTCATTCCACTCATCGCTGCAAGATTATATCTTTGCGAATTATGGTTGTTTACATATGTAAAGGATGTTCCGTAATTCAGTACCCACGCATTGGAAAGTGTATGGTTTTGGTCGACATATACTTTCCATCGGTTTATATATTGAGCCGTGTTGCTAAGAAAAGTCGTTTCCTGTCCGTTGTTTTCTATGCTGCGGAAAGATTGTTCCTCTTTATTCCTGAAATACGTATAGTCGATACCCCCTGTCAGACCGAGGCCGGAAGTATAGTTTAAAGCTACGTTATGCATCTGTTCTTCGGCAGGGGCATGGTTGAAGGTAGTCGAATGATTATCCGAAGAGGTAACCGATTGTTGTTTATCGGGATTAAGACTGGAAGTATAACTCAGCCCCAATTGGCTCTGTTCATTAAACTTATAGTTTCCTCCAAGCCGGAATGTATGTACCAGTTGCCGATTTTCTCCGTTAGTAGACTGGCTGATGTTATGTATTTCATCATTCAACGTGTGACGGGTAATCAGTTTATAACCTTGACGGTTGTAGTGATTGTTGAGATTGTACATAAAGTCTATATCCAGTTTGGGAGATAAATAGGCAAATGTCACGCCGCCTTCTTCTCCTGCTTTATTTGCCTGTACATAATTGCCGTTTATCTCTCCCTGTAATCCTCCTTCTCCCGGTTTATAACCTTTTAGTATTACATTGATTGCTGCACCGCGCACATGATATTGCGGGGGAGTATTATACATCACTTCCGCCCGTTCTACACGTGATGCTGGCATACCCTTTAATAATGTAACAAGCTGTTCGTAGTTCATAGATGTAGGCTTTCCGTTCAAAATAATATTGATACTTCCAGCTCCGGCTAGTGTCAACACTCCATTTTGTTCCATTACGCCCGGTAGTTGTTTTAATGCATCATACACATTCGTCACCAGCTTATTGGCAGTGAGTTGAGGCATATCGTAGGTCAAGCGGCTGCCTTCTACTTTGACCAGCGGTCGTTCCCCTCGTACAATAACCTCATCCAGCGCATAGTCTTTAGCCTGTAGTACCGTGATACCTGCATCTTTTTCTTTGCCTTTTTTCTCTATTGTATGATATAATAGATGCTGAAAGATGAGTCGATAAGCTTCCGGCTGATGATTGAATACAAAGTTTCCGTCGGCATTCGAGATTGTTGCATCCACGAAAGTTGAGTCCGAAGTCTGGAGAATGATAGTTGCACCGTCTATCGGTTGCTGTTCTGTATTGACAACCTTACCCGAAACGGTTTGTGCTGTCAGGCTGCCTGAGCCTCCTGCCAGCAAGAAGATACTCATTAAAAAATAGATTTTCATATCAAATTGCATTGGGTTATTTTCTATATCTTTGACAGTGCGAAAGTAAAGGGCCCGACCGATTTTCTGGGTTAAGGGCAGGTTAATGTTACGTTAATACACGACTTATGGAGATAAAACATATCCGTTGGATTGCTGTGGTGGGACTTATTGCTATTGTTGAGCTGCAATACGTATGGCTTGTCAACACATATAAGCTGACTAAGGAAAGTGTTCAGATGAAAGGGGAGGAACTGTTTCCCGAAGCAGCTTTACAGGAGGTTTTCCTGCGCGTGTCTAAGACAAAGAAAGACTCCACGGTTACAATGAACGTTAACTTTGATGCTGAGAAGGATATGGAAACCATGTCTAACCCTGGTCAATGGCTGATGAGTTATATGCATGTTTCGTTTCAGGAAATTGCTCTGAAAGATTTTAATCGTGATGTTTCGTTTGTGGATTTGGATTCGATTTATGCGCACATGCTCGATTCGATTGGCTTCCCTGCTGTTGTTGCGTCGTGTATTGTCGATTCAACCGGTCGTGTAATGAGGTCTTCCAGTCAACTGGATATACATGGCAAAGGTGTATTACGAACTTCTCCTTTGCCGATCAGTCATGACGGAACTCGCTTTTTGCAAGGAGTTATTACCAATCCGTATCGGGTGATTTTCCGGCGAATGACATTACTTTTGCTTGCTACTGTGCTGATTATGGTCTTGGTTATAGTTTGTATCATTTATCAGATACGCATTATCGTTCGTCAAGATAAGATTGCCAAGTTACGTGAGGATTTTTCTTATGCTATGATTCATGATATGAAGACGCCTTTGAGTTCTATATTGATGGGTACTCAGATACTGGAAACTGGAAAACTGGATACCCAACCGGAGAAAAAGGCACGTTATTTCCGCATTTTGAAAGAAGAGGGAGAACACCTGCTTTCGCTGACAAACAAGGTATTGACACTTTCTAAACTGGAAAATCATCAGTTGAAGTTGGAAAAAGATACGTGCTGTGTTCGTTCGATGCTGGAAGACCTTGCCGAGAAGTATAAGGCAAAAGCAGTGAAGCATATTGTCTATAAATGGAATTTGCAGGCAGATACTGTTTATGCGGATGAGGAGTTTTTGAAAGAAGCACTCAGCAATCTGATTGACAATGCCGTGAAATATTCGGGTGATGAAGTTGAAATTACATTTTCGTCGGGAAAGCTTTCGAACGAATATTATATAAAGGTACACGATACGGGTTTCGGTATTCCGCTGAAAGACCAGAGTAAGATATTCGAAAAATACGAACGTGCTTCGGCTGCGGATAGAAGTCGATATGGAGGTTCTGCTGGTTTCGGTTTAGGATTAAATTATGTTTTACGTGTAGCTGAAGCTCATGGTGGCAGAGTAACGTTGGAAAGCATTGAAGGAGAGTACAGCGAGTTTACGATATATCTTCCGAATAGAGAAGATGCTATTGATAAAACTTGTTTGAATACAAATAAATGAATTATAATAGAACAATGATACGACTATTGCTGGTAGAAGATGATGCCAATCTGTGCTACATCATACGTGGTGGACTAGAGGATATGATAGGCGGTTACGAGATAATGACAGCCGATAACGGTGAAACTGGTTTGAGGATATGGAAGGAAACGCATCCCGATGTAATTGTTGCTGATATTGAGATGCCGGTAATGGATGGATATGAAATGGTGAGACGAATTCGTGAAACGGATGATGCAACACCTATTCTGTTTACTTCCGGGCGTGTTTCTCCAAAGGATGTAGTGAAAGGTTATGAGCTAGGTGTAAATAATTATATTAAGAAACCCTTTCTTGCTGAGGAGTTGAATGCACATATCCTTGCTTTGTTGAAGCTGACAAAAGGAATAAGATCAGTAAATGAAGAAGAAATATTCCATCTCGGAACTTCTTTTATATTTGAAGCCGGCCATGCCTTGTTGAAACAGACAGGGGGAAGGGAGCAGACACTTACCGAACGAGAAGCTGCTTTGTTGCGTATTTTATGCGAGAATAAAAATAAGGTTGTCAAGCGTGAAGCTATCTTGGAACGTTTATGGAATACAGATGACGACTATTTTGCATCACGCAGTCTGGATGTATTCGTTTCACGTTTGCGAAAGTTGCTTGCATCCGATAATACTGTGCAATTGAAAACGATAAAAGGCGTAGGACTTATGTTGGAAAGCCCTGCGCCTGGAGGATAATATGAAACTCCTGCTTTGTGTTTTATAAAGTAGTATTCTTTTTATTCAGCATTTTTCTTAAGCCATTCCATTCTTCGCTGGTCAGGAAGATGGGTTACTTTGAAGTGTTCGAATTTTACGTTAAATCCTTCACCGTCAGGACAAGCTCCCATCAGACCAACTTTGACAGGTGTGTTGTCTTGCAGCCAGGCATTCCGCATCATAACATAAGTTTTGTCATCGAATGAGTAGAACACTTCTACGGCATCTAGTCGTCTGACTGCCTTTATCCAAATATAGGGTACAGGCTTATCGAGCGTAATAACACTCCAGTCGCTTGTATGGTGGGTAACAACTGTACTTAGGTTGAATTTTCCGTCAACAAACTCAATACCGGTCTTGATATAGTTTTCCTTGTCGATACGCAGCATCAGACCTGCTTGGTCGAAGCGGACTTTGTAGTCGCCTGTGATTTTTACTTTTACTTCAAACTCGCCGCCATACGTATTGTAATAAAAAGGAGCGTCATCGACAGTAAATCCGTAATGTGAAATGCGCCAATAGTCACTATGTGGAGTGACATACATACTTAATGCATTATCTGCTATTTCCCACTGCTCTGGTTCATTGAACCATTGCATTTTTTCCAGAGTCTGTGCCATAGCCTGCGTACTTATAAAGGTTAGCATTGCCAAAAAGAGCTTTTTCATAAATGTGTAAAGTTAGAATGTGGAATATTTTCTTTTATTTTGCAAAGGTAGTTACCTATACTGAGAGCACCAATACTGATAAATAACCATTTTTATTCTCTCTCCCGTTATGAATGTAAAGACTGCATTGAACAACGAACTGCTTGCACAAGATTTTGCAGGGGAAGTAAACCTGAACCGGTATCTTACACATTATAAACAGGTTGCTTCGATGTATGCTGAGGTAGAAAATTCGATAGCAGTTCTGAGTGATATGGGTTCTAACCGAAGTTATATTTATTATGGTAAGGTAGGAGAGTTTTTAGGCATAGCTTTGCATGGGGAATGTCATCTTATTGAATCTATCTGGGAAGAAGAAATATTCAGTCGGATTCATCCCGATGATTTGGTGAAGAAACATACTCGTGAATTACGCTTTTTGCATTTCCTTAAAAATGCTTTAGAGAAGCAGCGCAGTGATTATTATCTGGAAGAGTATCTCCGGATGTGTGATAGTGTGGGAAAATACCATCAGGTTTTACACCGTATGTTTTATGTCATAGCACAGGATACAGGGAATATTTGTCTGGCCTTGTGTTTATATAATCTGACTGAAGTTTCTTCCATAGGAAGCATAATTGTAAATTCAGCTGATGGAAGTCGTATAGATATTGATACGTACGACTGTTCCGACTTGCTTTCAAAACGTGAAAAAGAAATTCTGATATTAATAGGAAGGGGAAAGTCGAGTAAAGAAATAGCTGAAGAGCTTTCTCTCAGCATACATACCGTTAGCCGTCATAGGCAAAATATCCTGCAAAAACTACAAGTAAGCAACTCTGCTCAGGCTTTTGGCATCGCACGTGAATTACATTTGTTATAATTGTTTTTCCTTTGCATCATAGATTGTAAAAGCCTTTTGGCACTTTGTTGCTTTTTTAACAAGGAATATTCGTTGCTGTCAGCTAAAATGCTTAACTTTAACAACTTAATTGTAGGGGCTTATGAAGAAGTTGTTCTGTATATGTTATTTGTTCCTTGTTTTGTGTGGAACGTTTCCGTGGATAACTTCCTGTTCGGGGGACGATGTTGAAGAAGTTGTATCTGTGCAGGATGTTCCTTCCGATATCTCGTTGTTTGTGTCTGCTTGGTTTCCTGGAGCAATGATTGAACAGATTTCACGGATTAATGAGGGAGAGAGAGGGTATCATGCTCTCTTGTCGAATAATGTAGAAGTAGATTTTACTAACGAAGGAAGTTGGACAAAGGTTTGTTTCCCTAATGCAGGAATGCAGATTTTCGCGCGTAAGTTTCTGGGAGAGATGTACGACTTTATGGAAGCCAAATTTGGTGAGATATCAGTTTCCGCCATTTATGCAATCAAGGAGGAATTGACAGCAGAGTTGAGTGACGGAAGAAAACTGGCTTTCCAGCATTATGAGAATCGTTGTCTGGGATATGAATATCCTGTTGAAGTTGGCGAAGAATATTTGTCTGAGAAGATAAAGAATTATATTTTACAAGCATTTCCGGGTAGAGAGATTACACGAATTATTATTGGTTCGGAGCAATTGAATCCTTCTATGCCTGCTTATCGGGTATGGATAGATGATACTTATCTGCTTCTTTTTGATAAAGAAGGAGAATGGACTTTGGTTAGTGGGGAATTTGATCGGACAGTTGTAGAAGAAAACGGAGAATTGTTGTTTCCGGAGTTGCCGCAAACTGTGATTGATTTACTGCCTCAGAAGGTGATGGAACAGATTTGGGATTCTGAACCCAATGCACGTATTACCTCTGTTTCCCGTGACCAGAAAGATTATTATACCTTACAGGTGCATCCTACTAAGGCGATTTCTACCTATGGAGGTGAAAAAACTTTTGTGATTCAAATCAGCCGGATTCAGGAATTTCTGAAAAACTATTTTACAGAAGTTTATCAGATGAAAATTTCATGGAATTATGATTGTAATAATCCACTTGTATCTGTTGCTTTACCAAATGGATTCAGTTTCTTGTTTGATGGTAATTATGAATGGTTACGCATAAATGGGGGAGGGCAGATATGGCCGGATTCAATGTTACCATTGTTGCCTTCAGGTATTATTTCGTATTGGAAAAATACAGCAGCAGATGTCGGAATTACAGATGTAGACAGAAGGGAAGGAAATTATCATGTTTTGTTGATAGATGGAACCCGCTGGTTGTTTAATTCATATGGGGCATTTATAAACGACGAAAATGCTGGTTAAGTAAAAAAGCGGAGAACAGCAACTGTGTACAAATTGGTCTGTTCTCCGCTTTTTGTATTATTCCTTAAACCAGGAAGCATACATCAAATATCCGTTTGCTATCTTTTGGTTCAGCTCTTTACTTTGTTCAGGGTCTACTTTCTTTATAAACTTAGCAGGAACTCCACCCCAAAGGGTATGAGGCTCTATAACAGTATTTGCTAAAACCAGTGCACCTGCAGCTACTATAGCTCCTTCTCCTACTACAGCATGGTCGAGGAGAGTGGAACCCATGCCGATGAGGGCATTATCGTGTACGCAGGCTCCATGGAGGGTGACATTGTGTCCGATAGAAACATCATTTCCTATTTCGACAGTAGATTTTTCATAAAGAGTATGTAATACGGTACCGTCCTGAATATTTACTCTGTCACCGATACGGATAGAGTTGACATCACCTCGTAAGACTGCATTAAACCATATACTGCAATCTCGTCCCATAACGACGTCGCCTATGATGGTGGCATTGTCGGCAAGGTAGCAGTTTTCACCTATTTGAGGAGTGAATCCTCTGACTGATTTTATTAGTGCCATAATTATCTTTATTTCGTTTGAATTTATAAGCGTGCGGTAGCTTCTTTCAACCAGTTCTGCTCGTCGGATGTAAGCATTGGAGAAAGCATATCGTATACTCTCTGGTGATAGCTGTTCAACCACTCAATCTCTTCGTCAGTCAATAAATCTATGCGAATAGCTTCTTTGTCGATCGGACATAATGTAAGTGGTTCGAATTTATAGAAAACTCCAAATTCGGTTTCACGTGCGGGTACTACAAGCATTGTATTTTCTGTACGGATGCCATACCGTCCGGATTTGTAGATGCCTGGCTCGTTCGTTATTGTCATGCCTGGTTGTAAAGGAGTGGGGATATGGTTCATACGTATTTGATGAGGCCCTTCGTGTACATTTAGGAAATGCCCTACGCCATGTCCTGTGCCATGTCCGTAGTTGATGCCTGCTTTCCACATAAACTGGCGGGCAAGTACATCCAATTGTGTACCACACGTTCCTTGTGGAAACTCTGCTTGCGATAAAGCGATGAATCCTTTTAAAACGAGTGTGTAATCCGTTTTTTGTTCATCAGAAACTTCTCCTAGTACAATTGTTCGGGTTATATCTGTTGTTCCATCCAGGTATTGTGCCCCGCTATCGAGTAATAACAGTCCTTTTGCTTGCAAGGTGGAAGATGTTTCAGGTGTTGCTTCATAATGGACAATGGCTCCATGTTCCTGATAGCCGGCAATGGTGTCGAAGCTGATGCCCTGAAAGAGGCATTGTTCTGATCGTAGTTCGTACAGCTTGCGGTCAACAGAAAGTTCTGTTTCCATACCACTTTGCACGTTTTCCTTCAACCATATCAGGAAGCGTACCATTGCTACTCCGTCGCGCACCATTGCCTGATGGAACCCTTTGATTTCGGTTTCATTTTTTACGGCTTTCAATAAACGTATTGGTGAGGGCTGTTTAATGATACTGGCTGATGTTGATGCAGCTTGATAGAGAGTGTAGTTGGTTTCTGGAGAAAGCTGAATACTATTTCCCTTGTATTGGAGCAGATCATTTTCTATCTCTGTATAGTCTTTTGTCTGAATTTGATTCTGTGTGAGATATGCCTTGACTTCTGCTGTAAGCTTTTCTGGCAAAATGTATAAGGTTGCATCAGTCTGATTAATAAATAGATAGCTGATAAAAACAGGGTTGCAGTGTACATCATTTCCTCTCAAATTTAATGTCCATGCTATTTCATCGAGGGCGGAAATTAAAATGCCATCCGCTTGATTACGACAGAGACTTTCTCTTACTAGAGTCAACTTATCGGAACAAGACATGCCACTGTATTCCAGAGGTAAAATAAACGGTGAGCTTTGAGGTAAAGGGGGGCGATCTTCCCATAAAAGATTGAAAGGATCGTCAACAGATACCAATTGAAGCTCTTTAGAGGCAAGTGAAATACGGAGACTTTCTACTTCTGCTACGGTATTAACCCAGCCGTCTATACCAACTTTATCACCTGAGTGCAGGACTTCTCCCAACCATTCAGCAATGGTGGGGGTGTCTGGAAGCCGGTCTTTGAACAGGGTGATACCTGTATCTTGTAATTGTTCTGATGCTTGTAAAAAATATCTTGAGTCAGTCCATAATCCTCCTTTGTCTTTAGTAATGACAACAGTTCCTGCAGAACCGGTAAATCCGGAAATCCATTTGCGTGATTCCCAATGCTCTGGTACATATTCACCTGAATGAGGGTCTGTGCTTGGTATAATGAAAGCAGCAATTCCTTGTCGTTTCATGAAAGTGCGTAAAGAGATTATTCTTTTTTTTATTTCTTCCTTCATATAATACTTCGTTAAATTAATATCTAATCCATTGATAACAAATAAGTTAATTAATAAAGTTTAGCAGAATAAAATAGGTCAAGTAGCTGATTTTCATTATCTTTAATGGTATCTCACCACACATTAAAGCAATGAACAGAACAGCACTTGACCAATATGAGGAAATCGTAACCGATGCTTTGAAAAGTTGTTCAGCAAAGTTACGCAAAAGTTTTAAAACGGCATTCATCCAAATCATGATTTTGTATATGATACTGCCAAGAAAGATTAATTTCACCCAAATGGGCCGTTACTCGGACAGCTCGGAACAACGCTTCCGGCAGTTGTTCGAACGTGAGTTTGACTGGATGCAGTTCAATCTCTTCCTTATGCGGCAGCGGTTTGGAGAAAGCGTTAGAAAAGCCATTGCCATAGACGCGAGCTACATTTCAAAGTCGGGAAAGAAGACTCCTTATATCGGCAAGTTCTGGTCGG
>ERZ839741.1014-NODE-1014-length-32402-cov-6.340804_pt1 | contig 32402 bp, 33 predicted proteins | sample MGYA00519880_ERZ839741 | MGnify/ENA primary metagenome ERZ839741 (study PRJEB31850, sample SAMEA3708851) | human gut metagenome | biome: human gut; feature: human-associated habitat; material: faeces | place: China | collected 2014 ...
GTAAGGCACAGGACTTTGACTCCTGCATTCGCTGGTTCGAATCCAGCTAGCCCAGGTCTTACAAATTAAATATGGGGTATTAGCTCAGTTGGCAGAGCACTTGACTTTTAATCAAGTTGTCCGGGGTTCGAATCCCCGATGCCTCAGTAACATGGACTTACTACAGTTTTGTGGTAAGTCTTTTTACATTTATTTTATCGAGTTTTTTCCAAAGCATGATAGTAACGTTTTTTCGGGCATACTATACTGAGATGTGAAAAGAAAATGAGGAAAGAGAGGGAAAAACGTGCCATCTACTTATGCACATTATTGCTTTGGAAAAGCAGTTTACAAACAGTTACCAAAAGAGATACAAAAAGAGATCAAAGCATATGGTCCGCTTTACATGCCAGACCGGCGGCAGAATTCTTTGAACAGGCATGGAAGAAGGGAAAGGAGCTGCCGGCGAACCGTGGCGGATTTGCCTATCTGTATGGATTTATCTGTCACTTTGTGTTAGACCACAGCTGTCATGGATATATTGAGGAAAAGATCCAAAAGAGCGGGGTGACGCATGCGGAGATCGAAGTAGAATTCGACCGGATGTTATTGGAAAAACACGGACACAATCCCATCACTTCGCACCTGACAAACCATATCCCGACAGATGCAACCTGTGCCGGTGTCATTGCGGAATTTTTTCCGGAAGTAACAAAGCAGGAGGTGCAGCAGGCTGTATCAGGATGCAATTCCGTTAGCAGTACAGTTGATCTGTGAATATCGGGATAAGGGACTGTGTGATGAGGTATATCAGTATACCTTTGGCGTGGATTAGGAGTATACGATGGAAAAAGAGAAAATGACAAAATTAGAAAAACAATGGGTATTATATGATGTGGGTAATTCAGCATTTGTGATGCTGGTATCCACGATCATACCGATTTATTTTAAAAATATGGCAACGGCAAGTGGAATCTCCGCAGCAAATGCAACCGCATATGGAAAAGATGTGGGCATCAGCGACAGCAGTATGCTGCTCTTGACACAGGTGGTTGCATTTCCGTGTTCTAGCCTGTTTGGAAAATTAGCACGGAAATATGAATCGGAAAAACTGATCTCTGTCTGCATCGGTGCCTATTTTCTGATCGCACTGATGTTTGTGCTTGGATTCATTACCTTTCAGCTTCAGCGGAGTGGCAGTTTTTACGGAAGAGGGAAAACTTCGGTTTTTCCGATGTTAGGAAGAAAACCTCTATAGAATTTGAATCGATAATATGGTAAAATGCATCCAAAGCAAAGACAGGAGAGCAGCTATGACAGAAAAAGAAAAAATGTTAGCAGGCATGGTCTATGAAGCCGTTTTGGATGAAGATTTAAAAGAGGACCGGTTAAAGTGCAAGGATCTGTGCTTTGCGGCAAACCAGCTTCCACCATCTAAGATCAAAGAGCAGAGTGAGATATTTGCATCACTTTTTGCAAAAGCGGGAAAAGACTTTTATATTACCACGCCGTTCTGGTGCGATTATGGATATAATATTGAAATTGGAAAAAATTTCTACAGCAATCACAACTGTGTCATTTTAGACTGTGCAAAAGTAACATTCGGTGACAATGTATTTGTAGGACCAAATTGCTGCTTTGCAACGGCAGAGCATCCGTTGGATGAAACAGAGCGTAACCGCGGACTGGAGACAGCCAGACCTATTCAGGTGGGCAACAGTGTGTGGTTTGGTGCAGGCGTTACGGTCCTGCCGGGCGTTACGATCGGAGATAATGTAGTGATCGGTGCAGGGAGTATCGTGACGAAAGATATTCCGTCGAAAGTGATCGCAGTGGGAAATCCGGCGCGTGTCATCCGGAGTCTGGAAAACAGCGGTCTGTATCGGATCGTACCATTAAAAGAAGTATATGCAAAAGACATCTGCGGTTGGAAATATGAAGGAGAATATTCCCTGTACAGTTATTCTTCCTGGGAAATGGCGGTCAGAAATCACTGGGAGATCGCAGATGCGAAAGTACGCGGGCAGGAGTACCGCGGAGTGCTAAATAAAGCAGGAGAGCTGATCGGCTATTTTAAGGTGCATCAGGATGAAAACGGAGAGGTTGAGATAGGACTGGGAATGCGACCGGAAGAGTGCGGTCAGGGCAAAGGGGCAGACTTTGTAAGATCCATTACGGATTATGTAAAAAAACAGTATCCGGAAAGTCTTGTCTATCTGGAAGTCCGTCTGTTTAATCAAAGAGCCGTGAAGTGTTATGAAAAAGCAGGTTATCAGGTGGTCTGTGAACATGACAGCATCAAGCCATGGGGAACTTTCCGGTACAAGAGAATGGAGTTAAAAAAGGAGGATTAAAGTTCCTTTAAAATGCTTCGGATGATATCCTGTCTGGTTACAATGCCGATAAAAAAGTTACGGTCATCCACGACAGGGATAAAGTTCTGGTTCATGGAGCGCTCTAATAACTCATCCATGGAAACATCGATTTTAACGGCAGGGTTAAAGTCCTTGCGTAGAATGTCGCTGACCTGATAATTTTCCTGTACCCGTAAGTCGTTGTTGCGGTATTCTAAGATATGCCAGAGAAAATCGCCTTCACTGACACTTCCGACATAGCTGCCATCCTTAGAAAGCACCGGAATGGCAGAATAACCGTGGGCATGCATTTTTTCAATACCCTGACGGAGCGTGTTGGTGTCATAGACAAAAGCGACTTCGGATTTATTTTTTAATAACATTAATACGTTCATTGATTGTTCCCCCATAAAATACATATTGACGTTCCTAGTGTATGGCATTTTCTGACATTTTTCAACTGCCTTGCAGCAGTTATAAGAAACTTTTAAGGAAGTTTAGAGTTGGTTTAGAATTACGAAAAGAATTGACAAGGCGTTCAGAATCCATTAGAATAGGAAAACGGATATGTTAAGCGGGCATGGCGGAATTGGCAGACGCGCTAGATTTAGGTTCTAGTGGGAGACCGTGCAGGTTCAAGTCCTGTTGCCCGTATTCAATGATGACAAAAGAGGGTTTCCTGAAGTATTTCAGGAAGCCCTCTTTATGTATAAAAAACCAAAAATCATGCATGAATATGAATTTTATGAAATATGCCCAAATTTATTGACAAACTGGCGGTCAAAATGATAAAATACAACAAAGCTATGAGTTAAAAAATAGATTATATTTTGGGGTGCGATGAAGCGGGAAAAATCTCGCCCTTTTTTTATTTCAGGATAACACTTTGCCATAGTAAAATGGAAAAGTACATACCTGTCAGGAAATAAAAATCCTGTCGTACAAAAGTGAGAGGAAATGCTCATATAAAATATAATCTGGAAACAAGGAGTGAAACCAATGAAAGAATATATTGTCAAACGAGTGTTTCTTGCCGTCGTGACGATATTCGTAATCAGTGCGATTACGTTTTTTGCGATGAACCTGATACCGGGTGGACCGTTCAATACGGAAAAAGCATTAAGCCCGGCAGTTCAAAAAACTTTAGAAGAACGTTACAATCTGGACAAACCGGTATATGTTCAGTTCGGTATGTATCTGAAAAATCTGATGCATGGTGACTGGGGCGTAAGCTTAAAGAGCGGACGTGACATCTGGACAGATATGTGGGCAAAGTTCCAGATATCAGCAAAATTAGGAGGTATGGCAGCGATTGTCGCAATCATCGTGGGAATTGTGTTAGGAAGTGTTGCGGCGCTGAACCGAAATAAATGGCCCGACCGTGTCATTATTTTCTTTACGACACTGGCAACGGCAATGCCGTCCTTCGTACTGGCAACTCTGCTGCTGTTAGTATTCTGTTTACAATTAGAATGGGTTCCGGTCTGGTCATCCAGTGATCCGAATTATGTGCTGCCTGTCATAGCGTTGAGCCTTTATCCAATGGCATATATCACAAGATTGACAAAAACAAGTATGTTAGATGCATTGAATCAGGATTATGTGCGTACAGCAAGAGCGAAGGGTGTAAGTACCAGAAGAGTTATTTTTAAACATGCACTTCGTAATGCATTGATCCCGGTCGTTACATATGTAGGACCAATGGTAGCCTATATCTTAGTAGGTTCCATGGTAGTAGAGAATATCTTTACCATCGGTGGTCTTGGAACAGCGTTTGTAACAAGTATTACAAACCGTGACTATACGATGATCATGGCAACGACAATTTTCTTAGCGGTTCTCATGGTAATTGCAAACCTGCTTACGGATATTGCTTATAAGATTATCGACCCGCGTATCACATTTGAATAAGAGAGGATAGAGATTTATGCAGAACGAAAATGGAAGTCCGAAAAAGAGTCTGTTGTCCGCTCAGGTCGATTTATCAAAATTTGACAGTTCCTATTTCAGAGCGGCTACGGAAGAGGAAAAAAAGCAACAGGATGTTATGAGTGAATCCACAACATTCTTTAAAGATGGTATCAGACGTTTAAAAAAGAACCCGTTGGCAATGGGAAGTCTGGTAGTGCTGATCTTAATATTGTTAATTATTATCATAGCACCACACATTGTGCCTTACAGCTATGATCAGATTATAACGGTAAACGGTGTCCGTGATAAGAGTGCGAAGAATCTTGGTATGATGGAATACTCCCCAAGAGAACTCCAGTATATGGAAGAAACCGGTGAAAAATTATTCCCGCATATCTTTGGTACAGACAGTCTGTGCCGTGATTACTTTATCCGTGTTATTTACGGAACAAGAGTCAGCCTTGCAGTAGGTCTGGTAGCATCGATCATGGTATTGATCATCGGACTGCTATATGGTGCGATCGCAGGATACTGTGGTGGAAAAGTCGATATGGTAATGATGCGTATCGTCGATGTCATCTATTCCCTGCCGGATATGTTGATGATCATCTTACTTTCCGTTGTATTGAACGTAACGCTGGCACCGGCAATTGAAGGTACGGCACTTTCAAAACTGGGAACGAATATGATCTCCATATTTATCGTATTCGGACTGCTCTACTGGGTAGGTATGGCACGTCTTGTCAGAGGACAGGTGCTTTCCATAAAAAGCAGTGAGTATGTATTAGCAGCAAGATGTATCGGAACAAAAGGAAGTAAAATCTTAAGCAGACATATCATTCCGAACTGTCTGTCTGTTATCATTATTACAACGGCACTTCAGATCCCATCTGCAATCTTTACAGAGAGTTATCTGAGTTTCTTAGGACTGGGTGTTGCAGCTCCGCTGACATCGTTAGGAAGTCTTGCAAATACAGCCAGAGCAGGAATGCAGTCCTATCCGTCCAAACTGGTTATCCCGGCAGTCACGATCTGTCTGATCGTACTGGCATTTAACCTTTTAGGTGATGGATTAAGAGATGCGTTTGATTCAAAATTAAAGTAAGGAGATGCAGAGATGAGCGAAGAAGTAAAGAATACAGATTATGTGCTGGAAGTCGAAAATCTCCATACATGTTTCCATACAGAGTCAGGAGATGTCAATGCCGTAAACGGATTGTCCATGACCTTAGAAGCAGGAAAGACGTTAGGAATCGTTGGAGAGTCCGGTTCAGGAAAATCCGTAACCGCATATTCTATCATGCAGATTTTAGCAGAGACAGGAGAGATTACGGAAGGTTCCGTGAAATATAAGGGTGAGGATATTACAAAGTGGAGTGAAAGAGAACTGCATAATTTCCGCGGTTCTAAGTGTTCTATTATTTTCCAGGACCCGATGACCAGTCTGAACCCTGTATTTACTGTAGGAAATCAGTTGTGTGAGGCAATTCTGCTTCATACGGATAAAAATAAAAAAGAAGCAAAAGAAAGAGCAATCGAAATGCTCACACTCGTAGGAGTGAATGAGCCGGAAAGCCGTATGAAACAATATCCGCATGAGTTATCCGGTGGTATGCGTCAGCGTGTGATGATCGCAATGGCATTAGCCTGTGAGCCGGATATTCTGATCGCAGATGAACCGACCACAGCACTTGACGTAACCATTCAGGCACAGATATTAGAACTGATGCAGGATTTACAGAAAAAACTTGGAATGGCGATCATCATGGTAACACATGACCTCGGTGTCATCGCAAGTATGTGTGATGAGATCATCGTTATGTATGGTGGTCGTGTCTGTGAACGTGGAACGGCAGATGATATTTTCTATCGTCCATGTCATGAGTACACCAAGGGACTGTTACGTTCCATTCCGAGAAAAGACAACATGAATGAACGATTGGTTCCGATTGGCGGTACGCCGATCAACCTTTTAAATATGCCGAAAGGCTGTGCATTCTGCCCGCGTTGTGAGGCAGCAATGAAGATCTGTTTAGATGAAGTACCACAGGAGATTCGCATGAGTGACACACATTTGGCGAGCTGCTGGATGAATGTAAAGAAAATGTATGAAGCACAGGAGGAAAATAAGAATGAGTGAGGAAAAGAATCTGCTGGAAGTCAGCCACTTAAAACAGTATTTTCCGGTGCGTAAAGGATTTCACACCATTCCGTTAAAGGCAGTGGATGATATTTCATTTGCCATCAAGCCGGGAGAGACTCTTGGATTAGTCGGTGAGTCAGGATGTGGAAAAACCACAGTAGGACGTACACTGCTCCGTCTGTATCAGCCGACAGCAGGACGTATCGTTTTTGATGGAGATGTTCTGTTCGACAGCGGAGAGCAGTACGATGAAGAAGGAAAGATCATTGTTGATGCAAATGGAAAACCGGTAAAAAATAAGAGCATTGATGTAGATATGCTTCCATACCGAAAGAAAATGCAGATGGTATTTCAGGACCCATATTCTTCCCTGAATCCGCGAATGACCGTAGAGGACATTATCGGAGAACCGCTGGATGTACATAAACTGTATAGCAGCCGTGCAGAGCGAAGAGACAGAATTTTGGAATTGATGGGATATGTAGGATTGAATGCAGAACATGCAACACGTTATGCACATGAGTTTTCCGGTGGACAGAGGCAGCGTATCGGAATCGCAAGAGCATTAGCAGTAAGACCGAAATTTATCGTCTGTGATGAGCCGGTATCTGCATTGGATGTATCCATTCAGGCACAGGTTGTCAACATGTTTGAAGATTTACAGAAAAAATTTGGCATGGCATACCTGTTTATTGCACATGACTTGTTGATTGTTCAGCATATTTCTGATAGAATTGCAGTAATGTATCTTGGAAAAATGATGGAGATTGCTCCTTCCGATGAGCTGAATAACCATCCGATTCATCCGTATACACTGAGCCTGCTTTCCGCAGTTCCGATTCCGGATCCGGAAACTGCAAGAAAAAGCCATCGTATCGTATTAGAGGGTGACGTTCCAAGTCCGTTGAATATGCCAAGCGGATGTCCGTTCCGTACCAGATGTGCGTATGCAACAGAGCAGTGTGCAAAGGAGATGCCACCGTTAACAGACCGAGGCGGAGAGCATTTTGTAGCATGCTGGAATAAATAATCTGAGCAGGGTTTCTATCTCCACAGTGGAGTGAAACATAAAAAGAAAACAGGAGGGAAAAATTAGAAATGAAGAAAAGACTTATTTCTACCTTATTGGTGGCAGCCATGGCAGTCAGCCTCGTAGCATGCGGCGGCGGTGACAAAAAGGATGCAGCCAAGAAATCTGATTCAGAATCTAAAAAAAGCACAAATACAGATGTATTAAACATCAACGTAGCTTCTGAACCAGCGTACCTTGACCCGGCATTAAACAGTTCTGTAGATGGCGGATGTTTAGCAGTAAACTCTTTCGTAGGTCTTTATACCTATGACAAGGACGGAAAATTAGTACCGGCATTATCAGATGGAGAGCCGGAGATTTCCGAAGACAAGACAACTTATACATTTAAGCTGATCGAGTCTAAATGGAGTGACGGAAGCGAGCTGACAGCAAAAGATTTCGCATATAGCTGGAATCGTGCAGCAGCAGAAGCAACAGCATCAGATTATTCTTATCTGTTCGATGTAATTGACAAAAATGATGATGGTACATTAAAGGTAACAGCTGATGACGATTATACATTAACCGTACAGCTTGCAAGCCCATGTGCATACTTCTTGGATTTATGTGCATTCCCTACATTCATGCCGGTACCACAGGCATCAGTAGAGGCAGCTGATAAAGATGGTTCTAACCCTGGAGCATGGGCTCAGGAAGCAGGATTTGTCTGCAACGGTGCATACACCTTAGACAAATGGAGCCACAACGAGAGCATGGTATATGTTAAGAACGATAACTACTACGATGCAAAGAATGTAAGCATGAAAGAGCTTCACTTCATGTTAAGTGATGATATGACAGCAGTATATGCTGCATACAACAGCGGTGACTTAGACTTCATCGATGAAGTTCCTACTGATGAAATCGCAAAAGCAAAAGAGAGCGATGAGTTCCATGTAATCGATACTCTTGGAACATACTATGTAGCATTCAACGTAAACAGTGAGATGTTCAAAGACAAGACTCCGGAGCAGGCAGCTAAGATGCGTGAAGCAATGAGTCTTATGATCGATCGTAAATACATCGTTGAGACTGTAGCTCAGACAGACCAGAAACTGGCTAACTCTTTCATCCCGGCACTTGTATCTGACGGAAACGGCGGAAAATTCAAGAAAGACGGATATTTCGATGCAGAGAAGACAGGCGCAGACAATGCAAAAGAAGCTATGAAGCTTTTAGAGGACTGCGGATATACATTTAAAGACAACGGAGACGGATCTTACAAGATTTCTCCTGCACTTACCGTAAACTACATCCTGAACACAATGGACAGCCATCAGAAAATCGCTGAGGCAATTCAGCAGGATTTAGCAGTAATCGGTATTGACATGAAGATTTCTTCTGAGGACTGGAACGTATTCTTAGAGGATCGTAAGCAGGGTAAATATGACGTTGCCCGTGAGGGATGGTTATTAGATTATGATGACCCGATTAACATGCTTGAGATCTTCACATCAGATTCCGGAAACAATGACCCACAGTTTGGTAGAGATGTAAAAGCTTGGGCTCCACAGAACTGGGATAAATATGATGAGTTAATCAAAGAAATCCGTGTAGAGACAGATAGTGAAAAACGTATCGATCTGATGCATCAGGCAGAGGATATGTTAATGGATACATGGGCAGTTGTACCACTTTATGAATACAACGATATGTACATGGAAAAATCTAACGTATCCGGCGATTATGCAAACCTCTTTGGTATGAAGTACTTCATGTACACAACAAAGAAATAATAGTAGTCGTGTGACGATAAGGAAAAGGACTTTGGGAGAATTCCCGAAGTCCTTTTTGTATGGGATAGGGTGTTGGAAGAATAGCTGAATCATTGTGGGGAATTGCCCAAATGAATATTTCAGGTTTCCTTGTGCAGGACATTCCGATGAACCTCTGAATGCAGAAATCGTGTTCGCCAGTGGGCTTCACGATTTCTTGAGTTTCATCTCCATTGCACAAAAGGAAATCTTCCATATTCATTTGGGCAATTTATTTACAGTGTGAAGGGGGTATTAGTATTATTGTGGACGCTCGGTTGTTTATTAAAAAGGATTTCGTCTTTGGTTTGGTGATTCAGGGAGATAAGGTGGGGATTAAAATTAGTCAAATATAAAACAAATATAAACATGGGTTATGGGTACCATATCAAAGGGTTATGGACTGTGAAAAAATGCGGAAAATTGCACGAATTTCCTTGAATTTTCGTGAAAAAGTGTATTGACAGAATCGTTTAGATGGCATAAGATTCTTGTTAAGAAATGTCAAGAGAACAAGGAGGAATTTATTATGAAAAAGGCAGTAAGTATCTTTTTGGTACTCGCTATGGCAGTTGGATGTTTTGCCGGATGCGGTTCTAAAGAAGCGAAGAAAGATGCAGACAAATTCTATATCGGAGGTATCGGACCTACTACCGGTGATGCAGCAATTTACGGAACAGCAGTTATGAACGGAGCACAGATCGCTGTTGATGAGATCAATGAAGCAGGCGGCATCAATGGAAAGAAGATTGAGTTCAACTTCCAGGATGACCAGAGTGATGCAGAGAAATCCGTTAATGCATACAATACCTTAAAAGACTGGGGTATGCAGGTACTTATGGGAACCGTTACAACAACACCATGTGTTGCAGTAGCAGATAAGACAGCACAGGATAACATGTTTGAGGTTACACCTTCCGCATCTTCTACAGATGTTATTGCCGGTGATAATGTATTCCAGGTATGCTTTACAGACCCGAACCAGGGAACAAAATCTGCACAGTATATCGGTGAGAACAAACTGGCAAAGAAAGTTGCAGTCATCTACAACAGTTCTGATGTATATTCATCAGGTATTGAAGCAAAATTCATTGAAGAAGCAAAGAATCAGGGACTTGAGGTAGTAGCAGAAGAAGCATTTACAGCAGATTCTAAGACAGACTTCTCCACACAGTTAAAGAAAGCTCAGGACGGAGGAGCAGAATTAGTATTCCTTCCGATCTACTACACAGAAGCATCTATCATTTTAACGCAGGCAGATCAGATGGGTTATCAGCCAAAATTCTTCGGATGTGATGGTTTAGACGGACTGTTAGCAGTTAAGAACTTTGATACAAAACTTGCAGAAGGCGTAATGCTCTTAACACCATTTGCAGCAGATGCAACAGATGATTTAACAAAGAAATTCGTAAAAGAGTACAAAGACAAATATGACGAAGTACCAAACCAGTTCGCAGCAGACGCTTACGATGCAATCTATGCGATCAAAGCAGCTATGGAAGAAGCAAAAGTAACACCTGATATGAGCGTAACCGATATGGGAGATGCATTAAAGAGTGCAATGACAAAAGTTACCATCGATGGTTTAACAGGTGATAAGATGTCATGGTCTGACAGCGGTGAAGTAAACAAAGATCCAAAAGCAGTCGTAATTGAGAACGGTGAATATGTAGGAATGTAAATTCCGGATTTCAAAAAAGACCAATGGTGGGGGATGCCGTAAGGCACCCCCTTTGTTGCTTTTTCTGAAAAGACTGTGTTATAATAAGACGTTACCACATAAAAGTAATGATACAAGATAGAACCGTCTGCTTTGTATCATTACTTTTATCAAAGAGTTAGTTATGGAAAACGCAAGAAAAAAATAAGAAAGCAAGAGGTGTCCATATGAGTTTTATATCGTATTTGATTAACGGCATCAGTTTGGGCAGTATTTATGCAATTATCGCACTTGGTTATACGATGGTGTATGGAATTGCAAAAATGTTGAACTTTGCCCATGGTGATGTCATCATGATTGGATGTTATGTAGTATTTACCATGATGAGTGGTATGGGAATGCCGGCATTGCCGAGCGTGATCGCAGCGACAGCAATCTGTACGGTATTAGGTGTCGTGATTGAGAAGATCGCATATAAACCGTTGCGAAAAGCAACACCGTTAGCGGTTCTGATCACAGCAATCGGTGTCAGCTATCTGCTTCAGAATATCGCGTTGCTGATATTCGGTGCAGATACAAAATCCTTTACTTCTGTAGTATCACTTCCGGCACTGAAATTAGCCGGTGGAAGTCTGGTAATTTCAGGAGTAACAGTTGTAGCAGTTGCAGCCTGCATCATTATTATGATCGCATTGATGCTTTTTATCAAAAAATCCAAAGCAGGTCAGGCAATGTTAGCCGTATCAGAGGATAAAGATGCAGCACAGTTGATGGGAGTAAATGTCAATGGAACAATTTCTTTAACATTTGCGATCGGTTCCGGTTTAGCAGCCATTGCAGGTGTACTGCTCTGCTCCGCATACCCGACCCTGACTCCGTACACCGGAGCAATGCCTGGTATCAAAGCATTTACCGCAGCAGTATTTGGAGGAATCGGTTCCATCCCGGGAGCATTTATCGGAGGAATCCTGTTAGGTGTCATTGAAATCCTTGGAAGAGCCTATGTATCTTCCCAGCTTTCCGATGCGATCGTGTTTGCAGTATTGATTATTGTTCTGCTTGTAAAACCTACCGGTATTTTAGGTAAGACAGTAAATGAGAAAGTGTAGGTGGGCAGGATGAAAAGTAAAATGAATTTTAAGACAATGAAGAAATCTTCAAAAGATGCATTTATTACATATGCAATGGTAGTAATTGTCTATCTGATCATTCAGGCAATGGTTATGAGCGGTTCCATGTCCAGTCTGATGCAGGGAATGTTAGTACCGCTTTGTACCTATTCTATCGTAGCGATCGGATTGAATCTCTGTGTCGGCTACTTAGGAGAATTGAGTCTGGGTCATGCAGGATTTATGTGTGTCGGAGCATTTTCCAGTGCATTTTTCACAAGATGTATGGAAGATTCATCCATGAATCCGACGGTTCGCTTTATCATCGCACTGCTGATTGGAATCGTGGTGGCAGCATTTTTTGGATTTTTGATCGGAATTCCGGTGCTTCGTCTGCGAGGGGACTATCTGGCAATCGTAACACTGGCATTTGGTGAAATTATTAAAAACGTTATGAACGTACTTTATGTAGGACGTGATTCAAAAGGATTTCATTTTTCCATTAAGGATGCAACAGCATTAAACATGGATACAGACGGTGAACTGATCGTTAATGGTGCAAAAGGAATTACCGGAACACCACACCAGTCCACATTTACCATCGGTGTGATCTTGATCATTCTCTCTTTGATCGTTGTATACAATCTGGTAAATTCCAGAAGCGGACGTGCGATCATGGCAATCCGTGATAACCGTATTGCAGCAGAATCCGTTGGAATCAATGTAACCAAATTTAAACTGATGAGCTTTACGATTTCAGCAGCCATTGCAGGAGCCGGCGGTGTGCTCTATGCACATAACCTGTCAACACTGACGGCGCTTCCGGCAAACTTCGGATACAATATGTCCATTATGATCCTGGTATTTGTAGTACTTGGAGGAATCGGAAATATCAGAGGTTCTATCATTGCAGCAGTGATCTTAACCTTATTACCGGAGTTATTGAGAGGACTGAGCGATTACCGTATGTTGATCTACTCTGTTCTGTTGATCGCAATGATGCTTTTTAACTGGGCACCGGGAGCAAGAGTGTTCAGAGAACGCATGAAGAGCAAATTAAAAAAGACAAAGGAGGAAGCATAAGATGGCATTATTAGAAGTAAAAAGTCTTGGAATCTCCTTTGGAGGACTTCGGGCAGTAGATGATTTTAATCTGAAAATAGAAAAAGGTCAGTTGTATGGTCTGATCGGACCAAACGGTGCCGGCAAGACCACGGTATTCAATATGCTGACCGGTGTATACAAACCAACTGATGGAAGTATTTTCCTAGATGGAGAAAATATTACAGGTAAAAAGACGATCGATATCAACAAACATGGAATCGCAAGAACATTCCAGAATATCCGTCTGTTCCATCAGCAGAGTGTAATTGATAATGTGAAGATCGGACTTCACAATGAGCATACTTATTCCACACTCAGCGGAATCCTGCGTTTGCCGTCCTATCGTAAGACGGAAAAAATAATGAATGAAAAGGCAATGGAGCTGTTAGAGGTGTTCGACCTTCAGGATGAAGCAGATATCCTTGCCTCTAATCTGCCTTATGGAAAACAGCGAAAATTAGAGATTGCAAGAGCATTAGCAACAGACCCGAAATTATTATTGTTAGATGAGCCGGCAGCCGGAATGAACCCGAATGAAACAAAGGAACTGATGGAGACCATCCGTTTTGTAAGAGATAAATTCGACATGACCGTGCTTTTGATTGAACATGACATGAAGCTGGTTTCCGGTATCTGTGAGGAACTGACGGTACTCAACTTCGGACAGGTGCTTGCACAGGGAAAAACCAGTGATGTACTGAATAACCCGGAAGTTATCAAGGCATATCTGGGAGAATAGGAGGAAATTTGAAATGTCAATGCTTGAAGTAAAAGATTTAGAAGTATATTATGGAGTGATTCAGGCGATCAAGGGAATTTCCTTCCATGTAGAAGAGGGGGAAGTCATTGCACTGATCGGAGCAAACGGAGCCGGAAAGACCACAACATTGCAGACCATTACGGGAATGCTGAATGCACAGGCAGGAAGCATTCAGTTTGAAGGAACGGAGCTTACAAAGATTCCGGGACATAAGATCGTATCTATGGGAATGGCACACGTTCCGGAAGGAAGACGTGTATTTGCACAGTTGTCCGTGTTAGAGAACTTAAAACTCGGAGCTTATACCAGAAAAGATAAGACCGAGATCGAAGAGAGTTTAAAGCGGGTATACAAGAGCTTCCCACGTTTGGAGGAAAGAAAGAACCAGTTAGCAGGAACTCTTTCCGGTGGTGAGCAGCAGATGCTTGCCATGGGACGTGCGTTAATGAGTAAACCGAGAATTGTGTTGATGGATGAACCGTCCATGGGATTGTCACCGATTTTTGTAGAAGAGATTTTTAACATCATCAAAGAGATTTCAGCAGAAGGTACGACTGTCTTACTGGTAGAGCAGAATGCAAAAAAAGCACTTTCCATTGCAGACCGTGCATATGTACTTGAGACAGGAAAGATCGTACTTGAGGGAGATGCAAAAGATCTTTTGAATGATGAATCAATTAAAAAAGCATATTTAGGAGAGTAGGTGTTTTTATGGGCAATACGGTAATTACAATTGCAAGAAGTTACGGAAGCGGCGGAAGAACGTTAGGAAAACTTCTCGCAAAAGAGTTGGGGATCAACTACTATGACAGAGAGCTGATCCGTATGGCATCTGATGAGAGCGGAATCAATGAAGCTTTATTTGGCGAGGTGGATGAAAAATTAAAAAAATCCCCGCTTTTCAGAATCGTAAAAAAGACATATCGGGGGGAGATCATTCCACCGGAAAGCGGCGAGTTCGTATCCGATGACAACCTGTTTAACTATCAGGCAAAGGTGATCAGACAGCTTGCTGAGGCAGAGTCCTGTGTTATTATAGGAAGATGTGCAGATTATGTGCTGAAAGAATTTGACCATGTCATCAGCCTGTTCTTCTATGCACCACGCGAGGATTGCATCAGACGTGTGCAGGAGATTTCAAGTGAACCGGAAAAAGAGATCATCAAAAAAATCGAAAAGACCGACAAATACCGTGCAGAGTATTACAGATACTATACGGGCAAAGAGTGGAACGATGCCAGAAATTATGATTTCTGCCTGAACACCACCTCCATGAGCTATGAAAAGCTGGTGGAAGTAGTAAAATCTTATATTGATATCTGCAGGAAATAAAGATGGAAGCATTTGAAATCGAACGAAAGTTTTTAGTAAAAAAGCTGCCGGAGGATTTAGAAAAATATGAATGCCGGCAGTTAGAACAGAGTTATCTGTGTACAGAGCCGGTCGTGCGTATCCGACGTTCTGATGACACCTATACACTGACCTATAAAGGAAAAGGTCTGTTAGTACGAGAGGAGTACAATCTGCCACTGACCAAAGAGGCATATGAACATCTAAAGCCAAAGGCAGACGGTATTCTTATCACAAAAAAACGCTATAAGATACCCTATCAGAGCTATATGATCGAACTGGATATTTTTGAAGGAGAACTGGCACCTTTGCAGCTTGCGGAGGTGGAGTTCCCATCAAAGGAAGAAGCAGAAGCGTTTGAGGCACCGGAGTGGTTCGGTGAGGACGTAACGTTTTCCGGTCAATACCAGAACAGTTCTTTGAGCCGGAGACATATCGCAAAAGAATAAAAAAAGATTCCCATGTCAGGAAATGTGACGTGGGAATCTTTTTGATTCATATTGGATTCTGGTGCGGATGCAGCGTTTTAGTTCCTGAAAACGCTGACTGATCGGACCGTCTTCAATGACAAGGTCCGATACAACCGCCATCGTATCAATCATGTGGTCATCTACAATGTCTTCCATTTCATTTAAAATAGTATAACGTTCTTCGTCAGAATCTGCATCTAAGAAAGCTATCAGTTTTGGAGAAATGCCATCCGGAAGCTCTTCTGTAGTTTCTTCAAAGGAAGGTTCACAAGAGGTGGTTTCCAAAGGCTTTGGAACGTTCCGGTCATCCTCCGCATCTATCCGCTCAAAACGCATCGGCTGTGTACTGTCCGGATATTTTACAAAATCTGTCTCGCTCAGAAACATCGAAAGTGGTCTGACGTAGACCTTAAAATCATCATAAAGTGCCTGATAGACTACCATATCCTCGCCTGTTTCCGTGTTCAGCGCGAGTGTGACAATCTGGTAAAGTCCGCCTTTAAAATGCCGGTATCTCCAACCGGGCTGTGGTAATTGTTTTTCCATAAATCATGCCTGCTTTTCTAATAATTAATATCTGTTTAGAAGTTCCATGCCCTCTGCTACAAAATCCCGCTCAAACGTAAGATGCGGTTCATAGCCTTTGACCATCAGATCATCTAAAGTACGCATCAGGTCTTCAGAGGTTTCATCAGAAGTTGTGGAGTCAGCAAGTACGGAGTTCATGGCCGGATTCCCGGAAGAGTCAGCGACCGGAACTGTAACGGTCTTCGTAACCTTAGTATCCATATTCTGCGGGACATCTTTTGAAAATTCTGTCGGATTTGAAAGTTTGTCTTTTGAAAAATCTTCAGAGACATTTCGTTTTGCTCTCGTAAAGACATTTTCCTTTGGTTCCTGCGGTTTAGAATGTTTTCTGGATACAGGGGAAGATTTCGGGTAACTTTCGGTTGGATGTGTTTTTGGATAAGTATAGCCTTTCGTATTTTTGGCATTTTTTGCTTTTTCCTGTTTATTCTGGCGAGCTGATCTTAAAAGAATCAAAGCTACGATAACCAGCCATATGATAAACGTACCCATAAATCACCTTTCCATTTCTCTGAATTATCTGTCTGATGCTACGACTCTATTATAATGAATTTGCATCAAAGAAACAACTGTAAAATCAAAGAAGCATAACTGGACAAACAAAAGGGGACAGTCTATAATGAAGAAAATAAAAAAGTCAGTACAGGAGGAAAGAGCATGGCAAAAGTAGGAATCTTTTTTGCGGACGGTTGTGAAGAAATTGAAGGACTTGCTGTTGTGGATATTTGCCGGAGAGCAGGATTAGAAATAGAGACCATTTCCATTATGGGAAGAGATATTGTGGCTGGTTCCCATCGGATCAAATTCCAGACAGATGCGGTATTTGAAGATGTGGATTTTGATACATTAGATGGAGTGATCCTGCCGGGCGGAATGCCGGGAACATTGCAGTTAGGGGATCACGAAAGAGTGAACGGGATCATCCGGGAATTTGCAGAGCAGAAAAAACTGGTGGCTGCAATCTGTGCCGCACCGAGTGTCTTAGGAGCAGCAGGGATCTTAGAGGGAAAGACTGCTGTCTGCCATCCGGGATTTGAAGGCGAATTGAAAGGTGCCAACGTCATTTATGAAAATGTGGCAGTGGATGAAAATATCATTACCAGCCGCGGCATGGGAACGGCATTTGACTTCGGACTTGCCATTGTCAGCTACTTCATGGATGACGAAGTTGTTGCAGATGTCAGAACACATATGATCTATTAATTGAATTTGTAAAAACTTACCAACATATTTTTATTGTAAACAACCATACTAGTATCAAGACAAGCGGCAACGCAGTCTTAGAATAGATTACAGTAAAAATTATGGAGGTGAAACCTATGAGCTCAAATACAAGTTCAGGTTCTAACACAAGCAGCATGGCAGTGCCAGAAGCAAAAGAAGCAATGAAACGTTTTAAAGAGGAAGTTGCATCCGAAATCGGAGTACCGTTAAAAGAGGGTTACAACGGAGAGTTAACCAGCAGACAGGCTGGTTCTATCGGAGGCGAGATGGTCAAGAAAATGATCATGAAGCAGGAAGAGCAGATGTCCGGAAGATAGAGGAGTGATGAGAAGTCCGAAATGTGGAAACCCATATTTCGGACTTCTTTGTTTGAAAGAAAATAATTTTGTTCTGTGTTTATAAAAGAAAAACGCATGATGAAGCGTGGATTTATCAAAAATAGATATTTTATTGACAAGAATATACAAAAAAAAGCTAAATTATCTTGGAAAAATCACAAATATGTATTATAATAAAGGCAATATATATAAGAGAAAGTGTACGCATAAAGGAGGAATTAGTATGTTTGGAAATAAAAATGCCGGTTCAAAAGCGCATACGGGTTCTGGAAATACAGGGGAAGCGTTAGAAAAGTACCAAAAGATCTATGGTGAAATGGGACATATGATGGAGACAATTGGTTTTGATACCCAGCAGCTCTCCTGGCTTGCAAAGAAGAACAAAGAAGCCTTTGCAACACTCGTAACGAAAAACCATAAGATTGCAGAATTTTCAAATGAGAATCTGACGAAAGTAGAAGAAGTAGAGAACGGCATCCGTCAGGTTAGCAGTAGCAGTGAAGAGATCAACAGCAGTATTACCAAGGTTGAGGCAGAGGCTGACAAGACACTGGATCAGGTAAATGACGGACGTAATACCGTCATGGAGACTTATGAGATCTTAAAAGAATTAGATAATACTTTTAAGGTAACACAGGAGACCAATGAAAATCTGTTAGAATCCTCTAAGAGCATCCAGAAGATTGTAGAGTACATAAAAAATATTTCAGAGCAGACCAACCTGTTATCCTTAAATGCAAGCATTGAAGCAGCCCGCGCAGGTGAGCATGGAAAAGGATTTGCCATTGTAGCAGGTGAGGTAGGAAAACTTGCAAATGAGACAGACAGCTTTATCGGAGAGATCGAGCAGATCGTCAAGAAATTAGAAGAAAATGTCAGCAGTGCACATCAGTCCATCGAACATTCCGGAGATTCCATCAATCGTCTGAATGATATGATGAGCAAGACCGTAGAGGTTTTAAACCAGACACAGGGCTCTGTTGATAATATGAAAGAGAGCATGGCACAGCTTACCAATGTTTCTAACAGAAACGTAAGTGTGTCCGCAGATATGGAAAATGCACTGAATGATTTAGTGGATCACATTTCATCCAGTGATAATGAGACAAGAGAATCCATTGAGATGATCGAGAGCCATCAGGCAAAGAATGATTCCTTATTAGAAGGCTGTGATAACTTGAACAACAAGTGCGAGAAACTGCAGTATCTGATGTGTGAGATCAAGGATAAAGATGAGATCACGATCGGAATCAATCCGTTTACTTCACCGGAAGACATTAAGCAGATGTATGCTCCGATCTTAGAGAGGATCTTTAAATCCATTGGCAAGAAAGCAAAAGTTATGATTGTTAAGGACTACGATTCCCTCGGTGTTCATATCAAAGACGGTATTTTAGATGGTGGATGGTTCTCACCAATGGCATATACAACTGCATGTGAGATTGCAGACATTACACCGGTAGCAACACCAAAAGTAAACGGTAAAGATTATTACAACGGATATATTATTACAAGAGCAGATTCCGGAATCAATTCCATCAGCGATCTGGAAGGAAAGCATTTCGGCTATGTAGATAAAGGAAGTGCATCAGGATATCTTTATGCAAGATACAGCATCCAGCAGGATGGTCATGATCCGGAGAACTTCCTCGGCGAAGTTACATTTGCAGGAAGCCATGATCAGGTTATCGCAGGTGTATTGAGCGGAGAGTACGATGCAGGTGCAACTTACAACGAGGCTTATGAGAAAGCAGAGAAAAATGGTGCCGATATGTCTAAGATTAGAATTATTTCTAAGACCGGTAACATTCAGAAGGATGCAATTGCATTCTCGAACAAGATAGATCCTGAACTGATGAAGACGATCAAAGATGCATTTGTGAACTTCCACGACTTCAACGGTCTGACCACTCCGGTAACCGGATTCGTAGAAGGTAAGGATTCTAACTATGATTTGATTCGTGATGTGCAGAAAAGTAAATAAAGTTTGAAAAAAAACTGGTATTTTTCCTGACACTGTGCTATAATTTCTAAATGACTGCTAAAAGGACAGCTTTCTGTCCTTTTTCGCAGTCTTAAGCATGGAAGTACATCGTATTTATATATAAGGAGGAAATTGTAATCATGAGTGTACAGGTAGAGAATCTCGAAAAGAGCATGGCAAAACTTACCATCGAAGTTTCTGCCGAGAAATTAGAGGAAGCTTTACAGGAAGCATACAACAGACAGAAAAACAGAATCAGTCTTCCTGGATTCCGTAAAGGTAAAGTGCCAAGAAACATGGTAGAGAAAATGTATGGACCGGAAATCTTTTATGAAGATGCAGCAAATCTTTTAATCCAGAAAGAATACGGAGCAGCAGTAAAAGAGAGCGGTGAAGATGTTGTTTCCCAGCCGGAGATTGACATCGTTCAGTTAGAAAAAGGAAAACCATTCATTTTTACAGCAGAAGTTGCCGTAAAACCGGAAGTAACACTTGGCAAGTACATGGGCGTAACAGTTACTAAGATTGATACGACTGTTACAGACGAAGAAGTAGATGCAGAAGTAGAAAGACAGAGAGAAAACAATGCCCGCAGCATTACCATCGAAGACAGACCGGTTGCTGATGGAGATACAACAGTCATCGACTTTGAAGGATTCGTAGATGGAGAGGCATTTGAAGGCGGTAAGGGAGAGAATTATCCGTTAGTGATCGGTTCCCATTCTTTCATTGATACATTTGAAGATCAGCTGATCGGCAAGAACTCAGGTGAGGAAGTAGAAGTAAACGTTACTTTCCCGGAAGAGTATCAGGCAGAAGATATAGCCGGAAAACCTGCAGTATTTAAAGTAAAGATCAACGAGATCAAAGGAAAAGAACTTCCTGAATTAGATGATGACTTTGCGCAGGATATTTCAGAGTTTGATACTCTTGCAGAATACAAAGAGGATGTTAAGAAAAAACTTCAGGAGCAGAAAGAAGCTGCTGCAAAACGTGATAAAGAGGATGAGGCAATCCGTAAGATCATTGATAAATCTAAAATGGAGCTGCCTGAACCAATGATCGAGATGCAGGTTCAGAACATCATCAACGATTTTGCAACCAGAATTTCCCAGCAGGGACTTAGCATGGAGCAGTACATGCAGTTCTCAGGAGCAACGATTGACAGCTTAAAAGAGCAGGTACGTCCGGATGCAATTGAGCGTATCCAGAGTTCTCTTGTATTAGAGGAGATTGCAAAAGCAGAAAACATCGAAGTATCTGATGAAGAATTAGATAAAGAGTTCGAGAGACTGGCAACAGCTTACAGAACAGATGTAGAGAGCTTAAAAGAATATGCCGCTGAGAGTGAGATTCAGGCAATTAAAGATGACCTTGCACTTCAGAAAGCAGCAGATCTCATTATGGAAAACGTAAAAGAGAGAGCAAAACCAAAGAAGAAAGCAAAAGAAGAAGACAAGGATACAGATAAAGAAGAAAAATAGTAAGCGTTGAATTGCAGACTGGTTCTATCACAGGACCGGTCTGTAGTAGATTTTAAGCACTATTTTATAAAGTTTTTATAAATTGGAGGTTATATCATGAGTTATATTCCTTATGTCATTGAACAGAACAGCCGTGGAGAACGTTCTTACGACATCTATTCAAGATTATTAAAAGACAGAATTATATTTCTCGGAGAAGAAGTAAACGAAGTGACTGCAAGCAGTATTGTGGCACAGATGTTATTCTTAGAGTCAGAAGATCCGGGGAAGGATATTAATTTCTATATTAATTCACCGGGAGGCATTGTACCCTGTGGATTTGCAATTTATGATACAATGCAGTATATTAAGTGTGATGTTTCTACCATTTGTATCGGTATGGCTGCGAGTATGGGAGCATTCCTGTTAGCCGGTGGTACAAAGGGCAAGAGAATGGCATTGCCGAATGCTGAGATCATGATCCATCAGCCGTCCGGCGGAGCAAAAGGACAGGCAACGGAGATCCAGATCGCAGCAGAGAACATTTTAAAGACAAAGAAAAAATTAAATGAGATTATCGCTGCGAACACAGGAAAACCGATCGAGCAGGTGGCACAGGATACCGAGCGTGATTATTACATGAGTGCCGAAGAAGCAAAAGAATACGGTATCATTGACAGTATCATTACAAACAGATAATTGTGAGTAAAAAGTGAGGGCAGCTCAAAATGAAGATTTGACAATTTTGGGATGTCCTCGTTGTAGATTGAAGGGAGAGTATATGGCAGGACGTAATATAGAAGACAAGATCAGATGTTCTTTTTGCGGAAAGTCACAGGAACAGGTCCGTAAGATGATTGCGGGACCAAATGGTGCATTTATCTGCGATGAATGTGTAGAGGTATGCACAGAAATTATCGAGGAAGAATTTGAAGAAGAGGAAAATGTGCAGCCGGAAGGCATGGCAGAGGAGATTCATCTCTATAAGCCGGAAGAGCTGAAAGCATTTTTAGATGAATATGTTATCGGACAGGACGAAGCAAAAAAAGTGCTGTCTGTGGCAGTTTACAATCATTATAAGAGAATTACTGCTCCATTGGATTTAGATGTGGAGCTTCAGAAAAGTAATATTCTGATGTTAGGACCGACCGGTTCCGGTAAGACACTGTTAGCACAGACGTTAGCACGTATTTTAAATGTACCGTTTGCAATTGCAGATGCAACCACACTGACAGAAGCCGGATATGTAGGTGAGGATGTGGAAAATATCCTGCTTAAGATCATTCAGGCAGCAGACTATGATGTGGAACGTGCACAGTACGGTATCATCTATATTGACGAAATTGATAAGATTACGAAAAAATCCGAAAATGTGTCGATTACAAGAGATGTTTCCGGTGAGGGTGTACAGCAGGCGCTTTTAAAGATTTTAGAAGGAACAATGGCAAGTGTACCACCACAGGGTGGAAGAAAGCATCCGCATCAGGAGCTGATCCAGATCGACACCACAAATATCCTGTTCATCTGCGGAGGTGCGTTTGACGGATTAGAAAAAATTGTGGATGCCAGAACAGAGCAGGGTTCGATGGGATTCAATGCAGAAATTGCAGATAAGAACCACCAGAAGATCAGCGAAGCATTCCAGAAAGCAATACCGGAAGATTTCATTAAGTTTGGCTTGATACCGGAGTTTATCGGACGTGTGCCGGTTACCGTATCCTTGAATGAATTAGATGAAGAGGCAATGATCCGCATTTTGAAAGAGCCAAAGAATGCACTGGTAAAACAGTATCAGAAACTCTTTGAATTAGACGGAGTGCGTCTGAACTTTGAAGAAGAAGCATTAGAGGCAATTGCGAAAAAAGCAATCGAGAGAAAAACCGGAGCCAGAGGACTTCGTGCGATCGTCGAAGGCATTCTGCTCGATCTGATGTATCGTGTGCCGTCCGATGAATCGGTAATCGCATGTACGATCACAAAAGATTCTGTAGAAGAAGAAAAGGAACCAATGATTGAAAAAAATATCGCATAAACAGGGGTTGATATTTGATGAGTAGTATTATAAAACAATTACCAACTGTTGCGTTAAGAGGGCTAACCATACTGCCAGGCATGGTAGCCCATTTTGACGTTAGCAGGGAAAAATCAATAAAGGCAGTAGAAGAGGCAATGATGGATGAGCAGGAGATTTTTCTTCTGACTCAGAAAAATCCGGAAGAGGAAGAGCCAACAGCAGAAAATCTGTACAGCATCGGATTAGTGGCAGAGATCAAACAGGTCATTAAAATGCCGAATGATCTTGTGCGTGTATTAGTCGAGGGCATCGAGCGTGCAGAGCTGAATTGTTTTACGGAGACGGAAGAATATCTTTTAGCGGAAGTGATCCGTTTTACAGAGGATGGCTTAGAGGATATCCCTGAAAATGCCAGAGAGGCAATGATCCGCTGCTTAGAAGAAAAATATGAACAGTTTTGTACTTACAATTCCAAGAATGGCAAAGAGGCGGCAAAACCGATCCAGGAGATCCATGAATTAGACCGTCTGATCGATACGATCGCAAACAGCATTCCAATCGGCTATGAGGAGAAACAGAGGATATTAGAAGCAGTTACCATTACCGAGCGTTATGAAGTTCTGATGGCAATTCTCTTACGGGAAATTGACATTGCAACGATCCGTAATGACCTTGCGATGAAGATTAAGAGTAAGGTAGAGAAGAATCAGAGAGAATATATTTTAAGGGAACAGTTAAAAGTCATCCGTGAGGAATTAGGGGAAGACAATACCCAGAGCGATGCAGAACAATACGAAGAGTCCTTAAAGAAGTTAAAGGCACCGAAAGAAGTAAAGGAACGGATCCAAAAAGAGATTGACCGTTTTAAGAATATTTCTTCGAGTTCTTCGGAGAGTGCGGTAACACGCGGCTATATCGAGACATTGTTAGAACTGCCGTGGAATAAGGCATCAAAAGACAATAAGGATTTAAAGAATGCAGAGCGTATTCTTGATGAGGACCACTATGGCTTAGAGAAGGTCAAGGAGCGAATGTTAGAATTTTTAGCAGTCCGTAACCTGACGAGCAAGGGAGACAGCCCGATCATCTGTTTAGTAGGACCTCCGGGAACAGGAAAAACCAGTATTGCACGTTCAGTAGCCAAGGCTTTGGATAAAAAATATGTCCGTATCTGCTTAGGCGGTGTCCGTGATGAAGCAGAGATCCGTGGACATAGAAAGACTTATGTCGGAGCAATGCCGGGACGTTTAGTGAACGGATTGCGCAGTGCAGGCGTGAAGAATCCGCTGATCTTATTAGATGAGATCGACAAGATCAGCAGTGACTACAAAGGAGATACGGCTTCCGCACTGTTAGAGGTGCTGGACTCCGAACAGAATAACAAGTTCCGTGACCACTATGTAGAGATTCCTATTGATCTATCGGAGGTGCTTTTCATAGCAACGGCAAATTCCGTACAGGATATCCCAAGACCGCTGCTAGACCGTATGGAGCTGATCGAAGTCAGCAGTTATACGGAAAATGAAAAAGAGCATATTGCCAAAGAGCATCTGATCCAGAAACAGATGAAGAAAAACGGTCTCAAAGACGGGGAGCTTACGATCAGCAGTTCCGCACTGCGCCGCATGATCTCCGGATATACCAGAGAAGCCGGAGTGCGTAATTTAGAGCGTAAGATCGGAGAAATCTGCCGGAAGGCAGCCAGAGAGATCTATCAGGGAGATAAGACAAAGATCAAGATCACCGAGAGTAATTTAGAAAAATATCTTGGAAAAGAAAAATACAGCTTTGACAAGGCGAATGAACAGGATGAGATTGGTATTGTGCGTGGACTGGCATGGACAAGCGTCGGTGGAGATACCCTGCAGATAGAGGTCAATGTTATGCCGGGCAAGGGCGATATTAAATTGACCGGGCAGCTTGGCGATGTGATGAAGGAGTCCGCTCAGATCGGACTTAGTTATATCCGTGCCATCAGTAAAAAATGGGGCATTGACAAAGAATTTTTTAAAGAAAACGATATACACATCCATGTTCCGGAAGGGGCTGTGCCAAAAGACGGACCGTCTGCCGGAATCACGATGGCAACAGCAATGCTTTCAGCGGCGACAGGTAAAAAAGTACGGGCTGACATTGCAATGACAGGAGAGATCACACTGCGTGGAAGAGTGCTTCCGATCGGAGGTTTAAAAGAAAAACTATTAGCAGCGAAAAATGCGGGAATTAAAACCGTATGTGTTCCGAAGAAAAACGAAAAAGATGTAGAAGAGGTTTCAGCAGAGATTACCAAAGGACTTGAAATCGTCTATGTGGAAAGCATGGATGAGGTTTTAGAGCAGGCTTTTACAGCATAGAAACATCAGGATATGGAAAGCAGGAGAAATCATGATTATCAAAGAGGTAAATTTAGAGACTGTCTGCGGTTATACAAGTAAACTGCCGGACAACCAAAAACCGGAAATTGCGTTTGCAGGAAAATCAAATGTCGGAAAATCATCTCTGATCAATGCGTTGATGAACAGAAAGTCGTTAGCAAGGACATCTGCACAACCGGGAAAGACACAGACCATTAATTTTTATAATATCAATGATGTGATGTATTTAGTAGACCTTCCGGGATATGGTTATGCGAAGGTGGCAGAATCAGAGAAAAAAAAGTGGGGACAGATGATCGAGAATTATCTGCATAACTCAAAGCAGCTTCGGGCAGTATTTTTATTGATTGATATCCGTCATGCGCCTTCTGCGAATGATAAGATGATGTATGACTGGATCGTCTATCAGGGATACGAGCCGATCATCATTGCAACGAAGATGGATAAGCTCAAAAGAAGCCAGATTTCGAAGCATGTGAAGTTAGTCAGAGAAGGACTTGGATTGAAAAAAGAGAGTATCGTCATTCCGTTTTCTGCAACCAGCAAACAGGGAAGAGAAGAAATCTGGAATCTGATGGATTCCATTTTAGAGAGTGAAGTTTCGGAGAATGAAGATGAATAGAAAAAAGTATGGATTTGTATTCTGCCTGTTGGTCGTGATCGCAATGATCTCCCTTGGTACGGTTTCGATTTATGTTAACCATGAGGAGAAAAAAGAGGCGACAGAACAGCTTCGGGTAGTCACCTCTTTTTATCCGATGTATGTTGCTGCGATGAATGTCACAGACAGCTGTGAATCAGTCACTTTGGAAAATCTGAGTGAACCACAGACCGGATGTTTACACGATTATCAGCTGACACCGGAAGATATGGTGCTGCTTTCAAAAGCAGATGTATTTATCATCAATGGTGGAGGTATTGAAAACTTTTTATCGGAGGTTGCTTCGCGTTATCCAAACCTGACGATCATCGAGGCAGGAGAAGGTATCGAAATATCCGGTGAAAATGCACATCTGTGGATGGATACAGAGAAATATCAAAAGCAGGTGCAAAACATTGCCAAAGGTCTGTCAGAAGTGGATGAGACAAATAAAAAAATCTATCAGAAAAATGCAGATGCTTATTGTGAACAGGTAGCTGATCTGACAGAAGAATATCGTGATACCTGTAATGGCAACGGTCAGAAAGTAGTTCTTTTCCATGAGGGATTAGAATATGCGGCAAATGAGTGGAATATGAATGATGTCTATACACTGAATCTTGACGAGGAACGTCAGGTCAGTGCTGGCGAAGTTGCCGATGTGTTGTCAGCGATTCAAAAAGACGGTGCAAAGATGATTTTAGCGGAACGGACTTACGGCGAAGAATTAGCAGAAAGTGTAAAAAAAGAGACCAATGTTCCGGTAGTCTATTTAGACACCTGTGTACGGGGAAAATATGAAAAGGATGCCTATTTAAAAGCGATGCACAGCAATTTAGAGGCGTTAAAGGAGGCATTGCAGTGATGAAAAAAATTATCGAACCCTGTGGGCTGCACTGTATCAAGATGAACCACTTAGGTGTAACGATTGGAAATCAGACTATTTTAGAAGATGTCAATATGCACATTCACTGTGGGACACTGAATGCAGTGATCGGACGCAACGGTGCCGGTAAGACCACCCTGATCCGGGCAATTTTAAATGATATTCCGCATGAGGGAAGTATTGATTTTCGTGATACGGAAAACGGTCATATGCGGCGCATGAAGATCGGTTATGTGCCACAGTCTTTAAATATTGAAAAAAGGACACCACTCAGTGTCTATGATCTGATGGCATCTTATCAGGGAAAGGCACCGGTATTTTTATATAAGAAAAAGCGGCTCTATGAAGAAATTCAGGAAGCCCTGCGTATTTTTGAGGTAGAAAACCTGATTGACAGACAGGTGTGCAATCTTTCCGGCGGTCAGCTTCAAAGGGTGCTGTTGTCAATGGCAATTATGGATGAGCCGAATCTTTTATTATTAGACGAACCGGTGTCCGGTATTGACCAGAACGGTATGGAATTATTCTATCGGACGATGGATTATTTAAAGAAAAATTTTGATCTGGCAATTATCCTGATCTCCCATGATCTGGACTATGTGGCAAAATATGCAGACAAAGTCCTGTTGTTAGATAAAAAGATCCTAAAGCAGGGAACACCGAAAGAAGTCTATGCGAGCGAGGAGTTCGGACGTATCTTTGGAATGGAGGGAAGAGCGTGATGCAGGCTGTTTTTACCGAATGGTTAGAATACGGTTTTATGAAAAATGCACTGCTGGCAGTTCTGATCATTACTCCGTTATTTGGAATTCTTGGAACGATGATCGTAAATAAAAAAATGGCATTTTTCTCAGATTCATTAGGACATTCCGCATTGACCGGAATTGCGATCGGAGCCGTGCTTGGAATGAAGGATACGACACTTTCTATGATTCTTTTTGCAATTGTATTTGCGCTGCTTTTAAATAAGATCGCGGAAAAGAGTACCGCATCTACCGATACGCTGATTTCTGTTTTTTCTTCCGCAAGTATGGCACTTGGACTTGCTATTTTGTCAAAGGGAGGCAATTTCAGTAAATATTCAGCATTGCTGGTTGGAGATATTTTGAGCATTACCAGACGGGAAATTCTCTATTTAGTAGCTATTTTTGCAGTAACATTAGTCTTCTGGGTGCTGGCATTTAACAAACTGTGTGCCGAGAGTGTCAATGTGACGCTTGCAAAGAGCAAGGGGATTCCGGTAAAAGTCATAGAGAATCTGTTTTCCATATTGATTGCACTTATCGTTATGCTTTCCATCAAATGGATCGGGATTCTTTTGATCAATGCACTGTTGATCCTGCCGGCAGCATCCGGCCGGAATATTTCGCAGAATATGAGGGAATATCATTTCTTTTCTGTGGTATTTTCCATTTTTTCCGGAGTGCTGGGACTTCTGGTGTCGTACTATACAAATGTTGCGACAGGTCCGATGATCGTGTTGATCGCATCGGTGATTTACTTTTCTACTTATGCCTATGGACGGAGGTTTGCGTAGTGAATAAGGACCCATTTAAAGAATATGTGAAGCAGTCGGAACCGGGGAAGCGTGATAAGGGCTATGCCGTGGCATACTGCGATTGGACTTCAGGCGGTAGATGGGTTACAGCCATCCCAATATTTGCTGGATACGGCAATTGAAACATAGAGGGGAATACAAGGACAACAGCCGTTTTTTTAATAAAATATCTCAGGACACTGGGATTCGATGCAACGAACGAGATTTTTGCTGAAAATGCATGGTACTTTAGAAATGCACTTGTGCGGGCAAATTATAATAATCTAACTAAAGGTGTCCATGAGATGACGGAATACTTAGAGTTGTTTTTGTGGAATCTGTTACTGGGTGAAAAAAATGAGCTTCGGAATCGAACGATGCATATCAATGGTAAGTTCTTCGTAGCGGAAGAAACGAATATTGGATTTGGAAAAGCGGACATTGGGACCGAAAAAGCAGAGATTGATAAATGGCGGGTAGATATGTTACCGGATATATCTGATAAGACCGTAGGGCATATCGAGATCTTATTTGAGAAATATGGAACAGAAGAGGTCTTTGGCAGAACCGGTGTAGAGAGCACGACCGGTTTGAGGTCAACGAGAGCATCAGAACTGTTAAAACTGTTGGTAGAAAGAGGACTTGTCGAAAATGTAAAGGGACAGGGGAAAGGAAAATATCGGTTTCGGGAATAAGGTGTAATCGCGTTTTGTGTTTTTGAACAAAAAAGCATATAAAAAATGGTATGCTTTTTTACTTTTCAAATATTTGAATTTGGCATATAATATGTATGAGATCAGAGATGATTTCAATATTGTGGTCGGGACTGTATATCGACCTTAACAAAAGGTACAGAGACAAATATTTCTCGCCACCCAGCGGGCGATTAATAAATGGTTGGGAAACAAATATTTGCCCTGCAAATGCAGGGCTTTTTTACTTTTATGGAAAACCATTTTATAGTATTTTTACAATAAGATACAAAGGAGAGAGTTATGATTACCGGTAATTTTTATTATATTAGTGACGATTATTATGAGAAATTTAAAAATTGTGGATTGATGGGAAATAAGGCTGAGGATGAAGAGGGAAAACATGGAAGACCCTGTTTCTATTGCTTTAGGCAGGATGATCTTTATTGGATGGTACCAATATCTTCTCAGATTGAAAAATATAAAAAACTATACCATGAAAAAATGGAACGGTATAATGGAAAATTCGATGGGATACGATTTGGATATGTGAATGCACAAGAAAGAGCGTTTTTAATTCAAAATGTATGTCCTGTTACGGAGAAGTACATAGAATCAGAATATCGAATTGAAAATAATACCAGACCGGTAACAATTAATGCGGCTCTTTCTAAGGAATTGAATGGCATCATAAGAAAAGTATTAAGATTGTACAAAGATCGAGGCATTAAAATTGTATTGACGGATTTAGATACGATTCTGATGGGATTACATGCAGAAAGTACTGTTGAATAGTTAAATAGAAAATGTCTTTTAGATTTTAAATAATAAAAAATGGGGCTGTCCACATAAAGTGTGACAGCTCCATTTTCTATGTCTATGTAAGAATCAAATTCTTAGAAGTCTGTTAAATCAGCAGCTCTTCTCTCTAAGAAAGCAGTCATTCCTTCTTTCTTGTCATGTGTAGAGCAGGTAATACCGAATAAGTTTGCTTCCATCTCAACTGCGTTCTGGATATCCATGTCATAACCATTGTTGATTGCAGCTTTTGCGATAGATACAGCATAGCTTCCTTTAGAGATGATCTTCTTAGCCATGTCTTTTGCAGTGCTCATTAATTCTTCCTTAGCTACTACTTTGTTTACAAGACCGATTCTGTAAGCTTCTTCAGCGTTGATGTTGTCACATGTGAAGATTAATTCTTTTGCTCTTCCCATTCCAACTAAACGAGCAAGTCTCTGTGTTCCACCGAATCCAGGGATGATTCCAAGACCTGTCTCAGGCTGTGCGAAAGATGCATTGTCAGAAGCGATGCGGATATCACATGCCATAGAAATCTCACATCCACCGCCAAGAGCGAATCCGTTTACAGCAGCGATAGTAACCTGACGCATGTTCATTAATTTGAAGAAAGGAACAGATGCTTTCATACCAAATGCTCTTGCCTCTGCAGCAGAGAAGTTAACCATTTCAGAGATGTCAGCTCCTGCAACAAAAGATTTGAACTCGTTGCCCTTCTTGTCAGGACCACCTGTTAAGATAACAACCTTAACATCATCTCTTGCTTCGATTTCTGTTAATGCTTCGTTTAATTCATCCAGTGTTTCGCTGTTTAAAGCATTTAATGCAGCCGGTCTAGAGATAGTAAGAACGGCAATTTCGTCTGCAACTTCAAGTTTTAAATTGTTCATGAAAAACCTCCTAAATAAAATGTCTTTGTGTACATTACTATGTAAGTTCATTCTATAACTTTGACAAAAAATTGTCAATCCTTTCCTGTACTTTTCTGCCCTTTCTAAATATGTTATACTGTATACATAAAAATCGTAGAAAAAATGGAATGAGGAAGCGAATGTTATCAGAAATCCAGTTAGAAAAAATAAATGAACCGTTACTGTCATGGTTTGAGACTCATAAAAGAGTTCTTCCATGGAGAGAGAATCCGACACCCTACCGCGTATGGGTGTCGGAAATTATGTTACAGCAGACCCGAGTAGAGGCAGTAAAGCCATATTTTGAACGTTTTACGAAAGAGCTGCCGAATGTCCGCCATCTTGCAGAATGTGACGAGGAACGTCTTTTAAAGCTGTGGGAAGGGCTGGGGTACTACAACCGCGTGCGGAATATGCAGATCGCAGCAAAAACAGTGATGGAAGAGTATCAGGGAAAACTTCCGGCAGATTATGAAAAATTGCTGACGTTAAAGGGAATCGGTCATTATACGGCAGGTGCAATTGCTTCGATTGCTTATGGGATACCTGTTCCAGCGGTGGATGGCAATGTACTGCGGGTCATCACAAGGATCACTGCCGATGATACAGATATTATGAAGCAGGCGTTCCGTACACAAATGGAGCAGCAGTTGAAAGAATCCATGCCAAAAGAAGCGGCGAGTGCTTACAATCAGGCATTGATGGAATTAGGAGCAACGGTCTGTGTCCCGAATGGGGAGCCGGACTGTGACAACTGCCCTGTACAAAATATCTGTATGGCTAAAAAAGAAGGGAGCCAGATGGCATATCCGGTGAAGTCCAAAGCAAAACAAAGACGGATTGAGAAAAAAACGGTTTTTGTAATCCGGGACGGCAGCCGTGTAATCCTGAATAAACGTCCGGAGAAAGGACTTTTAGCCGGACTCTATGAATTTCCAAATGTGGAGGGGCATCTGAGTGAAGAAGAGGCATTAGAATATGTAAAAGAAATGGGACTGCTTCCGATGCGGATACAGGAGTTAGAGGAGGCAAAACATATTTTTTCACATATTGAATGGCAGATGGCCGGTTATGTGATCAAGGTTGCACAGCTAGAGGAGGACGATTCGGGATTGCTGTTTTTAGAGGCAGAGGACTGCATTCAGAATTATCCGGTTCCATCTGCATTTGAACGATATAAGAAATATATACGAAAACTGTTTTAGAGATTATTTTCGTAATACGATTCGGGTGTCAAAAGGCGGTTTCCAGTTTTTTGATTGGCAACTTGCACAAAGCCGAGT
>ERZ839741.1020-NODE-1020-length-32337-cov-9.022923_pt1 | contig 32337 bp, 26 predicted proteins | sample MGYA00519880_ERZ839741 | MGnify/ENA primary metagenome ERZ839741 (study PRJEB31850, sample SAMEA3708851) | human gut metagenome | biome: human gut; feature: human-associated habitat; material: faeces | place: China | collected 2014 ...
TTTTGAAATTTTTTTGTAGGCTCTATCCCTTACCCCAACTTTTATTATAGAGCCAGTAAAATCCGTTGCAGGAGGTTTTGTTGTACGAAAAATTATATGGGTTTAATTATTGGCATATTTGTTGGAATCTATATGTAAAATTTACAGAACCTGAAAATATGCATTATTGTTACTTTGTCGGGACAGGGCACACATCAGTTTTTGCTGTTTGCAATTGCCTGATCAATCAACTTTTGCAGCTTTTCAGACTGCTTTTCGGAGGTTATTGCACCGACAATCGGCTCTCCTACAATATTACCGTTTTTATCGACAACATAAGTTGTGGGGTAGGAGTACAATCCGGATGTGAATTCTCCGGCTTTACTTTTTGAATCAAACCAAATGTTTTTGTAGGTCACACCCTTTTTTGCCAGAATATTCTTTGCGTCAGAGATAGCCGTTTTGTCACCGTCAAGTGTAAATGAATTGATTCCGACTACTGCTCCGCCTTTTTTTGCAAGCTGTTTATTCAGAGCTTCCAGGTCGGCAAGTTCTTCCACGCAGGGATTGCAGGTGGTAAACCAGAAGTTTACTACAGTAACGGTATTTTTTGCAAAAAGCGTACTGCTCTTAACTTCGTTTCCGTCAAGATCCTTGCCGTCAAATGTCGGGAATTTCATCAGATTATCCTTTTCGATGGGCTTACCGTTTTCAGCCGGAACGCTCATATCTCCATCAGACGGTTTTTCTCCGCATCCGGGAAATTTTTGTTCCAAAACTGTCAGCTTTCCTTCAATTTCCTTAATCTCTTCGGCGCCTTCATTAAGCAGTTTCAACTCATCTGCACTGAACTGATCCTTGATACCGTCAATTGTTTTCAGAAGAAAATCGCCGTAGTTTTTGCCGTCCTCATTCATCGCCATACCTTTATCGGCTGAAGCAAATACCTTTTCCCAAAGCTTGCTGTTTTCGGAAAGAATAGCATTTTCCTGTGCCATCAGTTTTTGATGCAGGTCGGCGGCCTCGTCTTTTGTTTTCGGATTCACAGCTGTCAGCATAGCCGTTTCGCTTTTCTTATTTGCAGTAGTATTCGTCGTATTGCCTTTGGCTGTGCCACAGGCGGCAAAGCTTAACAACATCATCAGGGCAGTCAGTAAGCTTAAAATTTTAGTCGTTTTCATAGTGTTTACTCCTTTTCTGTTTCAATTCCTGTTTTAATTTCTGTTTTAATTTCTGTTTCAATTTTTTGTTTTGCTGTTTCCGCTTTTTTAGCGGGACAATCATTTTCTTTTCCTTTGCCAAAGCCGTAGCAAAAGCTGACCGCCTCGACAGGACAGGCACGGATACACTTACCGCAGCGTATGCATTCGGTATGGTTGGGAGTTTTGGTTACATCTACATCCATCTTGCATGCTTTGGCACATTTTCCACAGGAAATGCACTTGTGTTTGTCTACTTTCATTCCGAAAAGTGACACCTTGTTAAGCAATGCATAAAATGCACCGAGAGGACACAGCCACTTACAGAACGGTCTGTAGAAAAGCACACTCAGTACGATTACTGCGATCAATATGCCCAGCTTCCACGAAAAGAGCGTACCAAGTGCGGCACGGATTCCCGAATCGACAGCGGAAAGAGGAATTGCCCCCTCGAGTACCCCTTGAGGACAAAGATACTTACAGAAAAAAGGATCTCCCATATCCGCATCGTTTGTAATGAGCATCGGCAGTAAACATACAGCAAAAAGCAAAACTGCATATTTTATGTATGTCAGCGGTTTCAGCTTTTTAGTGGGAAGCTTTTTTGTCGGCACCTTATGTAACAGTTCCTGAAGCCATCCGAACGGACACAAAAAACCGCAGATAAACCGCCCGAGCAGAACCCCTATCAATATGAGGAATCCTGTGATATAATATGAAAAACTGAATTTTGACGAACCCACCACTGCCTGAAACGAGCCGATTGGGCAGGCTCCCGATGCCGCCGGGCAGGAATAGCAATTCAGTCCGGGCACACAAACAGCCTTTCCTTTGCCTTGATAAATTCCGCCCTTAAAAAAATTCGGCAGATGAATATTACTCAGCAAAGTTGCTCCTGCTTGAATCAGCCATCGAAAGCGTGAGAGGAACTGCGATACACCGCCTCTTTTTTTCTTCGGTTTTTTGTTATCCAATTCCCACACACTCCAAACACAGCCGGATTGCCTTGCTTAACACGGTTTCTGCTTCTCCTCGCAGAGCTCCGTAACACAGCATCGTAATTCCGCAGATAATAAGTACGATCTGAAATACGGCTTTTTTCTTTCGAGTCAATTCGGTCACCCCTTTCTTTTGTGCTTTCATTGTAGCACAGAGGATGTAAAATCTCTGTTAAGAACGAAAATTTAACAAAAACTTTATGCCTTAGCGATATAATTAAATTATCAAAGAAATATGAAAACATAACAAGGAGAGTTTTTATGCGTATTTTAGTAATTGAAGACGAGCGTGCGCTGTGCGAGACAATTGTTCGCAGCCTTAAACGACTGGCATACAGCGTTGATTTTTGCTATGACGGAAACAAAGCAAATGAGTTGCTCGGAATGGAAAAGTACGATCTTGTTTTACTTGATCTTAATTTACCCGGTGCAGACGGGATGACGGTACTGCGAACTCTGCGACAAACCGACAGAGATACCGGAGTGTTAATTCTTTCGGCACGCTGTGAGGTTGCCGATAAGGTGGAAGGACTGGATGCCGGAGCAAACGATTATCTGACAAAGCCTTTTCATTTGGAGGAGCTTGAGGCAAGAATACGCAGTCTGACTCGCCGGCGGTTTACACAAAATAATGTTGTTTTGAACTGCGGAAAGGTTGCTTTTGACACCAAAGCCCGTGTTGCCGTTGCTGACGGTCAGGAGCTGTCACTTACCCGAAAAGAAATCGGAATACTTGAATATTTACTTCTTAATCAAGGTCGCCCCGTCAGTCAGGAAGAACTGCTCGACCATGTTTGGGATAACAGTGTTGACAATTTCAGTAATTCAATAAGAGTACATATTTCTGCATTACGAAAGAAACTGCGTGCGGCACTCGGCTATGACCCGATTCGCAATCGCATTGGTGAAGGATATGTTATGGAGGAAGAAAAAGTATGAAAAAGCTATCCTTGCAATGGCGCATAACTCTGATGACAGCACTTCTTATCGGAGCCACCTGCATTTTTATGAATGTTCTTATCGGCTATTCCGGCAGTCATTACATGGATTCCATAGGCTCTTATGTTACAGGTTACGGTGATACGGACAAAGGAGAACCTGACTTTTTCGATCCTGAACACGAAAAGCTTGATCGTGAATTGACTATTGTAATTAACGGAGCACAGGAATCCTTTATCGCTACCAATTGGTATATTACGGCGGCGGCAACATTGTTAGGCGGTGTGCTTGCGTATTTTTTAAGCGGGCATGCGCTGAAGCCTCTGCGTACTTTTACCGCTCGGGTTGAAAAGGTTCAACCTAACAATTTGACGGATATGAAGATAACCGAAGAAGTTCCGCCTGAACTGAGACAGTTTGTCAAGTCGTTCAATCGAATGCTTGACCGTCTTGATGAGGGATTTACCGCTCAACGACAGTTCACGGGAAACGCCGCGCACGAGTTGCGTACGCCGCTTTCGCTTATGCAGGCACAGCTTGAACTTTTTTCGGCAGAGCATCCCGAGGCATTGCCTGAAACGGCGGAGTTCCTCCGATTGTTGCGTGAGCAGACCGAACGAATGACACAAATGACAAAAACCCTGTTGGAAATGAGCGAGCTGCGGACAGTATCGTGTGCTGACCGCATAGAGATAGGTCCTATGGTAGAAGAGATTTTCACTGACCTTGCACCCCTTGCAGAGAAGAACAATGTTACACTTGAAAGCACGGGCGACGCTGTTATGACAGGCAGTGACACGCTGATTTATCGTTTGTTATATAATCTGACCGAAAACGCTATACGCTACAACCGTTTTGACGGTACAGTGAATATTACCGTAATGCACAAAGACAATCAGCTTGTTATTACGGTTGCGGATACCGGCTACGGCATCCCTGAACAATACAGAGAAAGTATTTTTCAGCCCTTCTTTCGTGTGGATAAATCCCGAAGCAGAGAATACGGCGGAGTTGGATTGGGACTTTCTTTGGTGTGGGAAATCGTTGCACTGCACAATGGTAAAGTTCGTGTGGAAGAAAGTTCGGAAAAGGGTACTGCTATAGCAGTAAAGTTTCCGACAGATATGATAAAAAATTAATATCTTGCGATTTTTTCTTAGTTAATTGTTGAAATTACCGTAGCTTTGTGCTATACTATAATTAATTAATCGATTAGTTATCAAAAGGAAGCAAACATTATGAGAACAACAGAGGAACAGCACAACGAGCGTAAGAGGAAAATGATGGAAAAATGCTTTGAATGCTATGCTGAAAACGGTCTGAACGGTACGGGTATCAAGGCTTTGGCGGCAGCGTGTGGCTGTACAACGGGAAATCTGTATTCCTATTTCAACAGTGTGGATGACTTGATTATTGAATCAACTGCATACTGTATGGAAAAGGTCGAAGATGATTTTATGGAAAAAGCTCCCACCGACCCGAAGGATGTTGTTCGATTTGTGAAAGAGGTTCCGTATTGGACCGCAAAGAAGCACGGCAAAAAATATCGGCTGATGTATCAGGTCTATACCCATCCGAAATATATTGAGCACGGCAAGAAATTTTTTGAGGGGGTAAATGAGCGCTATACCGAGTATGCCAAGCGGCTTGAGCCGAAAATCGGCATTCCGTACACGGTGATTACACCGCTCATTTTTATATTTGTCCGTGCCTGTGTACACTATGCTATGTTTGAGGATGAATATTATTTAAAAACCCAAATGGAGGTCTTAAAACAGGGTGTTGCCCTGTTTACTGATAAATACCGTTCACAATATTTGAGAGGAGGCAATGATAAATGAAAAAACGAATATACTGTATTACTACCGCACTTTGTCTTGTGCTTTGCATCGTACTTTGCATTGCATTTGCTGCCGTATGCAGCAAAGCGGAAAATAGCAAAGCCGTGTTGCCGGAGGTGCGAAACAACGGCACAGCAATCCAATGGAGAGATACCGCCGAAGGGGAATGGCACGATCTTGTAGCTCTTAACACGCTCAGAGGTACTGACGGAAAGAACGGTCTTGACGGCAAAGACGGTACTGACGGAAAAAACGGTACTAATGGAAAGAACGGTCTTGACGGCAAAAACGGTCTTGACGGCAAAGACGGTACTGACGGTAAAAACGGTACTGACGGTAAAGACGGTACTGACGGCAAAGACGGTACTGACGGTAAAGACGGTCTTGACGGCAAAAACATAGAGGTACAAAGAACAACAGAATATATACAGTGGCGCTATGAAGGAGAAAATTGGCAAAACCTTGTTGCCATTTCCGATATAAAAGGACCTGCAGGGCAGAACGGTAAAGACGGAGCAAACGGAAAAACACCGGAGTTCCGTGTAAATGAAAACAATCTTCAATGGCGTTATGTCAACGATGAAATATGGTTAAATCTTTACGATCTTTCAAATTTGAAAGGTCTTGACGGAAAGAACGGTGTCGATGGTCTTGACGGCAAAAACGGCGATACGCCGTTCATCGGTGAAAATGGCAACTGGTGGCTCGGAGTGACCGACATTGGCGTAAAAGCCGCAGGTGTTGACGGTGAAAAAGGCGACAAGGGAGATAAAGGAGATGCCGGAGAGAACGGTAAGGACGGAGCAAACGGAAAAACACCTGAGTTCCGTGTAAATGAAAATAACCTACAGTGGCGTTATGTCGGCGATGAAATATGGCTTAACCTTTACGATCTTTCAATTTTGAAAGGTCTTGACGGCACAGACGGTAAGGACGGTATAAACGGCAAAGACGGTGTTGACGGCAAAGACGGTGCCGATGGTAAGGACGGAACAAACGGACAAAACGGCTCTGACGGCAAAGACGGCAACACTCCGTTCATCGGTGAAAACGGCAACTGGTGGATTGGAACGACCGATACGGGAGTGAAAGCCACAGGTGTTGACGGTGAAAAAGGAGACAAAGGAGACATCGGTGAAAAAGGCGAAAAGGGTGACAAAGGAGATAAAGGCGACAAGGGTGACGCAGGTCAGAACGGCAGCTGTTCGGGATATTTTTACGGAGAGGCAGACGCTCCTCCGAGGACAGTACTGAATAACAGTCGTGTCAATATTTCTGTCTACGAAAAAATAAACAAGGGCGGCTTGATTTCATCCTATTCATCCTACAGGAATAATATTACACTCAAAAAAGGACATATTTACAATGTCTGCTTAAGCGGTTCTCTCGAAGTTGGTTCAAACGAATCTAACAAAAGCGGCAATTACTCTATTCAGATGATAGACGGTTATGATGACGATCTGTGCAGGGAGCTTACACGAATAAAAAGAGACGGGGCAAAAATACCGCAAACCAATGATCAACATTCCTTTAATTTCAACAGAATGTATGATGCGTCAAATAAAGACATTACATTGCAGTTGTGGTTTGAAAATTCGGCATACAATACTTATCTCGGTGGCTTCAGAGGTACTATTACAATAACTGCTCTTGATTAAATTTATATAACGGAGGTGGCGAAAAATGAAAAAACGAATACTTAGTATCCTGCTGACTTTATGCATGATGCTCTGCCTTACGCCGATAAGCGTATTTGCCGAGGAGGTTGGGGCATGGGGCTCTGCTGCGATAAAGCTTGGCGCAGACGCACTGAATAAAACTGTAAACACAGAGATCGCACCGACTGTGTATTTCGGACAAAACCATGAAAATAATCCCGCTGCATGGCGAGTTATCGGTTATGACGGAAACGGTGTTACAAGCGCACAAGGGGATATTACCCTGTTTGCGGCATATAATATGGGTTGGTCAAAGTTTGGCTCGAGTGCCGCTTATGCAGACAGCGATTTGAAAACCGCAATAGACGCGCTTGCAGAAAAGCTGACATCGAAAGAAACCGATGCAGTTCAAAAACAGACGCTTGCAAGCGGAAGTTACAACAGAGAAAATACCGACTGTGTAGCAGGAACTCAGGTGGATAACGCTGTATTCTGGCCGCTTTCCACAGCGGAAGCGTCTGCGGTAAATAATGATCTGCGAATTGCGGATAGAGAACATCAATACTGGGCATCAAGCTATTGGTGGTTGCGCTCCCCGGGCGCAAAGAATCGCGATGTTGCCTCTGTGGACGGTTTTGCTAATATCGACCACGATGGGATAGATATCAGCAATATGTGGGGTGTTCGTCCCACTTTTAAATTAAATCTGAACTCTGTCCTTTTTGCATCTGCCGCTGTGGGCGGAAAGCCCGACGGAGGATTGACCGAAGTTCCCGAATACAGCGGAAGTGAATGGAAATTGACACTTTTAGATAGTAGCCGCAGTTTTGCCGTAACGGAAAAAACTGCCGATGCCGCCCCCGACGATACCGTTACGCTGAATTACAGCGGAGCGACCACAGGGGCAAATGAATATATCTCTGTCATCATTGCGGATAACAACGGCGCACAGTATTATGGCAGAGTTGCACAGCCTACTGCCGAAAGCGGAACGGTTGAAATCAAAATCCCGTCTGACATTGCACCGGGCGACTATACCATGAAGGTCTTCAGCGAGCAGTATAACGGTGACCGCAAGACCGACCTTGCAAGTGCTTTTGCGGATGTCACGCTGACGGTGGAAAGTCAGCCTGACGAGCAGTTCACCCTTACCCCTGGCGGCAGATACTATTTTGACCTTTCGGCAATGGATATTCCCGGAACGGTAAACAGCAATCTACCTGACAGCACCCTGCACTATGTGCCCTTTACTTATGTGGGCACGGTGGATGCATATTCATTGAAAAATGAAGCCGACAAGGATACCACCCCTTACGAGCACAGCTTGTTTATTGCAGATTATAACGTGAAATGTTCTTTGCAGCGGGAGACGTTGGCAGAAATGAACCTGATTTATGGCCAGACCTATACAGCGAGTAACGTGAACTATACGCTCCGCGCCCCATCTGTTGGAGACCATCACCGTAATGAAGGAGAAGGCTCTGGTCTTGCACCAATTGACAATGAATGGGATACGATCTATCAGAAGTCAGCCGATTATATCAAAAACTGGTATAAAATGCGCTCTTTCGGCCAGGATATAGGTACTGGGAATGTCGAGGGATGGTATCTATCTCGTGGTGGACACTTCGCTGCACAGGTTACATTTTGGGCAAGGCCAACCCTTCCGGAGCGGGACACTGGTTTCCGCCCCGTCCTTGAAGTCATGAACCCCGACACGCTTGGCTCTGACGGACTGAAAGCCGTTACCCTTGACCTTGGCGGCGGAAAGCTGGGTAACAGTTCCGAGGATATTCAAATCATCGTGAAAAACGGCAGTACATTTACCGCTCCCGCATCCGATGGTCTGACCCGCCCGGACGGAAATACAGACAGCTACTTCATGTGGCTTGACGGCAATGGCAATTCCTACGAACCCGGCGGCAGTGTTCCTGCTGATGTGACGGAACTGACGGTGCAGTGGACAGCCCCGACCTATGCCGTAACCTTGAATACGAACGGCGGCACGATCGCAGACGGGAAGGATGTCACAGGCTATACCTACGGCGTGGGCGCAACACTCCCGACAGATGTGACGCGCACCGGGTACACCTTCAAGGGCTGGTATGACAACGAAAATCTGACCGGCTCTCCTGTTACGGCAATCGGCGGTACAGAAATGGGCAATAAGGAATACTGGGCAAAGTGGGAAGCAAATACCTATACCGTGACATTTGACCCTAATGGTGGCAGTGTCGATCCGGTTGCTGCTACCACAGATAGTTCCGGCAAGCTGGCCTCTTTACCTATACCAACCCGTGGTGGCAACTATCGTTTTGATGGATGGTACACCGAACAGACCGGCGGCATAAAAGTTACCTTAAATCAGGTTTATACGGCAAATACCACCCTATATGCCTACTGGATCTATACTGGCGGCAGTTCATCTTCCAAAGACAGGGACGATCCCTCCGGCAACGCCTTTATCACTGATCGTCCGAACAAGGATAACCCGACCATACCAACCACAGCAAAATCAAATCCTGTAAAAGTGGATAGTAAGGGAAATGCAGTGATTACAAGAAGCATAGTTGCTGATGTTATCTCCGTTGCCCAGTCTGACTCAATAAAGCATGGGAATACGAAAAACGGTATCGCGGTGGTTGTTCCTGTGGAAATCAGCAAAGCGTTAGCTGGTGTGCAGATTACGCTGAAGGCAGATGCACTGGATAAACTAGTGTCCTCTGGTGTCAAACGGTTCACCATCGACACCGATCGTATGGCAGACTTTGGATTTATGCTGGATACCCTAAAGGAACTGAACCGTCAGACTACTGGAGATCTTATTCTAAAAATGAAGAAGACCGCAGTTATCTCTCAGGAAGCAGAAACAGCCATTGGAAATCGCCCGGTCTATGATATTACCTTATGGGAAGTAAAGAACGGCAAGGAAACTGCTGTCAACTTGAGCGGGAAGACCGTCAGCATTGCAATTCCGTATACTCCGGCGAAAAACGAGCAGCCTGACAACCTGTATGCGGTTTATGTGGACGAAAACGGTAATGTACAGTGGATCAGCAAATCCAGCTATAATATGGATCAGAAAGCAGTGATTTTTGCAGCAGAGCATTTCAGCATCTACGGCATAGGCTACAAGAATCAGATTCCTGCCTTTACCGACGTGAACAACCACTGGGCAAAGGACAATATGCTCTTTGTTGTTAGCCGTGGGCTGCTGAGTGGTACCAGTGCCACCACCTTCAGCCCCAATACCGGCATGACCAGAGGAATGTTTGTCACCGCACTGGGGCGATTAGCAGGTGTTGACCCGACGGATTACCAGGCCAGCAGGTTTACCGATGTGAAAGAAGATGCTTACTACGCCCCCTATGTCAACTGGGCGGCAAAGACTGGCGTTGTCAGTGGAACGACAGATACTACTTTCGCCCCGGATACCAACATCAACCGCGAGCAGATGGCGGTCATTATGAAGAACTACGCTGCCAAACTGGGCTACACCATCCCGAAAACTCTGGAAGTTGTGAATTTTGCGGATAGCGCAGGTATTTCTTCCTGGGCAAAAGAAGCGGTCAAGTCCATGCAGCAGGCGGGCATCCTTGCGGGCAAGACAAACAACTGTTTCGACCCTGCCGGAACCGCAACCAGAGCCGAAGTCGCTACCGTCCTGCGGCGGTTCGTGGAGATCGTCATCGATCCGCAGACTGCCAACGGCTGAGTGCAGAACGACAGCGGTGAATGGAGTTACTACAAAAACGGGGATTTGGTCAAAGGTTGGCTCTCTAATGATCAGAAGTGGTACTGGTTGGACAAAAATACCGGCAAAATGTTCTCTGGTGGTTGGAAGCAGATTGACGGTAAGCAGTATTACTTCTACGCAGATGGCTCTATGGCGGTGAATACCACCGTAGACGGCAAGACCATCGGTGCGGATGAAGCCAGAAAGTAAGTTGTTTTACCAGCAAATTAAAAATTAAAACAGGGGCATTCCAAACGACATGTGTACTGGAATGCCCCTTCTACAATAAAAGACTGTTTGCCCGTAATAGCAGCGGACAAAGAATAAACGCGGTCGGGTAAGCAGATACCCAGCCGCGTTTATTCTTTCTCTGGTTTTCCCCTTGTGTCGAGCATTTTGTCAATCAGGGCAAGTAAAAGCTCCTGTTCCCGATGACTGCATTGTAGGACTAAACGCTGTATGCGCTCTACGATTTCATAAAACGGATTGTGGCAGATTTGGCGCGATGTATGCTTTGGAAAAACTTATTACACGAAAAGAAGCAGCAGAAATTTTAGGTATCAGCATTGCAACGCTGGACGCGGCCCGTAACAATGGTCTTATTTCTTATGTGCAATATGTGCAGAATGGCTGTGTGTACTTTACCTCAGCGGGCCTTCAGGAGTATATCGCAAAATGCACCCACAGGGCAAAGCCAGCAGAAAAGAACGCAACTTATCGTAAACCTCGCAGAGCTGGAGTGTGAGCCGGTCCGTATCCTTGTCGAAATCATAATGGTCTGATAAAACATAGATACAGCGCTGGAGTATATTCTTAGGAGGTGGCGGAATTGGCAAAAAGAAAAAGAGCAATTCCACAATACGGTACAGTTACGCTTAACGGCATAGATTATTATAGAACGCGGGTTCAGAACGCAGATGGAAAACTGGTGGCCCTTTATGCGAGAACACCGGAAGAATTATATGATAAAGAGTTGGGAGCATTAGAGCAGATCGACAACGATACATTCTGTCGGAAATCCCCGACGGTTGCAGACTACTGTGAAAAATGGCTTTTGATGCAGTCGGTTCATGTGAGGGCAACCACGCTGATAGATTATACCTCAAAGGTCAGACGGCACATTATAAAAGAACTGGGACAGATGCGGATGGCAGATGTGACACTGGATGACATTCAGCTTGCACTTGTTCCTGTTTCCGAGAAGTCCGCTTCGGTATATAAGTCAGTGGTTATCCTGTATAAATCCATTTTCCGTGCAGCAAAGGAAAGTAAGATTATTGATAACAACCCAACGATTTACCTTACGGCCAAAGGTGGAGGCGTTCCGCAGAAGGACAAAGCTGCATTGACGGATGAACAGGCCACCAGACTGCTGGATGCCATTCAGGGACTTCCGCCGTATGTATTTGTCATGTTAGGGCTGTATGCAGGATTGCGGCGAGAAGAAATTCTTGCCCTAAAATGGGATTCTGTATATCTGGATGTGGATTGCCCTTATTTAACGGTACGCAGGGCATGGCACACGGAAAATAACAGACCGGTGATTCTGGATGAGCTGAAAACGAAAGCCGCGCATCGAAATATTCCGTTGCCGGTTTGCCTGGCGGACTGTCTGAAAGAGACAAAAGCTAATTCACAGTCAGAATATGTGGTGCCGAACCGGGAGGGCGATCCGCTGTCTTACACACAGTTCAAGCGGCTTTGGCAGTACATTGTAACCCGAACAGTCAAGGAGCGTTTCTATTATCGCTACGAGGATGGAAAGCGTGTAAAGCACACGGTTACGCCGGTCCTCGGTGAAAAGGCAGCACATAACGGCAAAGTGATTTACAGTTTGGATTTTGAAGTGACACCGCATCAGCTGCGGCATACATACATTACGAATCTGATTCATTCGTCCGTGGACCCGAAAACGGTTCAATACCTGGCGGGGCATGAGAGTAGTAAAATTACGATGGATATTTACGCAAAGGTCAAATACAACAGACCGGATGAGCTGGTAAGAACAATGGGTGGTGCATTTGCCCAGTGGGATGCAGCACAGGCATAACAATTATAAAGAGTAGGAAACAAAGCTGGAGCGAGGCAAGGATGTCTCGCTCTTTGTTTTACATAATCCGTATCTTTGATTAAGTGGGTGCTTTCTGATAAAAAGAAGGTGTGAATTTAAGAACACTCATTATCAGGAAAGGAAGATTTGTATGGCTAAGAAAAAACAAAGCGTTCCAGAGTACGGAACGGTTACAAGAAAAGGAACACTGTATTACAGAACCAGAATTACAGATGCCGATGGAAAGCAGGTCAGCTTATATGCGACCACCTGTGAAGAATTATATGAAAAGCAGTTGGAGGCCCGGAGACAGGTGGAGGAAATCATCTTTCGCCGGAAGCATCCGACGGTTGCCGAGTATTGTGAAAAATGGCTGCTGATGCAGTCGGCAAAGGTGTCTGCGGCTACCATGAAGGGGTATAACCAGAACATGAGGAGCTACGTCATCAAGTCTCTGGGAGATATGTATATGGAAGAAGTAACTGCGGATGATATTCGCCTGGCACTTGTTCCACTGTCAAAAAAGTCGGAAGGATTATACGCTACGGTAAATATGTTGATCAAGTGTGTTTTCTATTCGGCAGAGCGCAGTCAGCTGATAACCCATAATCCATGCGTTGGAATTTCAGCAAAGGGTGGAAAAGCATCGAAAAAGAAAGATGCCTTAACGGACCAGCAGGTTGCAGTTCTGCTGGATACGGTGAAAGGACTACCGCCGTATCTCTTTATTATGACAGGCTTGTATGCCGGTCTACGTCGGGAAGAAATTCTTGCATTGCAATGGGAGTGTGTATTCCTGGATGAATCCACCACATATATTTCTGTACAACGTGCATGGCGCGCAGAGCATAACAGACCAGTGATCTCCACCGTCTTAAAGACAAAGGCAGCTAAAAGGGATATTCCCATTCCGAAGTGTCTGGTGGACTGTCTGCGGGAAGCAAAAGCAAATTCCATATCGGAGTATGTGATTGCTGACAGCAAAGGGCAACCACTTTCCTATTCACAGTTTACGAGAGTTTGGCAGTATGTAGTTGTTCGTTCTGTGAAAGAGAGAACCTACTATAAATATGTGAATGGACAGAGCATCAAATATACCGTCAAGCCGACATTAGGAACAACGCAGAGGAACAATCCCAAGATTCGCTATACCCTGGGGTTCGATGTAATACCGCACTTATTGCGGCATACCTACATCACGAATCTGCTCTATGCGGGCGTTGATCCTAAGACAGTTCAGTACCTGGCAGGGCATGAGAATAGTAAGACAACTATGGACATTTACGCGAGGGTCAAGTATAATAAACCAGAGGAACTTTTCGAGGTAGTGAATGATGCTTTGAACCAGGAGAATTTCGATGAAAAATCACTGATTTCCATGGTTAAGGAATAGGACAACCGACAACAGAAAATGCGAAAAAGCCCGTAATATCAAGGAAAAACGCACCATAGAGATGTTTAATACGGCCTCAAAGCCGCCCGTCGCGCGCCTCAGTTCTCCAAGCGCTAATTTGCTGAAAATCCCCGAAACTCAAGGGTCTCGGGGATTTTTTCTTTGTGAGGATATGTCTCTTTTTGCCGCTGAAGGCCGTAAAGGTTTGGGGTTACTTAGAGGTTTTTTGAGGTTACCGAGTTGCTTTCAGGTTACTAATGAGGTTACTAGGAGAGTATTTAGTAAATCGAAGATGCAGCATAAAGAAGGACGCATTCTTTCGAATGCGTCCTTCTTTATGCCAAAATAGAAAAGGGAAAGGCCGTCAGCCTTTCCCTTTTTTTGCTTTAACGGCAATATTTTTCAATATAAGCGTTCTGGCACTTGATGATGATCTTGATGGCTTCCTCGCGGCCGAGGACGTCGCTGACGACGGTCTCCTTGCCCTCCAGGCTCTTGTAGACGCGGAAGAAGTGGCGGATTTCGCTTGCCACATGGTTCGGCAGCTCCGAGATGTCCTGATAGGTGTTGTAGGTCGGATCCTGGAAGGGAATGGCAATGATCTTTTCATCGAGACTGCCGCTGTCCTCCATCGAAATAACGCCGATGGGGTAGCACTCCACGAGGCTCAGCGGGCGGATGCATTCAGAGCAGAGCACCAGAACGTCCAGCGGGTCGCCGTCGTCCGCCCAGGTGCGGGGGATGAAGCCGTAGTTGGCGGGATAGTGAGTCGAGGTGTAGAGAATTCGGTCGAGACGCAGCGCGCCGGTCTCTTTATCCATCTCGTACTTGTTTTTCGAGCCCTTCTCGATCTCGATGACCGCGAAAAAGTCCTCGGGGCGCACGCGCGCCGGTGCAATATCATGCCAAAGATTCATAATAGTTCTCCCTTCGTGAGAAATGGTATTGAGAAAACGCGCAGAAGTACGCTTCTGCGCGCTTTCGCTGACGAAAATTATTTGCTCAGTGCCTCGTCGATGCTCTTCGCGCCGAGCTTGCCGGCGCCCATGGCGAGGATGACGGTGGCAGCGCCCGTGACGGCGTCGCCGCCGGCGTAGACGTTCTGATGAGAGGTAAGACCGGCCTCGTTCACGACGATGCCGCCCTTGCGGTTGACCTCAAGACCAGGGGTGGTGTTCTTGATGAGCGGGTTCGGCGTGGTGCCAAGCGACATGATGACGCAGTCGACCGGCAGATCGTGTTCGCTGCCGACCTTTTCGATCGGGCGGCGGCGGCCGGAGGCGTCAGGCTCGCCCAGCTCCATCTCCACGCAGGTCATGGAGGAGACATAGCCCTTCTCGTCGCCGTTGATCTTGACGGGGTTATTGAGCGTCTTGAAGACGATGCCCTCTTCGATGGCATGCTCGACCTCCTCGTGACGGGCGGGGAGCTCTTCCATGCCGCGGCGGTAGACGACGTACACGTCCGCGCCCAGGCGCTTGGAGCAGCGCGCGGCGTCCATGGCGACGTTGCCGCCGCCGACGACGGCGACTTTCTTGCCCTGAAGCGGCATGATGGGCGTGTCGGAGCCGTCCTTATAAGCCTTCATCAGGTTGATACGGGTCAGGAACTCGTTGGCGGAGTAAACGCCGCAGAGGTTCTCGCCGGGGATGTGCATGAACATCGGAAGACCCGCGCCGGAGCCGATGAACACGGCCTCGAAGCCGTACTCGCTCATCAACTCGTCGATGGACACGACGCGGCCGATGACCATGTTCGTCTCGACCTTGACACCGAGGGCCTTCAGGCCGTCGACTTCCTTCTGCACGATGGCCTTGGGAAGTCTGAACTCGGGGATACCGTAGACCAGCACGCCGCCGGCGAGGTGGAGCGCTTCAAACACAGTGACGTCATAGCCCTTCTTGGCAAGGTCGCCCGCGCAGGTGAGGCCGCTGGGGCCGGAACCGATGACCGCGACCTTGTGGCCGTTGGGCGTGGGCTTGGCGGGCGCTTCCTGCACGTTTGCATTGTGCCAGTCGGCGACAAAGCGCTCGAGGCGGCCGATGCCGACAGGCTCGCCCTTGATGCCGCGGATGCACTTCGATTCGCACTGCGTCTCCTGCGGGCAGACGCGGCCGCAGACGGCGGGCAGGGAGGAGGTCTCGTGAATGACCTGATAGGCGCCCTCATAGTCCTTTTCGGTGATCTTCTTGATGAATTCGGGGATCTTGACCTGCACCGGGCAGCCGGAGACGCAGGGATGGTTCTTGCAGTTTAAGCAGCGGGCTGCTTCGTCGAGCGCCTGCTCCTCGGTATAGCCGAGGGCAACCTCCAGAAAGTTCTTGTTGCGGACGTTGGGCTCCTGCGAGGGCATTTCGTTCTTCTTCAGACTCATGTTAGGCATATTACTGAACCTCCTTGCTGAACAGGTTGCAGGTCTCTTCGTATTTGTGGCGCTCCCAGTCGAAGTACATCTTGCCGCGCTTGAGACTCTCGTCCCAGTCGACCTTGTGACCGTCGAAGTCCGGGCCGTCGACGCAGGCGAACTTCGTCTCGCCGCCGACGGTGAGGCGGCAGCCGCCGCACATGCCGGTGCCGTCGACCATGATCGGGCTCATGGAAACGGTGGTGGGGATGCCGTAGGGCTCGGTGGTCTTGGACACGAATTTCATCATGATGGCAGGGCCGATGGCGAAGATCTCGTCATACTGGTTGCCAGCGTCGATGAGCTCCTTGAGCGCATCGGTGACAAGACCCTTCTCGCCGTAAGAGCCGTCGTCCGTCATCAGCTTCAAAACGCTGGACGCCGCGCGGAACTTGTCCTCAAGAATGACGAGGTCCTTATTCTTGAAGCCGACGACCGCGTGGACTTCCGCGCCGCAGTCGTGGAACTTCTTCAAAACGGGGTAAGCGATGGCGCAGCCGACGCCGCCGCCCACGACGCAGACCTTCTTCTTGCCTTCGGTCTCGGTCGGGCGGCCCAGCGGGCCGACAAAGTCCTGAATGTACTCGCCCTCGGCTTTATGTCTGAGCTTTTCGGTGGTGGCGCCGATCGTCTGCACGATGATGGTAACGGTGCCCTTCTCACGGTCGAAGTCGTGGATGGTGATGGGGATGCGTTCACCGTTTTCATCGACGCGCAGGATGATGAACTGGCCGGGCTCGGCCTTCTTTGCCACCATCGGCGCCTCGATCTCGTAGAGGGTCACGGTGGGCTTGAGCGCTTCTTTCTTCACGATGCGATACATGAATGATTCTCCTTTTTGTTGAGATTCAGCGCCGTGCCGTCCGGGGAGAACGGCAGGCGGGATTCCTGGACGCAGCGCCGGGAATATGGAATGATGCTATATTTATATCATGAAAGTTTTCTTGCGTCAATGAATGTCAAAATTCTGACGATGCAGGAAAACTTGCATTTACGAAAAATACTTGCAAAAAACTAAAGCAGCGTCACGCTGCGGCCCTCGGTGCTGATGAGGTCCTCCTCGCGCATCTTGCGCATCTCGCGCATCATGGCGCTGCGGTCGGCGCTGATGTAGTCGGCAAGCATGCTGAGGGAAAACGGCAGGGGGAACGTCCGGCTGCCGTGCTCGTCGGCGAGCTGCTCGAAAAAGCACAGCAGCTTTTCGCGGATGGAGCGGCAGGCGAGCACCTCGATCCGGCGGCTCAGATGCAGGGACTTTTTCGAGAGCAGTTGGAAGAGGTTCGTTACGACCTGACTGTGGCAGGCGCAGGCGTTTTCGCAGCGCTTTGTGATCTGGTCATAGCGCATGAAGATGACGCGGCAGTCCTCGCGGCACTCGATGAGCGCGCTGCCGTCGCGAAAGCCGGTGAACGCCAGCTCCTCGCCAAAGACGCTGCCCTCGTCCATGTTTTCAAGCACGGTGTGGTTGCCGTCGGCGTGCAGGCGCAGAAGCACTGCGCTGCCCGAGAGCAGCACGCCGATCATATCCTGCTGCTGCCCGCAGGTGAGGATGGTCTGTCCTGCGCTGAAGCGCTGCTCGTAAGCGCTGAAGCAGCGCAGCATATTTTCGCACGATGCTTCGTCCACGCCTGTAAACAGTGCGGAATCGCGGCAGTCCATCGCTTCCCCTCCCGTAAGGCCTGCTGCTTTACCGGTGCAGCGCAGCCGTTGACCTATTGCATTATCATATACCAGAGAGGGAAAAAAGTAAATGACAATTTCGCGAAAAAAACGGACAAAAAAGCGTGCGATCCCTGTAAAAAAGCATCCGCCTTATTTGGCGGATGCTTTGTCCTTGGTTTTGCGCGCATAGTCGTAAAACACCTGCGCGATGGGCGATAAAATGCTGTTTTTGTGCTTGACGATATAGAGCTGGCGGCGGAAGCGCGAGTCAGGGAAGGGGAAGGCGAGAAGCTTTCCGAACTGAACATAGTCCTGCGCGGCGCTCTGCGCGATGAGGCCGACGCCTAAGCCCTCGCTGACCATCTGCTTGACGCTCTCGGTCGAGCGGATCTCGACCGCGGTGCGCAGCTGGGCGATGTCGATGCCGAGCTCATTTAAGAGCTCCTTGCCCGCCTGATACGTGCCGCTGCCCTTTTCGCGGCTGATGAACGTCTCTTCCTTGAGCTGCTTGATGGGGAAGGGCTTGCCCGCAAAGGCCTGATACTTTTCGGTGTTCGGCGTGATGAGCACCATCGGGTCGCTGGCAAAATCCTGATAGACACACTTGTGGCTCGCCACCATCGTGCCGCAGAAGCCGATCTCTACGCTGCGCGTGGCGACGAGCTCCACGACCTTGGGACTGTCCTCCATCTGGATGTTGAAGGTGATGTCCGGATAACGGGCGCGGAAGTCCTGCAAAAGGTGCGGCAGATAGTACTGGCTCGGCACCGTGGAGGCCGCGATGGAGATCGTACCCTTCATCTCCTGCGAGAAGTTGCGCAGCGCGATGGCCGCATTCTCGCGCACTTGTAAGATCTCCTTGGCGTATTTGTAGAGGAGCTTGCCCGCGTCGGAGGGGTAGGTCTCCTTCGTGGTGCGGACGATGAGCTTGATATTCAGTTTTCTCTCCAGTGCGGAGACGTGCGAGCTGATGGTCGGCTGCGTCAGGTGCAGCAGCTCCGCGGCGCGGGAAAAGCTGCAGTTTTCCACCACGTAGACGAACGCTTCGAGCTCTTTGATATCCATATCAATGTCCATGAAGTTCCCCCGTCAGACAGGCAAAAGCAAAATGTTTTGCGTTGATAGTGCGTTGAATGCTTATTTTTTAACAGTATACACAGTTTAGCGCCGTTTGTCCAGAGAGGGAAACGGCATTTTGCAGGATTTTATGCATTTTTGCCCGTGCGATGCACCGCGCGGGCAAAAAATGACGACTTACTGCTTGTCCTGCGCCAGCGCCTCGCCCAGCGCGATGGCGAGCTGATCGGGGCAGGAGGTATTCTTGAAGCCGCAGCGGATGCCGCGCATGCGCGCGATGGCATCCTCGGCCTTCATGCCTTCGACCAGGCGCGAAATGCCCTGAAGGTTGCCGTTGCAGCCGCCGATGACCTCCACGCTCTTGATGGTGTGGTCATCGTTCAGCTCAATGTGCATTTCCTTGGAGCAAACGCCCTTGGTGCGGTAGTTATAGGTCATTTCTATCTCTCCTTTTCTGATAGTCCGCGCCAATCATAGCACATTCGCCCTGCGTTCGCAAGGGATGCACCGAAAAAGGAAAGAAAAAGAAGATGCGGCAATTCGGGGTGGTATTCCGCGAACAAGCGTGCTATAATTATCCTGTTAGAATATTGCCATTACAGAACAAAACGCAAAAGGAGTTGTTTTTTATGTCAGTTTTGACCGCCGTTATCCTTGGCCTTGTGCAGGGGATCGCGGAATTTTTACCGATCTCGTCCTCCGGACATCTCGCCATCGCGGAGCACCTGCTGAACATGCAGGGCGCGAGCAACGTGCCCGACTTTTTCGATGTGTTGCTCCACCTCGGCACGCTCGTGGCGGTGTTTGCCGCTTACTGGGACGATGTCCGCGATATGATCGTGGAGTTTTTCACCGGCATCGGCGACCTTGCCCATCATCGCACGCCGAACCCCGTACCGCCTGCGCGCCGCCTTATTCTGCTCATCATTGTGGGCACGCTGCCGCTTTTCGTCATGGTGCCGTTTCGCCGTTTTTTCACGGAGCTGAGTGATAATATGTACTTTATCGGCGGCGCACTGATCGTCACGGGCATCCTGCTCTTTGCGAGCGACCGCGTGCGCCATGGACGCAAGGCCGAAAAGACCGCCACAATGCTCGACGCGCTGCTCGTTGGTATCGGTCAGGCCATCGCGCTGTGCCCGGGCATCTCCCGCTCCGGCATGACGATCACGGCGGGCTGCTTCACGGGCTTTGAGCGCAAGTTCGCCGTGCGCTTCGCGTTTCTTCTCTCCATCCCCGCGGTGTTGGGGGCGAACATCCTGACACTCAAGGATGCGTTCGAAGCGGGCATCGACTTCTCCAGCGTGCCCGTGTACCTCGTCGGTGTCGTCGTCGCGGCGGTGTCGGGCTATGCGAGCATCCGCCTGCTGCGCTATGTTGCCGACAAGGGCCGTTTCGGCGCGTTTGCCTATTACTGCTGGGCCGCCGGCGTGCTGACGCTGGTGCTCACGATCCTGCACTAATTTTTGATTCTGAGGTGAATCATGGCACAACAGAAGAAAAAAACCACCACAACGAAAAAGAAAACGACGGGTTCGTCCCGCTCCTCGTCTTCCGGCAAGCGCACGGCGAAGAAGAATCAAAAGCGCCCCATCCGCCGCGAGGTCGCGGGCGCGATCCTGCTGGTGCTGGCGCTGTGCCTGGGCTTTAGCTATTTCCAGTCGGGCGCGTGGCTGCTCGATCAGCCGGCGAAGCTGTGCCGGTCGCTCTTTGGCTGGGGCTATTACCTCGTCGCGCCCGCGCTGCTGCTGGGGAGCTATATCCTGCTTTTCCACCGCGGGCGGAACGTCGCGTCCTGCCTTGTCGGCACGGCGCTGCTGCCGGTCGTGTTCGGCGCGATCATGCACATCGCCCTCTGCAAAGAGAAGTATGTCAACATGGATGGCATCTTGAAGCTTCTGTGGACGAGCGGCAACGCGCTCGAGTCCGGCGGCGCGGTGTCTGCATCGCTTGCGATCATGCTGGTGCTGCTGGTGAAAAAGGTGCTGGCGATGGTCCTGCTCGTTGTGCTGTTCGTCGCGTTTTTGATGATGGCGTTCCGCTTGACGCCCGCCGCCGTGATCGAGGCCGTGCGCTCGCACGAGCGCGTGCCCTATGAGCCGGTGGAGGAAGAGGACCTTCCGCCGCAGCGCACCCATGTGCCACGCCGCAGTGCGCCGGTCCACACGCCGGACGCCGCCATCGACATTCCGCTCGACGGCGAGGAGCGCGTCATCAGGAAAAATCCCACGGGCGGCTTCTTCCGCAAGAAGTCCGATAATATCAAGAGTCCCGACGAGCTGTTAGCGGGCGGAAGTGCCGCAGAGACAAAGAGCGCTGCACCCGTTTCGCCTGCCGCCGCGCCGTCCGCACCCGTTAAGCCTGTGACGGTGGAGGCCGACGACTTCGACCTGCCGCCGTTTGATACAGCGCCGAGCGCGCCCGCGCCGGTCGTCCCGGCACCCGCACCTGTGATGCACACGCCGTTTGCCGCGCCCACGCCGAGCGTGCAGAGCGCGCCCGTCACCGCGGCAACCGTGGCAGCCGCCGCGGCTCCCGCCGTGCTGACCGACAAGCAGGAGGACAAGCTCCGCCGCGCCGAGGTCGATGCCGCGCGCGAGGAGGTCACGCGCGAGATCGAGGGCAGCGACGCGCAGCCCCAGCCGCCTGCATATCAGTATCCGCCCATCACGCTCTTAAAAGAGGGCAGCGTGACGAACGCCGCTGAGGCGGGCGCGGAGCTGCGCAACAACTCCCGCCGCTTGGCGCAGACGCTCACGAGCTTCGGCGTGGACGCCCAGCCGGGCGATGTGGTGCGCGGCCCGTCGGTCACGCGCTATGAGTTCACGCTCAGTCAGGGCGTGAAGCTCTCGAAGATCACAAATTTGCAGGACGATATCGCCCTTGCGCTGGGCGCGAGCGGCGTGCGCATCGCGCCCATCCCCGACAAGATCTCCGTCGTGGGTGTCGAGGTGCCGAACAAGCTTGTTTCGCCCGTCAGCATCCGCACGGTGCTCGAATCCACGGAGTTCACCACCCATCCTTCCACCACGGCCTTCGCCGTCGGCAAGGACATCAGCGGCAAGAACATCGTCGGGAATATCTCGAAGCTTCCGCACGTGCTCATCGCCGGTACGACGGGCTCCGGTAAGTCCGTGTGCACGAACTCGCTGATCGTCTCGATGCTCTATAAGTCGACGCCCGAAGAGGTGCGCTTTATCATGGTCGACCCGAAGATGGTCGAGCTTGCGCCCTACAACGGCATCCCGCACCTGCTCATCCCCGTCGTCACCGACCCGAAAAAGGCTGCGGGTGCGCTGCAATGGGCCGTGTACGAGATGATGAAGCGCTACAAGATGTTCTCCGAGCACAACGTCAAGGACCTTGCCTCCTACAATAAGGTGGCGGAGACGGACGAAACGCTCAAAAAGCTGCCGAGCGTCGTTGTTGTCATCGACGAGCTGGCCGACTTGATGCTCGTCGCGGCGAAGGAGGTCGAAGAGTCGATCTGCCGCGTGGCACAGATGGGCCGCGCCGCGGGTATGCACCTCGTCATCGCGACGCAGCGTCCGTCCGCGGACGTCATCACGGGCCTGATGAAGGCCAACATCCCGAGCCGCATCGCGTTCGCGGTCGCCTCCGCGATGGAATCGCGCATCATCCTCGACACCGCGGGCGCGGAAAAGCTCGTGGGCCGCGGCGATATGCTCTATGCCCCGCTCGGCGAGGGCAAACCCAAGCGCGTGCAGGGCTGCTTCATCTCAAGCGAGGAGATCGAGCGCGTGGTCAACTTCGTCAAGGAAAACGGCGAGACAGACTATGACGAGTCGGTTATCGACAAGATCAACGCCGCCGTCGCCGAAAAGGAGAAGGGCAGCGGCAAGGGCGGCGGCAATGCCGCGCCCGAGCAGAACGCCGCCGACGAGGCGGACGAGCTGCTCCCCGCCGCGATCGACGTGGTCATGGAGACCGGACAGGCGTCCGTCTCGATGCTCCAGAGAAGACTAAAGCTCGGCTATTCGCGCGCGGCGCGCATCGTCGACGAGATGGAGACGCGCGGCATCGTGGGCCCGTTCGAGGGCTCGAAGCCCCGCCAGCTGCTTATCACGAAAGAGCAGTGGCAGGAGCTCAAGATGAAGGGCGCCTACGGAGCAGCGCCACCGGAAGCGGAAGAGCTTCCGCCGCCGGACGAGGAAAACTGAACAAAGCGAAAGCACCGCAGATGAAATTCATCTGCGGTGCTTTTTTGCGCGTGTTTGGTTCCCCGCGCACAGGAGTCGCATAGACTGTCGGGGAAGAAGAAATGGGGGAGGAGATCGACATGGCCTATTCCGACAGGGAGCTGCTCGCACGCCTCATCGAGTGCGAGGCGGGCGGCGAGGGCGAGAATGGGATGAAAGCCGTGGCGAGCGTCGTGATGAACCGCGTGCGCGCCACGGGCGGCGAATACGCGCGCGTGGGGCAGGGCAGTATCCGCAAAATCATCTTTCAGCCGGGGCAGTTCGTCTGCGCGAGCGAGACCGAGCGCGGCAGCTACAACCCGCAGAACATCTACAACATGCGCCCGACCGATATCCATTACGAGATCGCGGACTGGGCCATCGCGGGCAACCGATTGAACGGCCTTGGAACGGCGCTGTGGTTCTTTAACCCGTTTTCGCCGTCCTGCCGCGCGAATTTTCCTTCAAATGTGGGGACGTTCGTCATGCGTATCGGCGACCACTGTTTTTATAACCCCACCGCCGCGTATTACGACACCTGAGAAAAGCAAATCAGCAGCAACGGGAAAGGGAGAGGACGTTTTTATGATCCAGATGGGAAAAAGCATGCCGTGCCTTTATGAGCAAATGGCCGCCGTGCCCGCGATGGCGAGCACGCAGCAGAGCGGCGAAGGTCACGTCAGCCAGAGCTATGAGCAGATGCTCGGCGGTTCGGCGGGGGCGGGGAGCGTATCGCTCGTGCCGCAGAACCACGCGGAAGGACAGTTTCAGCCGACGCCCGACGAGATCGAAGAGTCTCGGACGGTCGACAAGATGGCCTATAATTCATGGAAGGGAATGCTTGCGCGCAACATCGGCCGTGCGGTCGTCGTGAGCTTTCTTGTCGGCTCGCAGCATACGGTCGTGGCGACGGGAACGCTGCGGGAGGTCGGAAACGACTACATTACGATCTATCACCCGGGGCGCAGTGCCTATCTCACGGCCGATCTGTATTCCATTCGCTTTGTAGAGTTTCCGCAGGGGGACGCGGTGCTCACGATCAATTAAAAAGGGACGCTTTCGCGTCCCTTCATTTTTGCTTTTGCGTTCGCAGACGCAAAGAATTTTGATCGTCGATCGCCGCGACCAGCGCGTGGCGATCGACACCTCTCGCTCCGCGCGTGTCGCAGCCGCCAGCGGCGGCAAGGCACAAAGCGGAGTGTGGCCTTCCTCAAAAAAGCGGCTTTACCGCTTTTTTGAAGTACTTAGAATCTTCTTCTCCGCCCGTGGTAGCCGCCGTGTGCCGCGCCGCGGCGGCGGTGGCCGTAGCGACGGCGGCGGGAGAACATCGTCACATAGACGACGAGCGCGACGATCAGCAGTACGACCACGATCAACAGAATGCGGACGAGCGGCTTTGCGAAAAAGTCAGACACCCTGCGCTGCGCCGTCAGGAACCACGAGGCCGATACATCGTTCAGCGCCAAGAGGTCCGTCTCGGCGTAGACCTTACCATTGTAGGAGAGCGTCAGCTTGCCGAGCACGTCGCCCGCGGAAACGGGCGCGTCGACCGTGTCGTTCGTGAGCGTTACGGTGCGCTCGAGCATGTCGGGCTCCACGTTGTCGGGCAAAAGACAGGAGATATCCTCCGCCGCGTGGGTCGAAACGTAGCTTGCCTCGCTCGAAAGCGCGACGGGCACCTCCTGCACAAGGTCGGAGGAGGAGAGAATGTCGCGGAGAACAAAGTTGTCAAAGCCCCAGTCGAACATGCGCGACGTTTCGGAGAAGCTGCGCGTCTGGATGGTCACACCGTCCTCGAGCGTCACGCGCTCTGCGCCCAGCACCACGCTGATCATGTGGCGGCTGCCGCGCAGGGCGGACGAAATGAGGCAGTAGCCCGCCTCGGGTGTCGAGCCGGTCTTGATGCCCTGCGCGTCGCGGTACACATAACCGCGGGCGCGCCAGTTGGAAATGAGAAAGTTCGTCGAATGCAGCTCACGCGGCTTGTCGGTCATGTTCGTGGCGGGCACGGTGTAGCTCTTGGAGTTGCAGATCTCCATGAATTTGTCATGCTTCAGCGCCTCGCGCGTGATGAGGTAGAGGTCCCACGCGGTCGTGTAGTGCTGGGAGTTGTGAAGGCCCGTGGCGTTGGCGAAGTGCGTGTGCTCGCAGCCAAGCTCCGCCGCGCGCTCGTTCATGCGCGCGACAAAGGCGTCGACCGAGCCGTAGAGCGTTTCGCCCAAAATGTTGCACGCCTCGTTCGCCGAGACGATGAGCATGCAGTTGAGCAGCTGCTCGACCGTCATCGTTTCGCCGGGGACGATGTTCGCCGTGCTGCCGTCGCTGGAGAGCCCCTCGAACGCCGATTCCGTCGCAGTGACGGAGTCGGTCAGCGCGATCTTGCCCTCGTCGATGGCTTCAAACACCAGCAGCGCGACCATCACCTTTGTGAGCGACGCGGGGAAGTTCTCCTGATGGGCGTTTTTCTCATAGAGAATTTCGCCCGTGTCGGCCTCAATGAGAAGACCGGCCTTCGCGTCGAGTGTGAAGTCCTCATAGGCGTCAGCGCTCGTGAGCGAAAAGAGCGGGAGCAGGAGCGCAAAAGATAAAAAAAGTGAAAACCAGCGGCGTTTTTTCATGGAAATATACCTCGTTGTATGATACAATCAAATATGGAATACAGTGAAGAGGAGCGCGCCGTTCGGCACGCTTCGACATCAGTATAGCAAAAAAGGCAGGCGAGCGCAACCGTGGAAAAGCAAGAAAAGAAAACCAAAGTCAGCGGCGTCTACCTTGTGCTCGCCGCGCTGACGGTGCTGTTCGCCGTTTCGCTCGTTTTTCTGCACAAAACGGCCTACGAGGGTGCCTCGCACGGGAATTACACCGTGACGACGCAGGACAAGACCGACGAGATCACCGCGCCCACGCGCATTGTGACGCTTGTGAACGTCAATACCGCGACGGCGGAGGAGCTTGAAACGCTGACGGGCATCGGCCCGTCGCTCGCGCAGGCGATCATCGACTACCGCGCAGAGCACGGCGATTTTACGGCGGCGGAGGACCTTTTGAACGTCAAGGGCATCGGAGAGGCGAAGCTCGAGGGATTCCGCGCGGAGATCACATTCACGGAGGAGGATGGCAATGAAAATTCTGGTGGTTGACGACGAGCAGCTTCTCGTCAAGGGCATGAAATTCAATCTGGAAAACGAGGGCTACACGGTCGAGACCGCCTACGACGGCGCGACCGCCATCGACATGGCGAAAAGCGGCGGGTTTGACCTCATCATCCTCGATCTGATGATGCCGCAGGTGGACGGGCTGACGGCCTGCATGCGCATCCGCGAATTTTCCAATGTGCCCATCATCATGCTGACCGCCCGCAGCGAGGACGCCGACAAGATCATCGGCCTTGAGTCCGGCGCGGACGACTATATCACAAAGCCGTTCAACATCTTAGAGCTCAAAGCGCGCATCCGCGCGCTGCTGCGCCGCGCGAACGCCGCACCGCAGCAAAAGCAGCCTGAAACGCTCCTGTTGACCGCGGGCGGCATCACGCTCGACCCCGAGCAGCGCGTCGCCGTCAAAAACGGCGAGATCGTCGAGCTCACGGCCAAGGAATACGACCTCATCGAGCTTCTTGTCAAGAATCCGCGCCGCGTTTACTCGCGCGAAAATCTGATGGACCTCGTCTGGGGCTACACCTACGCAGGCGACTACCGCACAGTGGATGTGCACATCCGGCGGCTTCGCGAAAAGCTCGAGGAAAACCCCGCCGCGCCGCAGCACATCCTGACCAAATGGGGCGTGGGGTACTACTTGAAGGACTGATTTCCCACTAAAAGAAAGAGAAGGGGGGGCAGCGCCGTGCAGATGCATGCGAGCCTGCAGCGAAAATTCAGCTTCAGCTATATCGCCATCATTCTGGCGGTGCTGATCCTGCTGAACACGTATCCGCTCATCACGTCGGAAAACCTGACGTTCCGCTCTAAGCAGAGCTCGCTGCAGGGCAGCGTCTCGGTGATGGTGACGGCGCTCTCCGGCCTTGAGGAGCTGAGCGAGGAAAACGTCGCGGGTGCGATGACGCTCGTGGAGGAGACGGGCATCTCCCGCGTGCTTGTGACGGACGCCTCGGGACGCGTGCTATATGACACGCGCGAAACCGACGGCGCGATCGGCCGCTACGCCTTTTATACGGAGCTGGTGCAGGCGCTTCGCGGAGAAGATGTCTTTTACACCGAATTTTCGGACAAGGCGTTCAAAAGCCGCGCGGCCTCGCCGGTCATCTACCACAGCCAGACCATCGGCGCGGTCTACGCCTATGAATACGACACCGAGCAAGCGGAGCTGCTGCTGTCCCTGCAGCGCAATCTCCTGACGATTTCGGCGGTCGTGCTGGTGTTCGCCGGCGGGATCAGCGTGCTCTTATCCCGCGTGCTGACGCGGCGCTTCGGCGTACTGACCGACGCCATCCGCAAGATGCGCGAGGGCTCGTACAGCCACCGCGCCGAGGTCGGCGGGCACGACGAGATCAGCGAGCTCGCCGCCGAGTTCAACGACATGGCTGACCGGTTGCAAACGACGGAGGACGCTCGCCGCCGCTTCGTGTCGGACGCGAGCCACGAGCTCAAAACGCCGCTGGCGGGCATCAGGCTTCTGTCCGACTCCATTTTGCAGACGGAGAACATGGACGCGCAGACCGTGCGCGAATTTGTCGGTGATATCGAGCAGGAGTCCGAGCGCCTGGCGCGCATCACGGAAAATCTGCTGCGATTGACGCGCCTGGACAGCGGCATGCTGCCCGAGGCGCAGCGCGTCGACCTCTCATCCGTGATGGCGCGCGTGGTGCGCATGCTGCGCCTTGTGGCCGAGGAAAAGCAGGTCGACCTCTCATATGAAATTCGCCGCGAGGGACAGACCCTTGCGAGCGAGGATGAAATTCACGAAATCATCTACAACCTGACGGAAAACGCCATCAAGTATAACCGCCCCGGCGGCTTTGTGAAGCTGCTGCTCGCGGGGGATGAAAAGGACTGCCTTCTCACTGTCAGCGACAATGGCATCGGCATTCCGGAGGGGGACATGCCCCGCATTTTCGACCGCTTCTACCGCGTGGACAAGATGCGCTCGCGCGCCGCGGGCGGTACAGGCCTTGGCCTTTCCATCGCCGCCGACACGGCGCGCCGCCGCGGCGGCAGCATCGAGGCCCGCGCCCGCGAGGGCGGCGGCACGGTGTTTACCGTGCGCCTGCCGCGCTGCGAAGAGGGAGGGGATGAGACATGAGAAGACGTCTTTCCCTGACTGCGGCATTAGTCCTCCTGCTTTCGCTTCTCTGCGCCTGCGCGGCCCAGCACGCGCAGGAGATGGACGAGAACGGCTACGAGCTCTATTTTCTCAGCGATCCCAACTCCGCGGGCGGCGGCGACGCCATCCGCACGCAGGAAAAGCGCCTGACGCTCGACGGCGCGATGGAGACCGAAGACTGTGTCCGCGCGCTGATGGAGGCGCTGCTCGCAGGGCCCGACGAGCCGTCGCTCTCTTCGCCCATCCCGGAGGGAACGGCGCTCAAGTCGCTCAAGGTGTCGGGCCGCCGCGCGCAGATCGACTTGAGCGCACAGTATGCGCGCCTGACGGGCATCGACCTGTCGCTCGCTGACTACTGCATCACGCTGACGCTGACGCAGCTGCCGAATGTGAACGCTGTGAGCATCACGGCGGACGGGCGCGAGCTGCCGTACCGCGAGACGCAAGTGCTGCTCTCGGCGGATACGCTGCTTTCCTCGCGTGAGAGTGGCCTGCGGCCGATCACCGTGTCGCTTTATTTCCTCGACAGCAAGACGGGCGAGCTGCGCGCCGAGCAGCAGACGCTCGCGCTCTACGAGGGCCAGACGCGCGTGAACGCGCTGCTCGAAGCGCTCGCGCAGGGGCCGGAGGACGATTCGCTCGTCTCGCTCCTGCCGGAGGACTTTGCGGTCATCTCCTCTCGCATCGAAAACGGCGTGTGCTATCTGAATCTCCCGGCTAACGTCTCACTGCCGGAGAACGAGGCGGAGCGCGATTTGATGCTGAGCGCGCTCGAGCAGTCCATTTTGTCGCTCGGCGGCGTGGACGAGGTGCAGTTTTTGATCGAAGGCTCGGCCGAGCCCGACGGCTACCGGTAAAAAAGGCCCTCCGCAGAAATGCGGAGGGCCTTATCATATCTTGCGCTATTTTACGCTCACTCGCGCGCGAGCATCGCCGCGCCGATCACGCCCGCGCGGTAGCCGAGCGTGCAGAGCTCGATGCGCGTGTGCGAGACGGCATAGCGCGAGCCGAACGAACGCTCGCGCACCCTTTCGCGCAGCGGCAGGAGCAGCGCGTCGCCCTGATTTGCTACGCCGCCCGAGAGGGCCAGCACTTCGGGGAAGAAAATGTTGACAAGATTTGTGAGCCCGCAGGCCAGATGCTCGATGTAGTCCTCCACGACCTGCGCGCCCGCCTCGTCGCCGCGCTTCTTGGCGAGAAACGCTGTGCGGCCGTCGACACCGCCCTGCTCCGCGGCAATCGCGTGCAGCAGGCTCTCGGGGTGCGCGGCCATGGTGCGCTTCGTGTCGCGGATCAGCGCCGTGGCGGAGGAGTAGGCCTCGAAGCATCCGCGGCTGCCGCAGGTGCACTCTTCGCCGTTTTCCGCGATGACCATGTGGCCGATCTCGCTCGCCGCGCCCGTGTAGCCTGTCAGGAGCTTGCCGCCGAGCACCACGCCGCCGCCGACGCCCGTGCCGAGCGTGACGACGATGGTGCTCTCCGCGCCGCGGCCGCAGCCGAACAGCGCCTCGCCCAGCGCCGCGGCGTTTGCGTCGTTGCCGAGGTGGATGGGAAGCGCAGTATGCGCGCGCAGCGCGCTTCGCAGGTCGAAGTTCACAAAATTCAGGTTCGCCGCAAAGCGCACGATGCCGCTCGCGTCGTCCACCGTGCCGGGGCAGCCGACGCCCACGCCGCCGACGGTGTCCTCGCCGATAGAGAGCTGCGCGATGACCTGACCGATGCGTCCCGCGACCGCCTCGGGGCCGAGATCGACGCGCGTCGGGATAGAATGCTCCTTTAAGATCTCGCCCTCTGCGCTCACGAGTGCGCCCTTGATGTTCGTGCCGCCGAGGTCGATGCCGATATAGTTCATAAAAACGCCCCTCCCGGGTGAAATGTGTCCTCATTGTATGCCGCATCGGCGGAAAATGCAAGAGCTCGCACGGGGAAGAAAAAAGTTTCTTAAAAAAATCATAAGGGTGAAACTTTTTGAGAAATTTCTCGTCTAAGAGAATGTACGGAACGAAAAAAGCTCTGCACAGGCAAGATGGAAAGAAGACGATGAAAGGAGAAATAAAATGAACCGCTGGGGACCGATGAGCGCCCTCGCACTTGCCGCCGCGCTGCTGCTCGCGGGCTGCGGAGGCGACTGCGGGCTTGACGATGACGACAGCGCCGACGAGCTGCAGATCACCTACGAAGACATCTGTGAGAGGAATAAGATCTCCGCGCTGCTTGAACGGCACAAGGTGGTGACTATTGTACGGGAGAGCACAGACAGCAGCAACGGCGGTCAGGACGTCAAGAGCACTGACCAGTACACGCGCGACGAAGAAGGTCGGCTGCAAAGCTGGAGCCACGGCTGGTATTATGATGAGTACGGTGCAGACGATATTTACGGCATGAATGTCTGCCTGGATGAAGTGCCGGACGGTATGTGCATTATCGCTGGAACAAATGATAACGGCAGCACTCGAATTGCCAGTGTGATCGCCTGCGGAACGGATGAGTGGTACGAAGAAAGTACCGCGCGGGAACCGTTTTTGCCCGTAGCCGGTGACGGCATCACGGTGGAGGTCGAAGAGCCGTATGAGCAGGACGGCCAGCTCGTGTTTCCGATCAAACATTATATCACCGACGATGACACTGACTACTCGCTGCGATGGCTCTATGTCGATCCAACCTCCGATGACCTGATATCGATCAAGTCGGAGCGGCACAGAAAAGACTTGCAGGGAAAAGACACCTGCTTTGCCACGGGAAGCTATACGTTCAGCTATGACCGCCCCTACGAACCGGAGGAAGACCTCTACGCGCTGATGCTGTCGGACGATGTTCCCAAGCATGAAATCACGCTCGTGTGGGACCCGGGCACCGCGCAGGAGCGCGAGCAGCACTTTACTGTGCCGAGCGCAGCGTACTTTTCCCCAGAGAGTGGTAAGGGCGTCATGCTTTACTACGACGCCGCCATGACGCAGGAGTATCAAACCCCTGAGATCGAGTGGCCGGACGGCGAAAGCATGACCGTCTACGTGAAAAGCGGCGGCTGAGACCGGTGGGAGATGAGAGAGGAGAGCACACCATGAAAAGCTGGAAGAGGGCTGTCGCCGTTGCTTTATGCGCTGCGAGCTTACTTGCAGGCTGCGGAGTGCAGAGCGGCAACGTAAGCAACGACGACAGCACCGATGAACCGCAGCAGATCACGATCGAGCAGTTGCGGGCTGCGAACGATCAGCGCTCGCTGCTCGAAAAGCACGACACGGTGACCGTGACCATGCAGGAGAGCGACCAGAATGACACCGTGACGTATACGGCGAAGTTCCAGTACACCTGCATTGTGGATGAGGTGCTGGCCTGGTATCACTATCAGTATACCGAGAACAGCGACGCAGGCGAGGATGAAGTGTGGGGCGAAGCAAACGAAAAAATGTATGCCGAGCGCAGGGCAAGCGACGATGCTGCAAGCCTGAGTATTCACTTTAGACACGATGACAAGCAATATATTCTTGACATGATGCCCCAATGCCCCACATCCGGAGAGAATGCAGAGCAGACGATTGACGGATGCAGTGAAGAGAACGGCGCGATCCTGCTTTCCGTCACCACGCGCTATCTGGATTCCAGCGGCTATTATTACACCACGTGCTACCGCGTTGACCCCGCAACGAGTGAACTGCTTGAGATGTCGGTGACCAACTACCATGAAGATGAAAATGGCGCGGTATCCAAGCAGGGAATAAGGCTTTACCGCTGGAGCTACGACGAGCCTTATAAAGCAGGGCGCAACCTGCTGAACGAGGTTCTGTTTTCGACGGACAGCACGGAGGACGTCTGCGATCTGACGTACTTCTATCCCGCGCCGGGCTCGGAGAAGGGCTGGGACGTCGGGGAGAACGGCTGGAGCGTCAGCGAGATCCGCGTGGCGCATGGCACGCGCATCCTC